>Ga0315315_10001885_pt1 | contig 19224 bp, 16 predicted proteins | sample M140m3416metaG_FD_203699 | JGI IMG/M metagenome (GOLD analysis project Ga0315315, IMG submission 203699) | Ammonia-oxidizing marine archaeal communities from Monterey Bay, California, United States - M1 40m 3416 | ecosystem: Environmental > Aquatic > Marine > Intertidal zone | place: USA... | reverse complement strand
CCTTAGACCGCTCAGGGAAGTTGTAGTCACCGCCGATGTTGACACCGGTAATCTGACCTTCCATGGCGACGTTGGGCGTGATGCTTGTGACATTCCAGTCATCAGAAGCCTGGCAGCCCAGATTCTCACCTGCGGCCTGGTACTGCGCATCGATATTGAGGCGCATGATGAAGTCACCACCGCCATCGGTTGCAGCAGAGAAGCCAAACTCTGCCATCAGATAGTCCTGGAGGGTCTCCCAGAGGCCGTTCCAGTAAATGAGGTTTCTGAACTGACTGGTCTCATGACCCACGATGAAGTCATCATCATTCTCAGGAAGCGGCTCATCTGCGAAACCATTTGTGTCCATGGCGATCTCAGGGAGCGCCTGAACGTTGTCGTAGCAGATCTGTACGATGAGAGAGCCGAAGGTAATGGGCTGGTCACCCTCAACATCTGGCTCAAAATCGAACGTCATGCCTTCTTGAGCAAAGTCCAGGTCCTGCCATGTGCCTTCGATATCGGTACCATTGACGAGGATCGTCTGCTGCTCAAGTCGCTGGTAAAGCCCGGCTTGCATGGTGTCTGCATCAGCCTCGCCCTCGTACCAGTCAATGTAGATGGTCATCAAGGCTTCGCTGGTGACACCCGCACCCTCACCGCCCCAGAACAGCTTCATGCCTGTCGGCATGAGCGGAAAGTGCTCAGGCTCGAAGGAGTACACCTGAGCCATGCAGCTGTTCTTACCGAGACCTTCTTTACCTGCGAAGTAGCCACCGTAGAGCATGTCGCCATCGTCAGCATAGCTGTCGTAGCGAATCTGCTGAGGATCAGCAGAGGCTGTGTTGATCAGTGTTCCGAGGCCGAGCAATAGAGGTGCAAGCATGTTGTCTCCGATACATGTTCACAACCATCATATCCGGGACTGCAGCATCTGACCCATGGGTTAGCAATTTGTCTACGTGATGCCCCCCGGAGAGTTTGTTGCTGATCCTCGCATTTTTAATCGCTGCTGCCGTCGCTCAGACTGCCCCTGCCCAACCCGCAACCACACTGGTTGGACCCGCCTCAATTGCGCTGCGCCTACCGCTCAGTGCAACACTTCACACCGCACTGGCGACCCGTGATCACAGCACTGCCATCCGTGAGCTGAACAACTCAGACCTCAAAGCCTTGTCTGGCAGGCAGCGCTCAGATCATCACTTCCTGCTCGCGTGGTCTCACCTCAGAACAGGAAATAAGGACAAGGCGATCGGGCTTGTTGAGCACGTGCGCGCCAACCAGTCAGTCCCCACCGACTATCGCGCGCTGACAATCGGCGAGATCCATCTCGCTGATGGCAACCCAATAGAAGCCGCAGCGGCCTTTGCAGAGATCGGTGAGGACAGCATGCTCACCGCACGGGCTCAGCTTCAGCTGGCAGCAGCACACCAGAAGGCCGGCGCCACAAAGGCGGCTCTCGATATCTATGAGAAGCTCGCTGAGCGGCCTGACCCTGCGGAAGGCAACGACCTCGCCCTGTGGGCCCTAGCCAGCCGAACGGGCCTGTCCAACCCGAAGTCCAGGGGCTGGCTCAAGCGCCTTTGGATCTACTACCCGCTCACAAAAGCCGGTCGCGGCGCGTCAGCCCCGCTGGCAAACGGCGGAATCACCTCAAGAGATCGCGGCGAGCGCGCCTACAGACTGATGCAGCTGGGCGCATGGCGGTCGGTGAATGACACCATCTCGAGCAGGCTCGCTGAGTATCCGCTCACAACTGAGCTTGGATGTCGGGTTCGCTACGCCCACGGTCGGTCACTGTTTAAGCGAAATCAAGTCACCAATGCGGCTCAGATCTTGGTTCCGGTCGGAAAGCGCTGTGTAGGACTGGACAACGTCAACGCACCAAAAGCGCTGTACGTGGCCGGCAAGTCTCTCGAGCGAAAGAAGGCCTGGGCCGAGGCTGCAGCTGCCTACACCCTCATTCCAGAGCTCTACCCCGAGCACTCCATGGCTGATGATGGCTACACCTTGGGCGGCATTGCGCAGGTAGAGGCTGGCGAGCCTTCAGCAGCCCGGGCCCTGTGGAGCAAGCAGGCCGATGCCTACCCAACGGGCGACATGGCGGGAGAGGGCTTCTGGCGGCTCGCGTGGAGTGCATACCAAGATGCCGATCCCCTCACAGCCATCGACTGGGCTGAGAGAATGGTCAGAGAGGTCCCGCTCAGCAGCGATCCCGTTCACGTCATTGGTGGCAAATACTGGGCAGCGAGGTGGCGCCTGTACCCAGACGTCGAGAACCCGCGTGAGCTCAATCCCGATGCCGAGGCCGTTCAAGAGGGGCTCGATGCGCTGGTCAGCCTGTACAACACACATCCCTCTTCTTTCTACAGCCTGCATGCCACCAACCGGCTCCGCGAGCTCTCAACAGAACACCTCGCCCAGCTCGTTCACCCCGAGCCTGTAGACCCTGCAGACACCTGGTCAGTTCGCACCGAATTTATGGACCACCCCGGGGCAGTCCGTGCGCTGTCCCTGGCACGCTTGGGCCTGGTTCGTGAGGCAATGGCTGAGCTGGGCCGGATCGATCTCGACCTGACTCCCTCAGAGCAGGCCCTGGCCTCCAGCATCCACGCTCATCAAGACCCGTACTCCGCCCACGACGTCCTCCACCGCTTTCTGCTCCACCACCCACCCTCAACGCTGGGTGCAGACCGAGACCGAATCCTGAATCAGGCGTATCCAGACCATTACTGGGACATGCTCCAGTCCGTGGCCAGTGAGTACACCTTTGACCCCAGAATCTTCCATTCCTTGGTCCGGGAAGAGAGCAGCTTCAACAAGGACATCCGCTCATGGGCAGGCGCCAAAGGGCTCTCACAACTCATGCCCGCGACGGCCCGCAGAGTGGGCCAGTGGCTCAACAAGTCGGTCTCGAGCTCCAACATCAAAGACCCTGAGCTCAACCTCGCGATCGGCAGCCGCTATCTGCACTACCTCTTTGGTTACTTCAGAGACAATCCATTCCTCGCGGTAGCGGCCTACAACGCCGGTGAAGGCAACGTCGGCAAGTGGGTCACCCGCTTTGGCGCCATCCCATCCGATGAATTCGTCGAGCACATCCCATTTCGAGAAACGCGCCACTACGTGAAGCGAGTCTTGGGCACATATCAGGCATACCGAGTGATTCGCGGCCCGGCAGAGGCTCCGCCGGACTGGACACACGGAAACCATGAGGTCGGTCGGTCCGCGCGCTGAAGGTTACACTGACGACATGATTTATCTCCTCGCCTGGACCCTACCCACACAAGCGGCAACCTTGACCGTGGGATCCGATCTGAGCTACTCGACCATCTCCGAGGCCATCGAGGCGAGTGAAGATGGCGACGTCATCTCCGTAGAACCTGGCATCTACGCTGAGGGAATCTCGCTCTCCGGCAAGGCCATCTCAGTTGTGGCTGCCGGAAGCCCTGCTGAGACATTCATCACCGGCAACGGAAGCTTCACCGTTCTCATTGAGGGTGGTGAGGGGCCTGAGACTGAGATCAGCGGTTTCACCATTAGTGGTACAGACCACACCTGTATAAATATTGAGAACAGCAGCCCCACACTGTCATCGCTCATCATCGAGATGTGTGGCGGTGAGCTCACAGCACGGGGCGGTGGCGCGGCACTCATCAATGCCAGCCCGACCTTTACGGATGTGGTCTTTCGAGACAACGAGGCCATCAATGGCGGCGGGATGGCCTTAGGAGAAGAGTCGACCGCTACCCTCAATGACTGCGCCTTTGAGAACAATACAGCCACCCACGGTGGTGCAATCCGTGCCGACACTTCTGGCCTTGTGCTGAGCGAGACATCACTGAGCGACAACACAGCAGCCTTCGGAAATGGCGGTGCTATCTGGGCCTCAGAGTCGACCATCAGCATGACAGAGTGTGAGGCCAACAACAACAGTGCTGCGCTGGATGGCGGCGGCATCTTTGCGCTCTCCACCGATCTGGACATCGACACCACTGCCTTCTCGGAGAACATCGCCCTGTACGGGGACGGAGGAGCAGTGGTCATGCACGGCACCGAGACCGCCAACATCCTCGGCGTCACCTTCATTGAGAATCAGGCATGGAGCATGGGCGGGGCGATATCAGCCCACGATGTCGCTGCCCTGAACGTGGAGGCATCTGCTCTCGAAGACAACATCGCCAACGATGAGATGGGTGGTGGTGGAGCCATCGGAGTCCAAGGCTCTGAGCTTACACTGAGCACCGTTGAGATCGAAGGAAACCTCAGCGTAGGCGCTGGTGGTGGACTCTACGCACTCTCCAGTAATGTTCTCGGAGTAGATCTCGAGGTCGACAACAACATCGCCTACGGTGAGGGCGGCGGCTGGTATCAGAGTGAGGGCACAGCTGAGCTTCAAGACTCAACCTTCAAGCGCAACGATGGCTCGAGCGGTGGTGGCGGTCTCTCTTCAGATGCGGACCACGTGAGCATCACGGACTGCCTCTTCGAGTGGAACGAGTCCACCGGCGGTGATGGTGGCGCCATCAAGTTGTCCGGAGCCACAGCGGACTTACACGGCACCTGGCTCATGAGAAACAGCGCCCAACAAGGCGGTGGTCTCCACTCTGTGCTGAGCGGTGCCCTGTATGTAACGACGACAGTCCTACAAGAAAACATGTCGATGTTTACCGCAGGCGGTGCATTCATCACCGGTCCGGGCTCTGCACTGGCCCAGATTCATTCAAACGACTTCATCGGTAACGAGAGCCTGACCTCCGGCTCCACCGCACAGCTCGCCTTGGGCTCCATCAACATCGACATACGCAACAACATCATCGCCTACGGCCGAAATGGCTACGGCTTGAGCATCATGCCGACCACAGACACCGCCCCTCAGGTCATGTTCAATGACTTCTGGGAGAACGAGGGTGGGAACGTCTCGGGTATCACAGACCCGACGGGGACCGATGGCAACATCTCCGAAGACCCCGGATTTGTCGAGATCAGTATTGATAGAGACTTCGACAACGACAACCTGGACCTCGCACTGGACAGTCCATGTATCGGCGCTGGCGACCCACTACTGTCTGACGATGATGATGAACCGAGCGACATCGGCGCATTTGGCGTCACCGACATCCCTGATATCGATAACGACGGCGACGGCTTCCCACCCGATGCCGGCGGCGACTGTGATGATGATGACCCATCGGTGAACCCCGATGCCGATGAGATCTGTGACGACGAAATCGACAACAACTGCAACGGTGAGATCGACGAAGATTGCTCGGATGACACCGGCTCACCCGACACAGGCCTCGATGACACCGGATCAACCGACACCGGGGGCATCGACGACACTGGGAGTCCAGCCGACCCAGACGATGAAGATCGGCCTGGAGATGACACGGGCGTGACTCTTTCCGAGACGGAGAAGCTGTACGAGATAGGTGGTGAGGGCTGCAGCTGTGCAGCAACCTCCTCAGGTCACCGAGTCTTCTGGCTCTCCCTGCTGCCCCTGATCCTCTTACGGCGACGTCAAACATGAGCACGCTACCTCCAGAAATCGCCGTCTTTGACCATGCCCAGCGCATGACAATCGAGCTGATGAGAACCGTCGTCGACAGCCTCGAGCTGGGAATGAGCGAGAAGGATGTCTACGATCTGGCCCTCGAGGCAGCGGGCGCTTTTGGCTTCACCGACTGGTTTGCCAAGCCTGAAGTACGCTTCAACGGCGCCCGGTCTATCTTTCACCGCCCCTCCGAAAAGACAAAACTCAAGAAGGGAACGCTCGTTGAGATCGACCTCGCTCCGGCCACAGACAATGCATTCGGAGACTTCGGCATTGGCCTATGCTTCGGCACAGACAAGGAGCCAGCGATCATCCATGAAGCACGCGAAGCTTGCCGGGCCATCTGCGGCTTCGCCAGTCGATTCAAGACGGTCGGTGAGCTCTTTGTCTTCTCAGAGAGCTGGGCCAACAACCACCGAGTCAGCCTCGGCGGAGCGAGATCAGTCGGACACATGGTCCCTCTGTGTGAGGGTCCATTTGCCACAGCCTGGCCAAAGACTGCAAGGCTCTCTGTGTTCTTGAGACGGTGCCAGGTTCACTTCCTGAACCCACGTCGCGTGATCGGGATCTACTGCCTCAGCCCCAGGATCGTTGCTGACGGAAAGGCCATGTGCTTCGAAGAGATGGTCTACATCGAGGGCGACGAGAAGCGCGTACTCGGTCGCAACTCAATCGATGAAATCGGAACGCTCTGACCGCTCAGCGAGCGAGTGTATCCACGAGCTTCCGATGGGACTCTGGGTCCTCGACGCCCTCAAAATACAGGCCATAGAGACGATATCCCTCTCCCGCTGAGAGATCTCCAACCCGTGCAGCCACATCAATGGGCTCTGTGCCTGCTGCACCGAGGCGCACTGTGATGGTCCCGCTCTCAACGAAGATCAACTTGAAGTCGTCTGGAACACTAAAGCTCAGGCCATCAATGGCCAGCTCGACGAGCCGAACAGGATCCTTGAGCAGGGAGATTGCTGGACCATTGGCCGGCACAAGCTCGACCTTATGATCTGGGGCACTGCCTCCAGATCGTGAGTCCGCCTCAGCCCAGTTGTCGATAAACCCAAGCAGCAGGCCGTCCTGGCTGCGCTCTGGAACAGGCACGCCTGCGCGAATCACTGACGCTTGGAAGGTGTAGTACTTAGACTCAAACGAGAGCCATACTCTCAGGTCCTCACCACCAATAAACCGTCGGTCAGCGGTGGTGAGCACGAGTCCACCACGCTCGACGCGCACCACGACGCCACGAATCCAGCCCTCGCCCCGCACCTGTATTTCACAGGCTTGGCGATGCTGTGCAGCTTCTTCGAGTATACGTCTGGGATCCATACCGACCCCCTGTATCCGATGATTGGGGGGACGGCCCTATGTTGGCTATGTGACTGTTGAGTTTTGGAGTTCAGCTTGAAGATTGCTCACATTACAGACATCCACGTCCAAGCCCCGCCGCGCCTCAGCGAGCTCACAGGAAAGCGCCTGCTCGGCACCGCAAACCTGTACCTACTGGGGCGCAGATCGAAATTTTCAGAGGCAGCCCAGGTGGCTGCAGTCGAGGCTGTTGTCGCCGCGGAGCCCGACGTGGTTGTGTTCACTGGCGACCTGACCGCACAGGCACTCGATGCTGAGTTCTCAGCCGCAAGATCTCTGCTCGATCCCATCTTGTCGCGATTCCCGACCGTGATGATCCCAGGCAACCACGACACCTATGTCCGAGAGCAGACGCCGGGAGATCGGATGAGGGAGCTCTTTGGTGCGTGGATGGGCGATGGTACGCCGGACCTCATTGTCCATGAGGACATCGCCTTCCTCACCCTCGAGACCTGCCGATGCCACCCGCTCTCGAGTGGTGTGACCCCAGAGGAGCAGCTCTCAAGAGCCTCCGCTCTCCTGGAACAAGCTCAAGGTAAATTCACTTTCTTGTGTATTCACTACCCACTGTTGGGTCGGCACGGCGAGCCCTACGGCCCAGCGACACGCGCGCTCTCAAACGGCGACCAGGTTCGTGACTGGCTCCAAGGTACATCGGGAATCAACGCCATCGTGCACGGCCATGAGCATCACGGCTTCAAGACAGAGATTCCTGGGGGTGAGGGCCCGATCGATATCCTCAACCCGGGTGCCAGCGGCTATGCCTACCTGCCCGATCAGGATCGAACCTCGCACTTGTGCTTCTACGAGATCGAGGATGGTGCGATTCAGCACATCGACAGGCTCAGGTTTGATGGAGATGTCTTTGCTCTGGAGGCCGGTGGGGCCTGGAGCTCTGGTCGCTGAAACTAGCTGTGTAGCCGCACGAACGGATCCGCGACCGCAATGACCTCTGCCTCATGCTGCGCAATCTCATCCACCCTCGCGTAGACCGCCTCGGGAGAGATCTCTGTTGCTGCGAGATCAAGGTAGATCTGGTGATGGCGTGCCTCGCTCTGAAGCAAGCCTCCGTACAGTGTGGCCAGCGACTGGTCCTCAAGCGATTCCGACAACAACTGCATGCGCTCACAGCTGCGAGCCTCGATGAATGCGCAGCAGATCATGGTATCGACGAACCGGTGAGGCTCAGCGCGGCGAATGACCTCATGGAGACGTCCACCATAGCTGGACGGTGAGAGCCTCCCGAAGCTGAGTCCCCTGCTCTCGAGTGTCCTGAAGACCAGCTCGAAGTGGCGCAGCTCTTCTCTCGCAAGCTCAGAGAGCGGCAGCATCAGCTCCGGTCTGTACTGATACCGAAAGATCAGATTGATAGCAGTCGAGGCCGCCTTCTTCTCACAGTGAGCGTGATCCAACAGAACCAGGTCGATGTCAGCTAATGCCTCATCGATCCACTCTGTTCGGCTGGCTGTAGCAAGGCGAAGCACGATGCTCAGGCCTCTTTACGGCTCTCCAGGATTTCCTTGCAGCCCACCAGCATTGCAGCGAGAACATCCGCTCCGTAGACCTTGCGGATCACGTCCTGGTACTTGCCGTCCAGGAAGTCCTGGTGAGAAACAACCGCGCCCACTTCTTGGCCTTCAGGGCCACAAGTACTCGCAACCAAGACACCTTCACCGCTGATGTCTACGCGCGACCGGCGAGTCTCAGAGTCTTTTGTCCATTCTGTCTGTTCCGGCATGATCGTCTCCTGGTGAGCTTCGGAGCTATCCGAAAGTCGGCCACACCGCCAGACGAGTGGTCACTGACTGAGGTGGGCAACTGCCACCAGCTCACCGAGTCTGTGCCGATAGCGCTCTGCTTTGCCCACACTGGATGCGTAAACACGCTCTCGCACTTGCGCATAAGAGGCTGTGGCAACCAGACGCTCATTCTGGTGAAAGTCCAGGACCCCCGCATCCCATTCACGGCCGAGAAAGCTCAACATCTGACGGCTGATCTTCTCGGTGTCTGCGACGATGTCTTCATACCGAACAGTCAACACCTCGAGAGGCAGCACAGCCTCCCAGTGCTTCATGAGTCGGTGGTACTGCGCGTAGAAGCTACTGAGCGCATCGAGACGACTGGTAAAACCAAGGGCCGGCCCAGCAAAGTTCTGGAAGAAGCACGACAGGCAGGTATCTACAGGATCCCGAACTGTGTGAATGACCTTCGCGCCTGGGGTGACCAGCGCGGCCAGACCAAGATGCAAGAAATTATGAGGCAGCTTGTCGATCACGAGGGGCTGCTCTGACGTTCGCCTGAGACTGTCCATCCGCGCTACAGCGAGCTGCTCAATGAGCTCTCCACTCAGCTTGTTGATGAGGCGTGGGTACTGTTCTTCACCTTGGACATAGTGACGAAGCCCGCTGGCCATCGTCGGGAGATCATCGAGCTCGCCAGCACCATGGATTTGCGGGTGAGTAGCAAGGATCTGCTCAATAAGAGAGCTGCCCGAGCGCGGCATACCGCAGACCAAGACACTGGCACTGGTATCGATGCTCGGCTTCGGCATTGACGCAAAGAGCTCAGGCGTGAACGTACTGATGATCGCGTCTACAAACGCCTTATGGGCTGCCGCATCGTATCGGCATGCCTGAGCAATATTTGCCCGTTGATAGGCATCAAAAGCTGCATCAACCTGACCCATTGCGTCCAGAAGATCACCCTCAGCGAACCGTAGAGACGCCTCTGCAAGCTTGGCGACACCAGGTCGGATTGCACGCCTCACAACCGGCAGGGCCTGCTCTGGCTGTGACTGCCGACGACACAGGGCCGCATAGCTGACAGCGATCTTCGGATTGGGATGAACCTCCGAGATAAACGGACGCAGTACCTGCAGCCCCACATCAATCTCCTGGCGACGCTCGAGGACTGTGGCCAGTCCCCCACTCGCACTCGGGTTCTCAGGCTCTCGCTGCAGCGCCTCTCGAAAGCGATCTTCTGCACGACCCGGATTCCCATCCCAGATCAGGAACCAGCCATGCTGAACTCGAAAACCAGCATCTGCTGGGTCCAGAGCAATCGCGCGCTCGTAGGATTCATTTGCATCAGACGCGCGCCCGAGGTGAGCGAGAGACTGCGCCAAGTTGACATGAAACAGCGGGTCGCTGTCATTGAGCTGGATGGCCGTCCGGAAGCACTGCTCAGCAGCACCTGGACTGCCCTTGGCGAGGCGAGCAAGCCCGAGGTGGTTGTATGCCTCGGCATCACCAGGATTCTTCTCTACATGCGCCTCATACACCCGCTCAGCCTCCGCAAAGTTTCGAAGGTCGAGCAAGCAGCGGCCTAAATTATAGCGAGCATTAGCATTATCTGGCTGTGCTGCGACAACCTGTCGTATGTGAGGAAGTGCCTCCGCATGGCGACCCTTCGCGAGCAGACACATGCCCAGCGCATCGCGTGTCTCCATGTCCTTGGGATCGTGAGCGACCGCAAAGCGAAGATGACGGATTGCGCTGCCGTGCTCTCCAGCAGACTGCTGCAGCAAGCCCGCCATCAGGTGAGCCATTGGGTGATTGGGCACGTGCTCAAGCACGGTCAGACATGACTCGAGCGCCTTGTCGTTGTCACCAGCTCGAAATGCAGCCTGTGCCGCCTTGAGCGCGATAAGAATAGGGTTGTCCTGGTCCATGATCCGCGTATCGAACGCTGGACTCACTTCTTGAGGTCTTTTCAGCCTTTTCGGTCGTACCGCAGGTAGATCTCGTCCCCGACCACCTCGAGATCGCCAAGTCGAAAGTCTGCTATCTCCCCGGGGCTGAAGCCCTCGCCATCGGCCAGAGATGGGGCTCCGCGACCACCGATGATGCGCGGCGCCAGAGTCATATAGATGCTGTCGAGTCGTCCAGCAGCAACGAGCTGAAAGATCAGATCTCCCCCGCCCTCGACGAGCACAGACTTACATCCCATGCCCTCGAGCTTATCAAGGACCTCAACAGGATCCGCGGCACAGTGCACCTCAGCCCCGAGCGCGCGATGTGCCGCTTCATCAAGTGTTGTGGGGCCAAAGACGTGGAGTCGGGTTCGCTCGCAGTCCCAGGGGCCATTCATTGCCGTATGAATACCGCGCCGAGTCAGGACCGCATTGAGTAGAGGGCGCGGCACAGCATCAGTAGTGAGCGCCTCCGGCTCCACGATGGGCTCAGGTCCCATACGAAAGGTCTGCCCACCGATGAACACCGCGTCGGCTTTGGCGCGGAGAATTCCCATTCGACGGCGGTCCTCATCAGAGGCCACGTTGAAGTGGTCGTCGCCCACAGTCCCAATCCTTCCGTCCAGGGCTACAGCGGTATTGGAGAAGACACGCATCAAGTCAAGAAGTCCGCGGGGGTCCGGCTGCAACTCACACTCACACCTGCGCAGTGGGGCATATCTGCAGGCTGCTTAGTCACAGTCACACGAACCTGATCGACTGGAAAATTCTGACAGATCAGCTGAGCAATCGCCTCGGCCATGGTCTCGATGAGGCGCCAGTGCCGGCTCGATATTAAGGCCGCAATGCCCTTATCGACCTCGGCATAGTCGACGATGTTGCGCGCCCGATCAGCCCGGGCAGACGCTCTCCAGTCCGTCCGCGCCTCGAAGTCCACCTTCACATTCTGTAGAACAGCGCGCTCACCCTCACCAAAGCCCACATGAGCCTGGTAGGTCAGTCCGTGTCCGCTCACTCGATCCGCCATGGCCACAACCCCGTTCATAAAACTCTTAATCTGATGCGATTCCCTCGGCACTTCGCTTGACGATGGTGCGCACGAATGCGACATTCGATGGACTGGAGCCGAATATGCGGGTGCTCATCGCCTATCCACCGATGTTGTCGAGCAAGGGCAGCCCCATGCTGACTCAAAACCGTCAGTTTCAGTGGTTCCATGAGCCGAGCTACCTGTACCCATGTGTCCCGGCTTACGCCGCATCACTGCTGGCCAGCGAGGGGCACGAGGTCGCATGGTGCGATGCCATTGCCGAGAAAAAAGACTGGTCAGACTTCACGAGCCTCCTCGAGAGCTTCAAGCCAGAGCTGGTTCTGATGGAGACCAAGAGCCCTGTTGTACGCCAGCACTGGATCATGGTCGATCGCATTCGAGCAGTCGTACCCGGCGTGCGCACTGTGCTGATGGGCGATCACATCACTGGGAATCCAGCAGAGAGCATGGAGAGCTCAAAAGTCGATTATCTGTTCACCGGCGGCGACTGGGACTTTCTGGCGCAGAACCTCGTGAACCACATCGAGCGAGGCGACGACCTGGCAGGCGGAATCTGGTACCGAAACGATGACGGTACAGCCAGCGACACCGGCATCTATAAGAACTTGGGCGACATGAATGCACTGCCATTCATCGATCGAGACCTCACCAATGCCAACCTCTACTTCGAGAAGTGGAAAAAGCGACTCCCCTTTATGTGGACCATGGCCGGACGTGATTGCCCGTACGGCAAGTGCACCTTCTGCTCGTGGACGGTCACCTACCCCCAGTTCAGAACACAGAGCCCCAAGCGGCTTGTCGATGAGATGGAGTACATGGTCAAGGAGCACGGCGTCCGGGAGATCTTCGATGACACTGGGGCGCTCCCGACAGGGCACTGGCTGACGCGACTCTGCAACGAGATGATCGACCGTAAACTCAACGAGAAGATCATCTTCGACTGTAATTTCCGGTTCGACTACTTCAACTCAAAGAATGTGCACCTGATGAAGAAGGCGGGCTTTAGAAAGCTCATCTTAGGAATCGAGAGCGCCAGCGAGCGGACCATCGACATCCTCGACAAGAAGCTCACGCGTGAGCAGATCATCGAGGGCTGCAAGATGGCATCGGCAGCAGGACTGCAGCCACATCTGACTGTGATGGTTGGCTACCCCTGGGAGACCAGAGAGGATGCCTACGAGACGCTCAAGCTCGCCCGCTACTTGATGGTGAACGGCTACGCTCACATGCTCCAGGCCACCGTCGTGATGCCCTACCCCGGCACACCGCTGTTCGACCTCTGCCAACGAAACGGCTGGATTCGCTTCGAGCCCACAGAGTATGAGCGGTACGACATGACCGAGCCTGCCTGCGAGCTGACAGACATGAGCGAGGAAGAGGTCGTGCGGATGGCAGGCCAGTTCTACAAGCTCTACATGCATCCAAAATTCCTGATGCACCAGCTGAAGCACATGAGGAGCATGGAGGACCTAGACTACGCCATGCGCGGCGCCAAGGCGGTCTGGGGACACCTGAAGGACTTCTCCAGCATCCGAGCCTGAGTAAACGAGGTAGACTCTTCGCTATGGCTACGCACAGAATCGGAATCCTGACCGGAGGCGGCGACGCCCCTGGCCTCAATGCAGTCATTCGGGCCGTCGTTAAATATGCGGTCGGAAAGCTCCACTGGCAAGTCGTCGGCATCGAGGACTCCTTCAATGGTCTGCTCGACGCACCACGCAGAATTCGTGACCTGACCCCCAGAAGCTGTCAGGGACTCCTGCACCGGGGCGGCACCGTCCTGGGCACCACCAATCGGGGCGACCCCTTCGACTTTCCTGATGGTCAAGGCGGCTTTGAGGATCGCTCAGAGGAGCTGGCCCGCGCCATTCGCGACGAGGGAATCGAGGGCCTTGTGGTCATCGGTGGTGACGGTACTCAAGCCATCGGTCTTCGCCTTATGGACACCCACGGCATCCCTGTCGTTGGCGTACCCAAGACCATCGACAACGACCTGAGCGCCACTGACCTCACCTTCGGCTTCATCTCCGCGGTAGAGGTCGCAACCGATGCCCTCGATCGCCTGCACACCACTGCGGAGTCTCACGACCGAGTCATGTTGCTGGAGGTCATGGGCCGAGATGCGGGATGGATTGCGCTGTGGGCCGGTGTCGCGGGGGGTGCCGACTGCATCGCCATCCCAGAGATTGCCTACGACCCCGATCGGTTTGCAGCCAAGATTAAAGAGCGCCGGATGCGCGGACGGCACTTCACGCTGATCGTCGTGGCCGAGGGCGCCCGCCCGATTGAAGGAGAGGCTCTGCCCTCAGAGTTTCAGCACGGCAAGGGGCGCATCAAGACGGGTGGCGCCGCTGAGACCCTCGCCAGACTGATCACAGAGCGTATTGATGTCGAGACACGCACCACGGTGCTCGGCCACCTCCAGCGCGGCGGCGGTCCGGTCGCCTTTGACCGCGTCTTGGCCACCGAGTTTGGGATTCGAGCCGTGGAGCTCATCCATGCCGGTCGCTGGGGTGAGATGGTGCGCCTGAGTGCGGGCAAGGTCGGAAGTGTGCCAATCCGCGACGCCGTCGCTACTTACCGAACCGTCGAGCAGGACCACCCGCTCATCGCCACAGCACGCGCAGTAGGCATTGAATTCGGCGGGTAGACTGAGGGGCCCCACTAAAGCTTGAGTTGAAGGCCCAAAGCACCTCGGAATCCACCGGAATCCGGAAGATCTATACCTGCTCCACCGACTTGGAACCAAGCACCGAAGTTCTTGGACAAATTCGCCTCAGCAGCGATGCCTGCAAAGAATATTGCGCCATCATACGTAAAGCCCTCAACGCTTCGTGTGGCCTGGCCAGCCTGCGCGATGACCCCGAACTCAAAGCCATCGGTATACACAAACGAAGCTTGGCCACCGAACAAGAACAAGCCGTACTTCTCATACTGACTTGAAGAGTTCAAGCCAAAGTCAATGACACCCTTTATTCGGGCGCCTGCTGAGGCATGCCCACCAATCAGCAGCTTGTATTCATTACCGATATTTATTGTGGATATGGAAGGACCGAAGGCAAACCTGAAGTTCCGCTCCGGAACCGGCTCCGGATCCGGCTCCGGATCCGGCAGCTCAACTATGCGGCGCGGCGGTGGTGGTGGCGGCGCCGCTTTGACCGGCAACATAAAGACATGTCTGTGCCAGTACACTTCGCGAACGCTTGACTCAAAATCATCACCCACCAGGAGCGAATCCACGAGGGCCTGAACCTCTTTCGATGAGGCCCAGTCTGGGGTTCTTGCCGCATCTCTTGCCATGACCTCGAAGGCCCTGACAAGCTGAGCTATCTCTGCCAGATCGACCGGATCACCGAGATTATATTTCTTGCTGATCAGCGCCTTATAGCGCTCAGTGGCGCGACTCATCTTGTCTGCCGAGCCCCCTTTAGCAGGTGTCGCCTTCTTGAAGGTCATGAAGTCAATTGCGAAGGGAATGTACGGATCATCCCTCATTGTCCATGGTCGGCGCTGGCTGTTCACCCAGCCATTCACTTTTGTCTGTGATGCCATCTTGAAGTCCAGATCATCCTCAGCGCGCGGACTCGATGAATATGTCCTGACTATGGACGGCGCGTCATCACTGGTTTCAGCAAAAAGCCCCTTCCCAGCGACCATTCGATACTGAAGGTTGGTCTCATACCGTCCGGAGACCTGAGCGCGAACCAACAGTTCATACTTACCTCCCCCTTCGAGCGGGAGAGGGCTGCCATCCGAGTACCCTGGAATATCCATATCCAGCTCAACACTCGCTGAGACAGATGGTACAGACCCATTACCAGGCCCAACCTTAAACCATGTGGTCAGTTGTTCTCCGCTGCCTGCGATGTGGCTATCGTCCAGTCGCATAGTGATCGGGACCCGCTGACCAGGCCGACAGTCATTGCTGATGTAGACCTCAACCTCGACCGGCTTCGGCTCTCCGTCAGCCAAGCGCCACTCACCAACAACCTGTTCTCGATCCGCGTCCCAGATGTGCACACATGGCTCATCACTGGTCACCCACGCAGAGGTACTAAACATTGGCTTTGACTTCGGTAAAACACCAAGCTGGAGTTGAACCCACTCACCTCGATCTAAGACACCGTTACGAAAGCCATGCGTTCCTGCACGCTCATTGACATCTACCCCAGCCACCCGAAAGTTTAGTCCTTCCGACTTCACTGAAAGTGTCCTGATCGTCCTCTCTTGGGATAGAAATGGCGGCGGCTCTATCCCCAGCCAGTCAACCACAGCTTCCTCGGCCATCTGCCCAGAGATCAATTTCAGCATGTCAGGGTGTACTGTCGTGCGCGACGGCCACCAGGCTGCACTTCGTCTTTCGTAGTCCGACCACCTTGACTGATCAGCGCTAGCAGCAGGCGGTAATACAGCAGTGGCCGCAACTAAGCGCTCGTTAGCAACTTGCCGTATATGCCGCCGCACCTCGTCGTTAGTCGCTCCCTCAATGGAGCGCAGTAATGGGAGCGCGGGATCAGCTGCTTCCGCGTACCCGAGACAGATGAAGAACAGTGAAATGAATCCGACCATCGCGTGACCTCTGACTTTGGGCGAGCGATACCGTACCACAGATCATCCGTGACAAATATCAGTATTATAACCTGACTATTATGCCCCACGCCTACCGAATCAACCCCACATATCTGACCAACTCTTCGCCCAGCATCTTGAGCTGTCCTTGAAGTGCGTCGTCGAGTTCTTCACTGCCGCTCAGCGCATCATGAGCGCGGGGAATGCTGACCTCAGCGGGAATCACCCAGCCGTTCATCCACCGGCAGACATGACGCATGTGGTTGAGCGTGTTCATTGCACCCGCATCACCCCGGGCAGTCGCCAGCAGGCCGACGAGCTTGTCCCTGATGGCGTCAGGACCCAGCAGATCGAGTGCGTTCTTGAGTACGCCAGCGTAGCTCCCGTGGTAGTTTGGTGACCCAATGAGCAGGCCATCCGCGCCACGAACAGCCTCAATAAAGGCTGGCACATCACCACCATAGCTCTGCTCATCTGAGCGACCGTCACAGAACGGAAGATCGAGCTCACCCAGGTGAATGGTCTGCACATCTGCACCGGCAGCACTTGCTGCATCGGCGGCGAGTGCGAGCGCGCGCGCAGTTGAAGAGTCAGGACGAAGAGAGCCACAGATGGTCAGAATTTTCATGACCGCGGGCTATCCCGTTCAGTCCGTGTTGGGCGACTCGTTTTCTCTCTCAACAAACCGAGACTGCCCCTGACGGGCCTCGAGCTTTCGCAGATAACCGACCGTCTTCGGTGTACGGGAAGCATCTGCTGCCGCACCGGCGAGCCTGATGGCCTCAGCCAAGTCGCCAGAGCGCTCCGCATCCACAGCCTGATTGTGAAGGTCTCGGGCTGTGCCAGGCTCCGGATTTCGGTACCAGCGCCTCCTGACCACCTCTGGAACGGGTGCCAGCTGCTGAGCGAGATCATCTGCGATGTCACCGACCACCCGACTCCGGATGTATGACCGGCGATGCAGATGGGCTGGGTCCCCTTCCCTCACCATTCGAACTCGCTTCTTCTCGCTGTTGAGCATACCGATGGGCTCACCGTTTACTTCGATAGTGAGGACGGCAAGGCCGTGCCCGCGTACAGCTTGATCACGCTGGTCCAGCAGGCTGGTTGATCCAGCACCGTAGATCTGGGTCACATCAATCTCTGTACTGAGCTCAACCCGGCAGAGGTTGAGCAGAAGTCGGGTCTCTGCCTGCGGCACGACAGCAATACCCTGACGCATCGAGAACTCCACCGCTAAGGCATCGGCGAAGTCCTGACACCGCTTGTCGCTCGAGACGACAGCGACCCTGGCCAGCGGTGCCTCCACAACAGGCCGCGGCGACGATTCCCAGACGGCTTGGGTGTGAGCACAGGCGAGAGCGAGGAAGAGAATCATGGAGGTAGCTTCATTGTGCCTGTCGAAGACCTCCAGTGGCAAGACAAAAGAACCACTGGACAGTTCTGCTCTGCTGTCGCCTCACCAGAGCCCAGTTAGAGGAGGGTGATGATCACTGTCTTCTACGATGGTACCTGCGGCCTCTGTCATCGCGCAGTGAAGTTTCTGTTGGCTCGAGACCCTCACGGCGAACGCTTCAGATACGCGCCACTTCAAGGTGAGACAGCCCTGAGAGACTTGCCTGAGCCAAGTGAACTCCCGGACAGCATGGTCATCAAAATGGCTGATGGAGAGACATTCACACGCGGTGATGCCGCGCTCAGACTTGGTCGTGAACTGAGTCTTGGCTGGCGCTTAATGTCGATTATCGGAGGACTGTTCCCAACCTTCTGCCGAGACCTGCTCTACGACTTCATCGCAGCCAGACGGTATGCTTGGTTCGGGAGAAGCGAGACGGCTTGTCCCCTTCTCCCACCCAATCAGCGCGAGTTCTTCCTGCCCTGAAGATCAGCCCTTGGCAGCGAAGACACGATCAAGAATGATGTCGGCGCGGCGCACATACCAAGTGGGGTCTGCGAGACCATCCAGTTGCTCATCAGAGAGCCTGGAGGACACATCCTCATCTCCCTTGAGCAGCTCGAGCAGCGGCTTGCCTTCCTCCCAGCCTCTAAGCGCATTGCGCTGCACCAAGCTGTAGCTCTCCTCACGGCTCAGCCCTGACTCCACGAGCCCCAGCATGACGCGCTGAGCATAGAAGAGACCGCCGGTCTTCTCCATGTTCTTGAGCATTGTCTCAGGGTAGACAATCAGTCCATCGATGAGCCCCCGCAGGCGACTCAACATGAAGTGGACACAGACATTGGCATCAGGACCCGCGACACGCTCCACAGACGAGTGGCTGATGTCCCGCTCGTGCCAGAGAACGACATTGTCCATGGCCATGTTCGCGTAGCCTCGAGCAATGCGCGCTTGGCCTGTGAGGTTCTCGCTCAGAATAGGGTTCTTCTTGTGCGGCATGGCACTCGAGCCCTTCTGACCCTTGGTGAAGAACTCTTGAGCCTCGAGCACCTCGGTCCGCTGTAGATGACGAATCTCGACAGCAATCTTCTCGACCGTGGTGGCCAGGAGTGCCAGACAGTGGAAGTAGTGCGCATGGCGATCCCGCTGAACGACCTGGTTGGAGGCGGGGGCTGGCGTCAGGCCGAGGTGCTTACAGACATGCGCCTCGACGCTGGTGTCGAGGTGAGCGAATGTACCCACAGCTCCAGAGATCTGGCCCACCGCAACCTCATCAATCGCCCGACGAATTCGCACACCACCACGGCGGAGCTCATCCCAGAGGATCGCGAGCTTGATTCCAAAGGTCGTTGGCTCAGCATGGATGCCGTGAGACCGACCCATACAGAGTGTCTGGGCATGCTCCCGGCTGCGACGCTCGAGTACATCGAGCACCGTGTCCAGGGTCTCTACAATCAGGTCCCCTGACTGCTTGAGCTGAACAGCAAGTGTCGTATCGAGCACATCCGAGCTGGTCATCCCCTTGTGCAGGTGTCGTGCAGGCTCACCGATCACCTCTCCCACACCGGTAAGGAATGCAATCACATCATGCTTGAGCGTGCGGTCGAGCTCATTGATCCGAT
>Ga0315315_10001883_pt1 | contig 19243 bp, 17 predicted proteins | sample M140m3416metaG_FD_203699 | JGI IMG/M metagenome (GOLD analysis project Ga0315315, IMG submission 203699) | Ammonia-oxidizing marine archaeal communities from Monterey Bay, California, United States - M1 40m 3416 | ecosystem: Environmental > Aquatic > Marine > Intertidal zone | place: USA... | reverse complement strand
TTATTGCGTTTGTTGTTATTTTTAAAAAATTTGTTTTAAGTTTTTTTTTTATAAAAATTTTTAAAACTAAACCTTGAAACTCAATCCATGAAATAAAAGATATAAGAATTAATGAAATGATTAAAATATAAGAATAATGAAAAGATAGAGCCAATAAAGATATTAAAAAAATTGAGGTTACAAATCTTTTCCTTAAATCGTTTTTTTTCATACATTGCCAAAGTTTCTTTTCACTCTTTTAAATTCATTAATAATTTTATTATAATCTTTTTCAGTAAACTCTGGCCATAGTTTTTTTTCAAAAAAAATTTCAGCATATGCAATTTGCCATAATAAAAAATTACTTAATCGTTTAGTATTACCTGTTCTAATTAATAATTCTGGATCAGGTATATTTTTTGTTTGTAAAAATTTTCTCATATTTTTTTCTGTAATTGAATTTCCATTTTTTTTAAGATATTTAAATGCATTTAATATCTCAAATTTTGAACCATAATTTAAAGCTAAATTTATCTGCAATTGTGAATTTTTTGATGTTTTCTTTTCTGACAAGGATAATAATTTGTTCAACTTATTTGAAAAATTTTTAATACCAATTATCTTAAGCTTAATATTTTGTTTGTGAAGATCATCAATTCTATTAATCAAGAAATTTTCTAATAAATTAAATAAAAAATTTATTTCTTTTTTTGGTCTTTTCCAATTTTCAGTTGAAAATACATATAATGTTAAAAATTTAATTTTTTTTTTTATTGTTTCTTTAATAATTTTTTCGACTGTTTTTAAACCTGCTTTATGACCAGCATTTCTAGAATTCTTATTTTTCAATCCCCATCTCCCATTACCATCCATGATAATGGCTACATGATTCAATGGGTTCATATGGTCATTATTTCTTTTTCTTTGGTTGATACTCTATCATCTACAATTTTGATATGATCATCAGTTATCTTTTGAATATTTTTTTCAAAAGATTTCTCTTCATCTTCACCAATTTCTTTTGATTTTAATAATTTCTTTAATTCTTCATTTGCCTCTCTTCTTATGTTTCTTACAGAGATTTTACATTTTTCACCTATTGATTTTATTAATTTTTTTAATTCTGTTCTTCTTTCTTCGTTAAGTTCTGGAACAGGTAGTCTAATTAGTTGACCATCGATTTGGGGATTCAATCCAAGTTCTGATTTTTTTATCGCCGCATCTACTAATGAAACATTATTTTGATCCCATACTTGAATATTTATCATTCTTGGCTCTGGTGTGGTGATGCTACCAATTTGATTAATTGGCATAAGTTGACCATAAACGTCAACTTTTATTAAATCTAACATTGCAGCATTAGCTCTACCCGTTCTTAATGATGATAATTCTTTTGATAAAGCTTCAATAGCTTTGTCCATTTTAAGACTATGTGATTTTTCATCAAACATCTATTCACCTATCTTTACTCTGCTAAACTCTTTGATTTTCAAATCATTAATAGAAAGTTCTTTTATTATATCTTGAACCATTTTTTTGGGTTCCATAACCCATGCTTGTGTTAAAAGAGCATTTTCTTGTTTAAATTTGTTCATTTTACCTAAGCTAATTTTTTTTGCAATTTCTTCTGGTTTACCAGAATTTTTTAGTTCTTCTGTAACCAATTCCTGTTCTTTATCTATTAATGATTTATCGATTGAATTAGAGTCTAGTGCTAACGGATTTGAAGCTGCTATATGCATTGATAATTGTTTTCCAAATGTTTTAACTATATCAGAATTTTCTTTTGTTTCTAATGATACAATAACAGCTAATTTTGCTAAATTATCTTTCACAACTGTATGTAAATATTGATAATTAGTTGACGATGCATTTGAAATAGTTTTTGCCTTACCAATTGTAATTTTTTCACCAATTTTTGCAATGAGAGCTACCAAATTTTTATCAACGGTGTTACCGTTTTTCATTACAGCTTCTTTTAATTTATCAATATTAGAGTCGTGTTGATTATTGAGTTCGCTTATCTCTTTAACAAAATTCACAAAATCTTCATTTTTTGCAACAAAATCAGTTTCACAGTTTACCTCAACAATTGACATTTTTTTTTCATCGCCACTTACTGCAACAACACCTTCTTTTGCATCTCTAGACATTTTTTTTGAAGCTTTAGAGATTCCTTTTACTCTTAAGATTTCAACAGCTTTATCTAAATCTCCACCAGACTCTTTAATTGCTAAATTACAATCTTTAAAACCTGCGCCTGTTGCTTCTCTTAACTTTTTAACTTTTTCTATATCACTCATATTAATTTAATTTCTCCTCTTTCTTCTTTGAGAATTTTTTTTCTAATTTTTCTCTGTCAGTTTCAGCAACTGTCTTAGTTTTTTTTTCAGATATTTTTTCATTAGATTTGTTTAAAGGTTTTTTAGTTTCTACAACTGGTGCTGATTTTTTTGCAGCAATAATAGTTTCTTTTACTAAATTACAATATAAATCTATTGATCTTCTAGCATCATCATTACCTGGTATTGGAAAGTCAATACCGTCAGGATTTGAATTGCTATCAAGAATTGCTATAATTGGAATTCCTAATTTGACTGACTCTTGAATAGCTAATGACTCATAGTTTGTGTCTATAATAAATACCAAATCTGGAGTTTTTTTCATATCTGCAATACCGCCAAGTGATCTTTGCAGTTTATCTTTTTTAACACTCATTTTAAGAAGTTCCTTTTTTGTAAAGCCTCTATTTTCAGCTACAAGGTCTGCTTCATATTTTTTCATTTTTTTTATCGATCCTGAAATAGTTCCCCAATTGGTTAACATTCCACCTAACCATCTGTAATTTACAAAATATTGATCTGTTTCTTTTGCTACTTCAGCAATAGCTTCTGACGCTTGTTTCTTTGTAGATACAAATAAAATTTTTCCATTATTTGCTATAGTGGTATAAATCTTTTCAAGAGCTACCTTTGTTAACTCTAAAGTCTGCGTTAAATCTATAATATGGATTGAATCTCTTTTTCCAAAAATATATTTTTTCATTTTTGGATTCCATCTTAAAGTTTTATGTCCTAGATGAACTCCAGCTTCTAATAATTGTTGTATTGTGACATTTGGTATCTTCATATTTATTCCCGGTTGAGCCACCACAGTAATTTCCAATTAAGGACCGGAGGTATAAAACCAACAACTGTGTGCGTGTTAATTTAATTTGATGAATACTTACAAAAATTTACCTTATTTAACAAGTATAAATTAATTTATTATTGCTGATATTTCCTTATTTCTTAAAAGATTTAAAGACTTTCTATCAAAATTTCTACGATTTTTTAATTGAAAATCATAGCTGTTATCCTCGTTGTCAATTTTAATATTAATTAATGTGTCTCCAGTTTTGTCTAAAAATTTTGAAATTTCATCTAATTGTTGAATTGAATTAATATCAAATGTAACTTCTTTTATTGGTTTATTTAATAATTCCTTCAAAGAACTTATTTTTTGGGCATTTATCCTTTTTAATCTGTTGTCATCATTGGAGATTGATTTTACCAATTTCAAAATTAATGAGCTTCCTTCTTTTAATATTTCTCTATTTATCTCAAGAATTTCAGAAAAAATAAATAATTCAAAAACACTGGTCAGATCTGTTAATTTTAAAACAGCATAAGAATTTCCTTTAGCTGTTTTTCTTTCTTGGATCTTTAATAAGGTTGCAGCAATATTTGTTTCTTTTATTTCATCATTGCTAGCAAAAGATTGGTAATCAAGTATTTTATAGTCATCAAAAACTTCCTTAAATTGATTCAGTGGATGATCTGAAATAAAAAAACCAACTGCCTCAAATTCCTTTGATAATCTTTCTTCAAATCTCCAATCATCATGTTTCAAAATTATGTTACTTTGATCATTATTCGTATCACCGAAGAGATCTATTTGATTAGTTGATCTGTTTTCAAAAATATTTTTAGACTTTATTATAAAATTAGGAATGGAATTAAATAAAGATTGTCTATTTAAATTAATTTTATCGAATGCACCAGCTTTCACAAGGCCTTCTAATTGTAATTTGTTAATATCTTTTGGATTCACTCGGTTTAAAAAATCATTTATAGACTTGAATTTTCCATTTTTTAATCTTTCATTAACTATGTTTGATACAGCCTCATAACCAACAGCCTTAATGCCACCTAGCGCATAATAAAATTTACCATTCTCAGTTTTAAAATCTGCAAAACATTCATTAATATCAGGTCTTACGATTTCTACATTTAGTCTTTTAAGTTCTTCGTAAAATTCACTAAGTTTATTTTGATTTGATATATCCATGGTCATTGAAGCGGCAATAAATTCTTTTGGGTAATATGTTTTTAAATAAGCTGTTTGGTATGAAATTATTGCATAAGCGGCAGCATGACTTTTATTAAATCCATATTCAGCAAATGGTTCGATTTTCAAGAATATACCAGCAGCTACATCTTTACTAATTCCATTTTTAACTGCCCCAGCTATAAAACTCTGTTTTTGTTTTTCTAATTCTGTTCTTTTTTTTTTACCCATTGCTCTTCTCAAAATATCTGCTTGACCAGCTGTAAAGCCAGAAAGTTTTTGAGCAATTTGCATTACTTGTTCTTGATAAATAATTACACCATAAGTTGGCTTTAAAATATCCTTCAACAGCGGGTGAAGATAATCTGGATTTTCCCGTCCGTGCTTACAATCGTTGTAAGTTGGAATATTACTCATAGGCCCCGGTCTATAAAGAGCCACTAATGCTATAATATCTTCTATATGATTTGGTTTCATTTGAATTAAAGCCTCTCGCATACCTGAGCTTTCAACTTGAAATAGTCCAACTGTTTTACCAGAAGATAATAAATCGAAAACTTTTTGATCATCAAAGTTTATCTTTTCAATATTAAAATCTTTATTCTTTTTTTTTATTAAGTTTTGAGTGTTATTAATTACGGTTAATGTTTTTAATCCTAAAAAATCAAATTTAATAAGTCCTGCATTTTCAGCTGAATACATATCGAATTGTGTCGAGGGTAATAAAAGATTTGATGATGAGTCTTTATATAATGGTACAACTTCAATTAACTTTCGGTCTGCAATAACGACCCCAGCAGCATGAGTTGCAACATTTCTATTTAGTCCCTCTAGTTTTAAAGAGAGATCAGTTAATTTTTTTACTCTTGGATCTTCATTTATTAATTTTTGTAGTCTTGGCTCTCCAGATATACATTCTGCTAAAGATTGAGGTCTTGATGGATCAAAAGGAATCATTTTAGAGATACTGTCTACAAAACCATAAGCTAAACCTAAAACTCTTCCAACATCTCGGATTACCATTCTAGCTTTTAGTTTTCCAAAAGTAATAATATGAGCTACGCTTTCTTTATATTTTTTTGTTAAATATTCAAAAACAAGATCTCTTTTTTCTTCACAAAAATCGATATCAAAATCTGGCATTGAAATACGGTCTGGATTTAAAAACCTTTCAAAAATTAAATTAAATTTGATTGGATCCACATCGGTAATTGAAAGGCACCATGCTACTAATGATCCAGCACCAGAACCTCTACCAGGACCAACTGGAATATCATTATTTTTTGCCCATTTTATATAATCAGATACAATCAAAAAATAACTTGCATATTTCATTTCAATTATAATATTTAATTCATGGTCTAATCTATCTTTATATCTTTTATAATCTTCATTATTTAAAAGATCATCATTATTAATATTAAAAACAATTTTAAATTTTTCTTTTAAACCATTTAGAGAATTTTTTTTTAATGTCTCGTTGGCATCCCCATCTTTTTCTGAACTAATATTTGGTAAAATAGGTTTCGAAAAATGAGGTTTGAAGCTACATCTGAATGGGAAATGATAGTTGTTTTCCAAAGCTTCAGGTAAATCACTAAATAATTCTGACATTTCAGTATCAGTTTTTAAGTAATGTTGACTACTAAATTTTACTCTCTTTTTTTCATTTATATAAGTTTTATCTTTAATACAAATTAATGCATCGTGAGCCTCATGCATGTCTTTGTTTATATAAAAAACTTCGTTTGTCGCAATTAATGGTATCTTTAATTCAAGAGATTTAGATAAATTAAATTTCTCAAAACTAGTCTCATTTGGGTCTCCATGTCTTTGTATTTCTATATAAAAACTGTTATCATATTTTAATTTCAATTTTGAATACAATTCTTTTATCTCATCAAATTTACCCTTATTAAACAATTGACCAAACAAACCATGAATAGTTCCCGTAAATAAAGAAACACCCTCAACATTATTTAATAATTCGTTAAAATCTAAATGTGGATCAGAGAGCTCATCATTTGTAAGATATGATAGTGATGAAAGTTCAATTATTCTTTTATAACCAACTTCGTTTAAAGCATATAATGGAAGTAACCCAGTAGTCTCCCCATATTTAAAATTTATCTGTGTGCCTATAATTGGTTGAGTGCCTATTTTTGACATTTTCTCAGCAAATTCTAAAGCTCCACACAAATTAAAACTGTCTGATAAACCTAAGGATTTTATTTTGTTATCCTTAGAAAAAACTTTTAAATCATCTAATTTAATTGCACCTTCACATATAGAATATTGTGAATGTATCTTTAAATGATTAAAATTTTGAATTTTAGACTCAGGCATTAATGGTTCTTATATTACCATTAACTATTTCTAATAAGCAATCTGACTTATTCGCAAAAAATCTATTATGAGTTGCAAAGATTATGATTCTATTTGGATTTATTTGATTTTTTAAAAGATTAAAGGTTATCTTAGCGGTATCTAAATCAAGACTTCCTGTTGGTTCATCAGCTAAAATAATCTGAGGATCATTTATTAATGCTCTAGCAATCGAAACTCTCTGTTTTTCACCTCCTGAAAGTTGTGATGGATAATGATTAGATCTATTTAAAAGACCAACTTTTTTTAACAAGATTTTTGCTTTTAAAATTGAGCTTTTTTTACTTTTACCTGCCGCAAGACTAGCTAAGTAAATATTTTCTATAGCTGTAAAATCAGAAAGTAGGTTATCTTGTTGATAAATAATACCAATTTTATTTGCTCTTATAATATCATTTTCATTAGGATCATCAAAATTTATAACTTTATTATTGATACTAATTGAGCCTGCATCAGGTCTATCAATTAAAGATAGTAAATTTAATAAAGTTGATTTTCCTGATCCTGAAGGACCCACTAAAGAATATATTTTTCCTTTTTTAAATTTATAAGAAATTTTTTTTAAAACTTTTATTTTTTTAAATGTTTCAAAAGATTTATTAATGTTTAATAATTGTATAAAGTTATTCATATTTTAAAGCTTTAATTGGATCGAGTTTTGCTGCTTTTAATGCTGGAAATATTGAGACAAGTATAGTTATAATAATTGAACATAATGAAATAATTAATATAGAATTTGGATTAATCTCTGAAGGCATTGAACTTAAAAAATAAATTTCTTCAGGAAATAAACTTATATTAAAAACTGTACTTATAAATTGTCTTATATTTTCTACGTATATTGTAAAAACAACACCAAATATAACACCAAAAATAGTTGCTGAAGTTCCAATTATTACTCCAACATAAAAAAATATTTTTATAATTGATTTATTTAAAACTCCCATTGATTTTAGGATTGCTATATCTCTTGTTTTGTTTTTTACTAATATAGTGAGACCAGAAATGATATTAAATGCTGCAACTATAATAATTAATGATAAAATTATAAACATCACATTTCTTTCAACTTTGAGTGCAGAGAATAATGAACTGTTCATATCTGCCCAGCTAAAAACAAACTCATCTTGAAATACTTTTTGAACAATTTTTTTTTGATTTTCAATATTTTGAGGATTATTCAAATAAATCTCTAAAATTCTATCATCGGTTTTATAGTCAAAGAATTCCTCCAAAGTATTTAGGTTAATAAAAGCTATATTATTATCGAAATCAGCTAAACCACTCTCAAAAAGTGAAACTATAGTAAAAGTTTTTTGTTTTGGTAAATTTCCAATAATTGTTTCAACTCCAGATGATGACATGATTGTAATATTATCACCAATTTTTACATTTAATGAAAAACTTAACTCTTTACCTATAGATATATAATTTTTTTTTAGATTATTCTTATCACCTAAAAAACCATCGTTATTTATAATTTCCAAATTAGCAAAATCTTTTCTCGAATATCCTCTTAAAACGATTCCTTTAGATGAATCATTTTTTAAAATAATACTTTCCCCTGAATTACTAAAGATTAAATTCTTGGAAATTAAATCAAGATTTGAATTTTTTAATTTTTCAATATGTATTTTATTATCATAGGGTTTTACAGTGATATGAGCGTTAAAACCAACAATTTTATCAATCAATTCTGTTCGAAAACCATTCATTACCGACATAACAATAATTAATACTGCTACTCCAAGGCCTATTCCAATAAATGAAAATATTGAAATCACGTTCAAAAAACCATCTTTCTTTCTGGCTTTTAAAAATCTAAATGTAATTTCTTTTTCTAATGTAGAAATCAATTTTCTGCTTTTTGTTCTTTAATAATTTTGATAATTTTTGCTAAATTAATTTTTTGAGTTTCTTCACCAGTCTCTTTAAACTCTATTAAGTCTCCATCTGTTTGTTTGCCAATTATAATTTGAAAGGGTGCACCCATAAGATTCATTTTTTTTGTTTTGGATGAAAAGTTTTCATCCGTATCATCGATTATTGTCTCAATACCATTCTTTTCTAACTCAAAACTTATTTTTTTTGCTTTATCTAGGGCTGATGTTTCATTTTTATTTATCATAGGAATTATAGAAATGTCATATGGAGCAACAGATATTGGCCATTTCATGACTTCATTTTTTTCGTCATATTTTGCCTCTATTATAGCCCCAACCAGTCTTGATACACCTATTCCATATGAGCCCATTTTAACGAAATCTTTTTTTCCCTCTGGTAGGTCTACAGAGGCTCCCATTGGTTTAGAGTACTTGTCACCAAAATAAAAAATATGACCAACTTCTATTCCTTTGGTTTTAAGCCGGTTTGGTTCTGAAACTTTATTTTCAAATTCATCTTTATTAAACTTTTCATCTGTTACTGAATAAAATTGTTCATATTTTTTTCTTAATTCATTAAGAGAATTTTTCTCAAGCTTAGTACCGTCACTATTTAAATCAAATATTCTTTTATCTGTAAAAATTTTACTTTCACCTGTCTCAGCTAAAATGATAAATTCGTGAGACAGATTACCTCCAATTGGTCCTGTGTCGGCAGCCATAGGAATAGCTTTTAGATTTAATCTTTTGAAAGTTTTTAAATACGATAGAAAGAATTTATTATATGAAAATAAAGCATCCTCGTCGCTTATATCGAAAGAGTATGCATCTTTCATGTAAAATTCCCTACATCTCATAATTCCAAATCTTGGTCTTATTTCATCTCTGAACTTCCATTGGATATGATACAAAAGTTGTGGTAGAGATTTGTATGATTTTATTGAAGATCTAAAAATGTCAGTAACAAGTTCTTCATTAGTTGGTCCATAAAGCATTTCTCGATCTTGACGATCTTTAATTCTCAGCATTTCTTCACCATAATCCTCATAACGTCCACTTTCTTTCCAAATTTCACTAGATTGAATTGTGGGCATTAAAATTTCTTGTGCACCTATCTTATTTTGTTCTTCTCTTACAATTTTTTCAATTTTTTTCATTACTTTGAAACCCAATGGCAGCCAAGAGTAAATTCCAGCCGAAGATTGTTTAATCATACCAACTCTTAGCATTAGTTGATGAGATTTTATTTTGGCTTCTGAAGGGTTGTTTTTTAGTATTGGAATAAATGATTTAGATATATACATATTAAATGATTATATTTCTTAAATTTAAATATTCAAATTTCATTAATAAGTAAATTATGATGAAAATAATCGTTGTTATTCCTGTACAATAAATGAATTTTTTAAGCATTTTAGGATTTTCAGGTGATCCTGGGTCTTCACCCTCTATTTTAAGTATTTTTTTTCTCTCTACATCTATTGGTAAAATTGCAAAAAAAACAATCCACCAAATGATAATATAAATTATAGCTAATCCTGTAATGCTCATTAAATCTTTACTAAGTTTATGTTTGTAAAAGGTCTTTTGCCTGTTTTTTCTTTTGTGAATCTTCTACAAGTAATCTTAAGGGCATCAATCAAATTGTGCTCTTGTTGTTTGCTGCCTAATTTAAAAGATCTTGTAGTTTTTTCTATTTCATCCTCCAACCCATAGATAAAATCTTCTTTTTCATAGATTGGTAGACCTCTAAATGTGGTTATTGGACTGTTGTGTATATTTCCTTTTGGTGTAATCAAAATTGTTACCTCTAAATATCCATTTGTTCCTAGATTTTTTCTATCTTTTATTGATTGAGAGTCTTCTTCAACACTGACATTTCCGTCTAAATATAGTCTACCGCTAGGTGCTTTATCATAAACTTCAGGTTTGTTACCTGGATATAATTTTACTATATCTCCATTCTCAACCTGTACAGGATGAGGCACCTGCATTTCTTTGGCAAAATTTATATGTTCAATCATATGTCTATGTTCTCCATGGACTGGAATAACACACTTTGGTTTTACCCATTGATACATATCTTTAAGGTCCTCTCGATTAGGGTGACCAGACACATGTATGAATTCAGTTTCTTCTGAAATAACCTCTATGCCATCTTTAACTAATTGGTTATGTAACTTATAAAGTTTTTTTTCATTACCTGGTATAATTTTTGAAGAAAAAATAACAGCATCATCTTTTTCAATAAAAACATCCGGATGTGTATAACTAGATATTCTCATCATAGCTCCCATTGGCTCACCTTGGCTACCGGTACACAAATAAACAATCTTTTCTCTTGAAAATTTTTTAGCTTCTCTAGGATCAATTGGCTCAATTGTATCTTTTAAATAACCACATTGTCTTGCAGCCTTATAAATTCTATGCATCGATCTTCCAACTAATGAAATCTGTCTTCCAGTTTTTTCTGCACAATAAAAAGCTGTTTCCATTCTTGCTACATTTGATGCAAATGATGTAATTATAATTCTTTTTTTTAATCGGCTCATAATATTCAATAAATTTTTTCTAACATCTAACTCTGAACCTGATCTCCCTGCGCTAAAAACATTTGTTGAGTCACATATCATCGCAAGAACGCCTTCATCACCAATTTCTTTTAATCTTTTTGAATTTATTCCTTCTCCAATTAATGGATTTGGGTCAACTTTCCAATCACCCGTATGAAGTATGACACCAGCCGGTGTTTTAATTCTTAGACCGTTTGGTTCTAAAATTGAATGGGTTAAAGTAATATATTCAATTTCAAATGGATCTAGTAAGACTTTACCATTTAGTTCAACAATTTTTAATTCTTTAGTAATATCTATATGTTTCTCTTTAAATTTTTCTTTGATCAAAACTGCTGTAAATGGGGTTGCATAGATTTTACATTTAAGTTGAGGCCATAAATGTGCGATAGCTCCTATATGATCTTCATGTGCATGTGTTAAAACAATACCTAATAAATTGTCTTTTCTTTCAACAATAAAACCTGGATCTGGATAAATAAGATCCACACCGGGTATCGTGTCATCAGCAAATGTGACACCAATATCAACCATGATCCATTTATGATCTCCTTGTTGACCATAGCCAAAAAGATTCATATTCATTCCAATTTCACCTGATCCTCCAAGAGGGCAAAATAATAATTCTTCTTTCATTTATTTTATTAATTTAGAAATTTTAATTAGACCTTCTATAGTGATATTTTTATTTTGTATTACTTTAGTTTTAATTGAATTTTTAAATAAGTTAGAAAATCCTCCAGTAATAATTAATTTAAAAGAGTTTCCCGTCTCTTTCTTAATCAAATTAACAATATTGTCAATTAACCCAGCATATCCCCAAAAAAAACCAGACCTAACAGCGCTAGTCGTATCAATGCCTATTATTTTTTTTATCTTTTTAAGGTTTATTTTTGGAATTAAGGTTGCTTTATCAGATAAAGTATTCAAGGAAATTTTTATTCCAGGAGCAATTATACCTCCTTTATAAACATTCTTTAGCACAACATCAAAAGTAGTAGCGGTACCAAAATCTAATATGATAAAATTATCTTTATTGTTAAGCGAGCTAATTGCATTAGTTAATCGGTCGGAACCAACTTGTTTGTAATTAACATTAATATTTATTAAGGATTTAAGTTTTAAATCTTTGACTTCATGGCACTTTTTTTTTAACTTTTTGGACAAAAACTTTTTAATTAAATTAAAAGATTTTGGCACAACACTACAAAATAAAATTTTTTCAATTTTTTTATAATCTTTTATTAAAGTATTAAATTTATAATTTAGATCCTTATTATTAATTTTTTTGGAGGGAAAACTTGTATCTTTAATAATTTTACCTTTTCTTGTTACTAAATATACTTTAGTTTCAGAATTTCCAATATCACCTAAAATATACATAATTTTTTATTTATATAATGTAGTTAATTTTAACTCAAAAATTTTTTTAAGATCATTTTTAATTTTATTTCTCGATAATTTTTTACCTAATAATTCATATAGATTTGTTGTAGGATAATTTTTTATAAAAGGACTTTTAACCAAATTAATTCCAATGCCAACTATTAAATATCTTTTATTAGATTTAAATATTGTTTCTTGCAGAATTCCACAAATTTTTTTTTTATTAATTAATATATCATTAGGTTTCTTAATTAAAATTTTTTTTTTGTAATATGTTGATAAGAGTTTTTTAACTAATAAGCAGTTAATTTGTGTTAATTTTTTTAATGATACAGTTAAATTTTCTAATCTAAAAAAAAAACTAACAAAAAAATTACCTTTAATTGAAATCCATTTTTTTCCATATTGTCCCCTACCACTGTTTTGTGTATCTGATATAATCATCCCATAATCAAACTTTGAATTTTTTGCTATCCTTATAGCTGTATTGTTAGTGCTTTTTACTTTTCTAAATTTAAAAATTTTAAATTTCATTAAATAATATTAATTCTAGATACAACTTCAATTAATTGGTTTGGGAAAATGAAGTAAATCAGAATTAATAATGTTGAAACAGTTAAAGAAAGTTTTAACCATAAACTATGATCGGTGTCATATTTTTCTTTTTCTTTGTCAAAATATATAATCTTAATAATTCTTAAATAATAAAAAGCTGCTATCACAGTAGATAATAATCCTACAATAGCTAAAAAAAACATTGACTGTTCTATGACTGATTTAAATATGTAAAATTTAGCAAAAAATCCCGCTAATGGTGGAATTCCAGCGAGTGAGAATAGAATTACTAATAATGATATAGACAACAAAGGATGATTTTTTGATAAACCAGATAAATCATCAATGTCTTCGTAATATTCGTTGTTCCTCTTCATCATTAATAGACATGAAAATAAACCTAAATTCATTAAGATATATATTGTTATATACATGATGGAACTCTGTATTCCATCATTAGTTCCAGTAACTAAACCTGCAAGAGCATAACCAATGTGGCCAATAGAACTATAAGCTATTAGTCTTTTTAAATTAGTTTGACCTATAGCTGCTACTGCACCAAAAAGCATTGAAGCAATTGATAAAAAAATTAAAATCATTTGCCATTGGTCAATTAAATTTAAGAATGGGACATATAAAAATCTTATAAATATCGTTAGAGCAGCAATTTTTGGAACCATTGTAAAAAATAAAGTTACAGAAGTAGGTGATCCTTCGTAAACGTCTGGTGCCCACATGTGAAATGGAACAGCTGAAATCTTAAATGCTAAACCTACTAAAATAAAAACAATTCCAAAGGTTAACGCATATTCATTTGAGTTTAATTGTTCAGCAATAACATTAAAATTTGTCGATCCTGTGAAGCCATAAATTAACGAACAACCGTAAAGTAATAACCCTGAAGATAAAGCACTCAAGACAAAATATTTAAGACCTGCTTCAGACGATTTTAGTTGGTCTCTATTGAATGTTGCAAGTACATATAATGCCAATGACTGAAGTTCAAGCCCCATATAAAATACAATTAAATCATTTGAACTTATCATTATCATCATTCCTAACACTGAGCTCAAAATTAAAATAGGATATTCAATCTTAAATAATTTAAATACTTTCAAATAATTTGAAGATATTATTAAAACTAAGAAAGCAGCCAAAAGAGTGACTATTTTCATAAATGAAGACAAATAATCGATGATAATACTCCTATTAAATAATAAAATTTCCTTAACACCTAAAGATTCATTAAATATAATTACCGCAGTGATAAGTAATATAATCAATGAAATATTTTGAATTAAATTTGGACTATTTTTTTTAAAAACACCCAAGATTAATAAAAACATTATAGATAGTGAAAGAAATATTTCTGGAAATACTAGTTCTAAATTTGACATTTTAATTTTTTGCTATGTTTATATTGTAAATATTTATTAAATCTTTGATTGAAACTTCTATTGTATTAATTAAAGGTTCTGGATAAAAGCCAAAAAATAAAGTTGGTATTGCAAGACAAGTTAATATAAATAATTCAGAATTATTTAAATCTACCATCTCTTTTAGTTCTAAATTGGATAATTTTCCAAAAACGACTCTTTTATATAACCAAAGCATATATGCAGCTCCTATTATTACTCCTAAGCTTGCAATAACAGCTACTAAAAAGTTGTCTTTGAACGCACCCATTAAAATTAAAAATTCACCAACAAAGCCACTAGTTCCCGGCAAACCAAGAGCTGCTAAAGTAAATAACATAAATAAAATAGAATATTTTGGAATAATGGTAACTATACCACCATAGGTGTTTATTAACCTAGAGTGCATTCGATCATAAACAACACCAACACACAAAAATAAAGCTGCTGAAACAAGCCCATGACTAATCATTTGTATGATACTACCTTCTATACCTTGTTGTTGTATTGTAAAAATCCCTAAAGTAACAAAACCCATATGCGCAACCGAAGAATATGCAATTAATTTTTTCATATCCTCCTGCATTAAAGCTATAAAAGATGTAAAAATAATTGCTATAACACTTAAAATATAAATTAAAGGTGTAAAAATTTCTGAAGCCATTGGAAACAATCCTAAAGAAAATCTTATAAATCCATATCCTGCCATTTTAAGTAAAATTGCAGCTAATAATACAGAACCTGCCGTTGGCGCTTCAACATGAGCATCTGGTAACCAAGTATGAACTGGCCACATAGGAGTTTTAACAGCAAAAGAGCTAAAAAAAGCTAACCATAAAATATTTTGATATTTTGAATCAATACCTAATTCATACAGTTGTACAAAATCTGTAGTTCCTGAAATCCAATATATTGTAATGATAGCAACTAGCATTAATACAGATCCCAAGAGTGTAAATAAGAAAAATTTAAATGCTGAATAAACTCTTCTAGCTCCACCCCAAATTCCTATAATTAAAAACATTGGAATTAAACCTGCCTCAAAAAATAAGTAAAAAACAACTAAGTCTAATGAGCAAAAAACACCAATCATGAATGACTCCATAATTAATACTGCAATCAGAAATTCATTTAATCTATTTTTAATAGAGTTATTTACTGAAATAATACACAGGGGTGTAATGAAAGTTGTTAAGATTATAAATAATATTGAAATTCCATCAATCCCAACTTTATAGTTTATTAATCCTTCAATCCAAAGTCTGTCTTCAACAAATTGAAAATCTGAAGTAGATTGATCAAATAAAACCCATAAGTAAATAGACAAGAAAAAATTTACTAGAGAAGTGAATAAAGCAACATATTTAACTGTAATATTGTTTTCTTTATTACTTTTTGTAAAAAATAAAAAGAGTGCTCCTATTGAAGGAAGCAAAATTAAAGACGAAAGAATAGGGAAATCCATTATTTAACAATTAAGAAAGTTAATAAAGCAGAAAAACCAAGCAGCATTACAAACGCATACTGATAAATATAACCGCTTTGAAATTTGTTAGCCTTTATAGAGAATTTTTTAATTAATGCAGAAATACCATCTGGACCAAAACCATCTATTAATTTTATATCAAAGAATTTCCATAAAAATAAACCTAATTTTTTTGATGGGTTAACAATTAAAACATCATAAAGTTCATCAAAATACCATTTGTTTAATAAAAAATTGTAAAGTGGTTTATTAACATTGGCAATTTGATGAGGTAAATTTTTATTTTTAACAAAAAAGTAATAAGCAATTGGTATTGAAGAAATAACTAAAACTGGTGTTAAAAATAAAAACCAAAGTGGTGGATGTTTTGTGCTCAAAGGCTCTAAGAAGAAGATAGAATCTTGCCAAAAGTTTGATGTACCACCATAACCAATAAATAATTCTTTAAAAGTAAATCCAGCAAATATTGCCCCAACTGAAAGTAAAATCAAAGGTATCAACATGACAAGTGGAGACTCATGGGTTTCTTCAATCTTAATATTTTTATTATTATATTCACCATGAAAAGTTTTAAAAATTAATCTCCAAGAATAAATTGAGGTTAAAAAAGCTGTGACTATTCCAATACCAGCTGCATAATAACCTGTTGTATTTCCTCTTAAATATGCAAATTCTATAATTGCATCTTTAGAATAAAATCCAGAAAAAAATGGGAAACCAGTTAACGCAAGAGTTCCTATTATCATTAAACAATATGTGTAAGGTAATTTTTTCCAAACTCCTCCCATACTATTAATATTTTGTTCATCTTTAAAAGCATGTATGACTGAACCGGATCCTAAAAACAATAAAGCTTTAAAAAAAGCATGGGTAAATAAATGAAACATTGCTACGTTATATGCTCCAACACCAGTAGCAAAAAACATGTATCCTAATTGACTACAAGTTGAATATGCAATTATTTTTTTAATATCTGTCTGAACAAGCGCTACTGTAGCAGCAAAAAAGGCTGTGCTCATTCCAACAATTGTTATAACATTTAATGCTAACTCAGAGTACTCGTATATAGGTGAACATCTTACAACTAAAAAAACTCCTGCTGTCACCATAGTTGCAGCATGAATAAGAGCTGAAACAGGAGTTGGTCCTTCCATGGCATCAGGTAACCAAGTATGGAGCAATATTTGAGCCGATTTCCCCATTGCTCCAACAAATAAAAGTAAACAAACTAAATCTAAAGCGTTTACTTCAATACCCAGAAAAATTAGATTTTTATCAATAATGGTCGGGATTAACTCAAAAACCTCAGAATAATTCACAGTTCCAAATAAATAAAAAATTAAGAAAATACCAAGAGCAAAACCAAAGTCTCCCACTCTATTTACAACAAATGCTTTAATCGCTGCAGTATTTGCTGAATCTTTTTTAAACCAAAACCCAATTAAAAAATAAGAACATAAACCAACTCCTTCCCACCCAAAAAACAATTGAATAAAGTTATCTGAGGTTACCAACATTAACATTGCAAATGTAAATAAAGATAAATAAGCCATAAACCGAGGTTTATGTGGATCATGGGACATATATCCAATTGAATAAATGTGAACTAAAGATGAAACTGAAGTAACCACAACTAACATTATTGCTGATAAAGAGTCAATTTTCATTGACCAATTAACATCTAAAGTACCTGAACTAATCCAAGTGGCTATTATTATATTATCTTGATATTGATTAAAAATTACTTTGTATAAAACTAAAGCTGAGAGAATTGCAGATATTGTAACTAATAAACTTGTTATTACTTCTGAATTTCTGTCTCCAATTAATCTTCCAAAAAATCCAGAAATAATTGAAGCTATTAGTGGTAGGGCTATAATCGAAATTTCCATTTTATCCTTTTAATTTATCTATTTCTTCAACTCGAATAGTTCCTGAATTTCGATAATAGACAACTATAATTGCCAATCCAATAGCAGCCTCTGCTGCTGCCACAGTTAAGATAAATAAAGTAAAAACCTGACCTGACAAATCATTTAAATAAATTGAAAAGGATACCAAATTAATATTAACAGCTAATAAAATCAATTCTATGCTCATTAGAATTACAATAATATTTTTTCTATTCAAAAAAATTCCAATTACACCAATTGTAAAAATCACAGCTCCTAATGTTAAATAGTGACCTAAACCTATCTCAATCATCAATTTTTACCCCTTTATTTGATGCAACTTCTAGAACTTCTACACCTTCAGATCTTTCTCTTGAAATTTGTTTTACATAACTTTGTTTTTTTACGCCTTCTCTTTGTCTATATGTGAGAACAATTGCTCCTATCATTGCAATTAACAAAATCATTCCACTTATTTGGAAAATATGAATATAATCAGTGTACAAAACTTGACCTAGAGAGTGTGTATTACTAATATTATTCTCTAAGGATATGTTTGTAGGGTTGATGAAATCAGGTTTATATTTCCATCCACCAATTACAATTATCAATTCAAAGAAAATTATAAAGCTTATAATTAAACCTACAGGTATATGACCTGAACTGGTTTCTGACAAGAACCATTGATTTTGTTGTTGAGCAACGTTTAACATCATAACTACAAATAAAAATAAAACTGCAACCGCTCCAACATATACAATCAACATTATCATTCCTAAAAATTCTGCCCCAATCATTATAAAAAGACAGGATATGCTTATAAAATCTAATATTAGAAAAAAAACAGAATGAACTGTATTTTTTGAAGCTGTAACCATTATTGCTGATATAATTGCAATTATAGAAAAAAAATAAAAAAAGATTGAATGAGCGATCATTATCTGTATGGGTTATCAGTTTTAATATTTGCTGCTAAAACATTTTCCCATCTGTCTCCATTATCTAAAAGTTTTTCTTTAGTGTAGTAAAGCTCTTCTCTTGTTTCTGTTGAAAATTCAAAATTAGGTCCTTGAACAATAGCATCAACTGGACAAGATTCCTCACATAACCCGCAATAAATACATTTCATCATATCAATATCATATCTTGTAGTTTTTCTACTTCCGTCTGCTCTTTGTGAAGATTCAATTGTTATTGCTTGAGCAGGACATACTGCTTCACATAATTTACAAGCAATACATCTTTCTTCTCCGTTTGGATATCGTCTTAAAGCGTGTTCACCTCTGTACCTTGGGCTAATTTTACCTTTTTCAAAAGGATAATTAATTGTTTTTTTTGATTTAAAAAGTTCTTTTATGGC
>Ga0315315_10001881_pt1 | contig 19247 bp, 10 predicted proteins | sample M140m3416metaG_FD_203699 | JGI IMG/M metagenome (GOLD analysis project Ga0315315, IMG submission 203699) | Ammonia-oxidizing marine archaeal communities from Monterey Bay, California, United States - M1 40m 3416 | ecosystem: Environmental > Aquatic > Marine > Intertidal zone | place: USA... | reverse complement strand
TTTAGTTGTAGTTATAATCAACCCACAACACTACCATCTGAAATTGGGAATCTAGTCAACTTAACACACTTTGATTGTGGTGATAATAAACTCACAGCACTACCATCTGAAATTGGGAATCTAGTCAACTTAGAATACTTTAGCTGTATTGGTAATCAACTCACAGAACTACCATCTGAAATAGGGAATATAGTCAACTTAACAGAGTTCTGGTGTAATAATAATGAATTCACAGCACTACCATCTGAAATTGGGAATCTTGGCAACTTAACAAGCTTTCATTGTAATCGTAATCAACTGACAGCACTACCATCTGAAATTGGGAATCTAGTCAACACAGTTTTATTGTGGTAATAATGAACTCACAGCACTACCATCTGAAATAGGGAATCTAGTCAACTTAACACACATATATGTGATTTATGAGCAAATTAGGGTGCGATAAAATTGGAAAGATGAAGATAAGAAATTTTCTCATATATCTCAAGGTAAAACTATAGACATATATCCAACTATATTTACCTATAATTTTAAATTAAGTAAAGTTACAATTAGTTATACACATTCTGAAAGGTAGATAATGTAAGATATAATACAAAATTTTAAATTAAATGCCTTAAATATAATTTGTCTTTTTATTATATCTATTGATTGATTTTCGAATCAGTTATCATTATTAATTTTATTTTAGGTAATACTTTCATAAGTATATGAAACATGTTAAATCAAACATAGATATGTCATACTCCATGTTTATTGATGGAAATAAACCTATTATGCAACAATCTAAGGGAAGGAATTGTAAAAAAAAGATAAAGAAATTACGACGTGTAGAACCAAAAACATTATATCATTGGGTTGAAGATGAACAAGTGACTTCATGTTATGATTGTAAAACTGAATTCCCAGCTCGTTCATTTTGGAATGGTTGGTCATCTGGAAAACATCACTGTCGTAATTGTGGACGTATTTTTTGTCAAGAATGCTCGAAATATGAAGCTGTACTTGAGGAAATTAAAATCACAAAATTGGTCGAATATATTAAAAATATAAAACAACTTGCCAAAAATGCGGCAGTTGCAGCAGCTACTAATACCACTGATATACCTACAAATCATGAAAAACAACGCGTGTGTCGTTCATGTTTCTTTAAAATACAAGAACATAATCGTATTAAAAAGCTAATATCTACGAAACGAAACGATGTCAGAACTTCTATATCTAAAGGTAAATTATTGTGTGGAGCAGTTTTACAACATTTAGATATACGTGATTACTTTTCTATTGCATGTCTTAATACTCAATATAATAAAATTGCAATGAGATATTTTTCAAAATTTAGAGAAATCCAATATAAACCCTATAAAGCCAGATATGATAGTACAGAAAAATCTATGTTATTAGTCAATATACGTTATTTTTCAAGTCATAAAGTTTGGTTAACACATTTTATTCGTTCAGTTGATTGGAATAATTTATTACGCTCAACAGAACAGTGGTATATAAAAGAAATAAAACGAGTATTGTTGAATAGAAAAACATGTGATTGTTGGAATTTGATGTGTACACGAAATTGTAAGCCACAACTTGAATTGGAAGACTCAGTTCTATTGTTAACTAATGGTGGCGCATATAATAATGTTGAATTACAAAAAATATTGTTAGAGCCATGGAAACGTGCAAGTTGTGAAGAATTCAGCTGCTACATTACTGTTTTATTACAAGAATTACCAGAATTAATAAATTTGCATCAAATATATTCATCACAAGCAATACAAGTTATACTTGAAAAATGTAGACGTTCAGCTATATTATCTTTTAATGTATTCTGGGAATTATATCTATATCGTCAAGGGTCAGTTAATTTAGCATTTTATGAAAAATTATATAATATATTCTATAATTATCTTGATAATGATATGAAAATTGTTTTGACACAACAGAAAAATCTTGTTGAGTATTTCCGTGATATTTTTAAGAATCCATATACAAAAGAATCAATGCTTCAATGTAAAAGCTATTTTGATCAATTCAAGAAAGAAAGAAGTGAGATTTTAACCAAAATACATAAATCTATGTGTCATAGTAAGATATCTATGAAGCATTACAATATACCTGTAATTACAAATGTACGGTTTGATTGTATTGACATGAAATTCCGAGGTACACGCATCAAGTCATCTAAATCACGACCACTTATTATACCATGTATTGTGCGTGATAAAGAAGGGCAGAAATTCAAATATGAGATGTTGTATAAAAAAGATGATTTACGACAAGAAAAGGTAATTATGAATACTATTCAACTAATGGATATTATTTTGAAACGTGAGGAAAAACTTGATTTACACATTACCACCTATAATATTCTACCTATAAACAATAAAGAGGGTTTTATAGAGATGATTTCTTCTTCTAAAACACTATATGAAATACAGAAACATAATTTTACAATTCAGAACTATATTAATGAACAAGATCCTGATGCAACTGTTCGTGAATGGAGAACACGCTTTGTAAATAGTTGTGTCGCTCACTGTATTATTAGTTATCTATTAGGTATAGGGGACCGACATTTGGAAAATATGATGATTACAAATAAAGGCTGTATATTTCATATAGATTACGGATATATACTTGGTACTGATCCTAAATTTATGGCACCAGAGATTCGCAATACTCCAGAAATGATTGATGCTATGGGCGGATATGATAGTATATGGTATGAGGATTATAAAGCTAAGTGTTCACGTGCATACAATTGTTTACGTCGTCATGCAAATTTATTTATGATGATGTTATCACCATTATATAAGATGCGACCTGTAATTTCAAATACAGGAAACCCCTTTACAGAAGAAATAATTACAGAACAGGTCATTAAGAGATTTATACCAAATGAAAATTATCAAGAAGCGAAACTTAATTTTATAACTAAAGTGGAACAAAGTCATACTAGTAGTTATAAGTCATCGTATTTCATTGATTATTTCCACAAAAGTAAAGACGACATTTATATATTTGAAGATGAAATTATAGAATATAGAAAGAAACAGGAGAAAAAGAAACATAAAAAGTCAAGAACTAAAGTTCAAATCTATTTGAGTACAGACCATGTAAATACAAAATTAATTAATAAAACTAATATGTTACAAAGTTCTTATACTGAACCAATGACAATGAACAATATATCTGATAAAAGTTGTGGTATGAAAATGATACGAGAAAGAAGAGAAATAAGTGCAGGAAACTGTCAAAATAAAACAAATGTTATTGAAAATGAACCTGAACATGAACCTGATATTGAATCTGGAACTATTGATTTAGAAATGAGATGTTCTCCATTAAATTTTTTGAGTGTGTCAGGGTTAAAATCCTCATTTCAAAGTTTTTTTACATGATTCAATCCAATCAAATTCTTTTTGAATGTTTGCAAGCTCCTCTTGTGTAAAGTAATTTTTATTTCTTTCAGCAAGTTCTTCTTTAGTAAGTGTTTTTATCTCTTCTTCTGTAATATTTGGCTCAAATCCCAAATATGTTTGTATCGCTCCAATATTTTGACCAGTTAGTTGATATGCAATCCATGAACATGTCGCAAGAACTAATATATTAATACCCATGTAGTTTGCAACATTAAGTAATTGTTCGCGAATACCACTTTTGTCTAAGGTTGTAAAAAAATGTTGGTTTTCATCACCAATAGCATTATAATAGTCTTCTTGTTTATGAATTGCAATAGGTTCCCAATCTTCTCCTTCAATTTTTTCATTTGGATTATAGTAATCTATATATTGTTTTTTGTTAATGTTTAAAAATATAACAATTAAATTTAAAATTTCAGTTGTCGCATTTGCAATTGGTATTTTATGTTGATATTTATATTCATCTTCTGAGTCCGAACCACAAACATCTGTATTTTCAAGTGCTCTTTCGCTACCTGGAATACAATATCTCAATGATTCGTCAATGTCTTCATATACTTTTTGACCGCCTCCACCACTATTTTCTTGACTTTCATCATTATGTGTCTTCGTTTCGTTAATAAAAGGTTTTGGAATATCATATATTTTTCGTAATAGTTCTGAAAAAGTAACCAGTTCTAAAGGATATTTAAATTCACCGTCACTTAATACAAGTGTTATAAATTTAGTAGGTTGATGATTCATTATTTATTAATAAGAACAATTTTATCAACTCAATAATAAAGATAATGTGACAATAGATTTAAATCGATTTGAATTGTTTTTTCAAAAGATATGAATTACTAATTCAATTAGTTAATTCAATCATCCCCTAATGTTGGTACAACACAAAGTTCTAGATCTCCAAAATCACCAACTTTATAGTTAATCATGAAAGCTTCATCATTTTGTAAACGTAATTTAACGGTTTTATTAATATTTGCACATTTATTAAACAATATTAATTCCTTTAGATTGAAAAACCCTTGAATTATATCAGACGGATTTGAGTTTACAAGATAATTCATAGATTCATCTGTATCTTGATTATTTACAGTTGGTCGAATAGTAGTTCTTAAACTAGTTATATCACCTTTTCCTGTAAGATAAAGCACATTGTCGGAACTTGTAATTTCTAAAAGCTTTGAGAAACTTTCCATATTTCTGCAAATTCGTTGGAAATCAGATGAAGGCATTTTAAATACACAACCATATTCAATTTCTGGAATCATTCCATCAACTTGTTTAATAGGATCAAAAATGTTCATTTCATAGCGATTTGAAATGCCTTTCGCTTTATTTTCAATATTAATAACTAAAATATTACGTTCTTCATCACCTTCTTCAACAAATATAGATAATATATCTTGATTATTTAATGATTTAACAATTTGATGAAAACGTCCCATATTAATGCCCAATGAACGAGTTTTTTTGCAATAATAATCACCAATGTCAGGTGTAATTGTCAATTTAACAAGTACAGTTTCAGTGACATTAATAGACTTCATTTTTAATCCTTCAGGTGAGAAATCAAGATTAACATCAAGTACTATTTCTTTAAGTGCCTCAATTAGTTGTTTAAATTTGTTAATTTTAATAGTTTCAAGGTAAATTTCATACCCTGCATATTCATCTAATTTGGATGCCATAATAATCAAAATTTCTTACAAAATATAAAACTAAATAAAACTTTATAATTTTTATAAGTTTATTTATTTATGTTTTATACGAAGACTTCGTGTATTGTTCTTTAAGTCAAAATATTAATTTAATAATTAATAATTATTTAAATAAAACCCCACCTATAATTTAAATAATAAATATGGATATTCAATTAATTTAAAATATTCAAACAAATTAATTATTAGTTATTAGTTATTCGTTATTTATAATTTTTAAAAGATAAAAAGCATACTTTTTAACATATATCAGACAAAACCTTTTGGTAAAACAATAATTATTTGATTATACAATATGAATAATGCACATCAGTTTTTACAGGAACATATGAAACAACTTATTACCAAAAATTACAAACAAATTGAATTAACATTTGGTAAAAGTCTAGGTAAAAATGTATTTGATGCTTCTATGTCTAAAAATATATTTGAGTCACTTAAACAATATTTTGAAGGAACTGAAGAAAGTACTATACAAGAACTTGAAAATAAGATTTACTATGAAGACAATAAAGAACTTCATGTTAATAGCACATATCAAGATGGTGTATTCAAATCACAACAACGTGTTTATAAGCTATCTTTATATGATCATCTCATTGTTAAATCTTCAAAGATGCCTCTAGATATTAAATATACATTTAGTGAACGAAAGATGGTTTCAATTGAACATTTTCCAACACGACGCATTTACTCTAATGAAAATTTCAAACGTGTAACTTCAATCAATATTAAAAATAAGTTTTACTTGAATTTCAATGAATTCCAAAATATTGATGGAACTATTATTTACACAGTAACAATGTTAATTAAACGTAGAACAAATAATAAACATAATGAACTACACAATATGATTAAAAATTTTATAGAACAAATTCAAAGTGTTGTTAGTTTACAATAAATTTCTCTATTGTTATTAATACTGTATAGTACATAAATAAGTTTAATATAATTAGTCATTTTTTATTGAAAAATGCCAAAAAAACTTAATAACGATACTTATGAATTTAAAAAAGGAGTTGTAGCTAAAAGACTTCAAACTGGTAAATATAAAGTTGTAGCTTCTAAAGCTCGGGTGTCTAGTAGACGAAACCCAAAGAAAAAAACTAAAAAAACTAAAAAAACTAAAAAAACTAAAAAAACTAAAAACCTTAAAAAGAATATGAAAAAAGAACAACATAAGGATACACCAAAAACACAACCCAAAATAACATCAAAAACGAAGGTAAGTAGACGTAAAACACGTCGATCACAAAAGAAAAATTTTGAATTACCCGTACAATCAGGTGGCAAATTAAATGGAAACAATTTGGTAAGTGATACAAATAATTTGAAATTGACTGTTAAAATGTTGAGAGACTTCTATGAACATAACTTATAAACTACACTATATAATATCATAGTAATTCTACACAATTATCTTATACAATTATCTTATACAATTATCTTATACAATTATACCTTTTAACTAAATTTATTTCTTTAATAAAGTCTATATTTAATTTAAATGGGAAAACATCAACTGTTTAAAGACATTCCACCTGCCGAATTAGTTGTAAAAGTTATACAATGTTTCGGCTTCAAAAATCTAGAAGATAAAGGTTGTATATGTAAAAAATATTTTAATTCAATGAATGTAATCCAAAAAATGAATGAATTATTACCAGAACTTCGTAAATATTATTTACCATGTAAAGCCAGAGCATATTTAAATGAACTTACAAATAATTCTGTAATGACTATATTGAGACAAGTGTTACGACCACATAATTATGTAGTGGCTTCCAGAGAAAAATATGTAAATCGTGAGAAATTGATAAATTATAATCTTGTAAATAAAAATGAAATTAATCATGAAACTATTAAGCCTGAAGTTAGCAAAATACCTGAAGTAGTTTCATTATAAATTTCCATACATTTTATAGAAGAAATTATTATACTTTGTTTATTACTATATAAATTGATTTATCATTAAATGAATACTTTACTATCTAATTATCCTGGCAGCGATATGCCTGTAGTAGTTATTGTAATGGCATTATTTGCATTAGTTACTGTCTATTATGGATTGCTTATTGTAGGATTTGGTCGTTCATGGAAGAAACTTATCACTTCATATACAGTTATAGTCGCATTATTGATACTTATTTTACTTATATCTCAATACTATTTTCTATATTTCAATAATTATGCTGAAAATTTTATAGCTGATTATCCAGCTAATACTACACGCAATGAACACAAAAATGATAATAATTATTATATGAATCATGTTGCATTTACTAAAAATCCTTTTTCTTCTGGATTTAATGTAGATACAATATGTAAATCTTCAACATCAAAAAAGATTGATCATGATGATATTGCCTGGAAATGTAGTGTTCGAAATATATTTAAACAAGATAGCTTTACTCTCAAAACAACTGAAGATGATGTGAAGTCAAGTGTTAAATATCCACTTAAATATGACGGGATTTTTAATCTAAAACAATAAAATAGTATATTATTTATATATTTTGTAATTCTTCTTTGGAAATATCTGTAACTTTTACATCAATTGTATCATCATCATCAGTTTCACTGCAATCGCTATCTTCTTCCATTTCATCCGTACTATCTATACTTGTATCGCTTTCACAATATTCATCTGGTACTCTACCTGTTTGATAGTCTTCTGGAGTAGGTTTAGGTTGATTTTCCTGATCAGTATGATTTAGCTGATTTGACTGATTGGTTTGACTTGATGTTGTAGGATTAGAACCATCGCCATTTCCACCTGATGCTAAATTATTACGAAATTCTTCTGCTTTTTCTTTTACACGTTCTAAATATGAATCTACTTCTTCTTGTGTTTCTTCGTGTACATAATTCATCGAAATAATTGGAACATCTCGCTGTATACATATATCTGAGTGTATATTACGAGCAGACATGAGACGATACATGCATACATGGGCTACATTTTCACATGCTTCAGCATATTCCTTATGATCAGAAATAATAGCATTACGTCTAAACATGGTTGCATATTCTTTCAGAGCACCACAAGCATCAATTACATTGTAACATAAATTTTCAAGTGTACGTAATTTATTCATTTCATCCATTATATCACGACGAGCTTTACTAATAATACGTCCAAGTTGATGTTCGCGATTGATTTTATTAATCTCTTTGATATCTAAACCTGTAATACGTTTTAATTCTTCAGGTGATATTTCTTCTCTTGATTTTCCTTTGAGAAGTTCAATTGTTTGATGGCGAGTTTTTTCAGGACGATTGAAAGGCATACGTGTGTTTGCGGGAGTTCTTGTATCTCGTCTTTTTTTTGATTGTTCATATACATATTTATATTCTTCTGGTATAGGCAATTCGTGCATAGCAGGCGTATCTTTTCTCTTTGGTATACCGTGTGCTTGTTGTTGTTGTTGTTGTTGTTGTGCTTGTTGTGCTTGTTGTTGTTGTTGTTGAAATTTACGCAATCTGTCTTGTTGTTGTTGTTGTTGTTGTTGAAATTTACGCAATCTGTCTTGTTGCTGTCTTTGTATGTATTGTTTATGTTGTTTTGTATTATTACTTAAATTTGGCGGACGAACTGATGCATAACGCTTACTTTCAGGAAGCTTTCCTGTATTATATCCAGTTACAAGTTCAGCTTTTTTACATTCGTGTAATTTAAACTGTTTATCAATACCTGGATATTTCATAGGCAAAAGACGGATATAATCTGAACGGGTTTTGGGTTTAGATGACATTTATAAATTATGTGACAAAACACGAAATTATCTATTTAAAAATAATTTTTCAATGATTATTATAAGATACTTCTGTTTAAATCCTTTGTGAAATAAATTATCATAACAAAATTAAAGATTATTTGTGTAAATGACTGAATTTTTATATATAGCTATGCCTGCTGTTACCAGTTTGATTGGTCGTGGATTTATAGATTCTGCAATTAAAGAAACTGCAGTATCAACTTACAAACTATTATATAAATTTGTTGAACATCCTGAAATAGACATGGCATTACAAAAACTTGATATACGTGCGTCCATGTGTGGAGTTAAAACAATTATGAATAATATACAATTACAACATGTTAATGAACCTATTTATGAATCTCTCCAATTATTACATCAAGTAATGTGTCACATATCCGATGATTTATCTAAGTTAAAACATACTGCATCCAAATATAAAAATAAATGGTTTCGTAAATGGCGTACAGCAGAATATAAACCATATCTATTATCCCTCGAAATTAACTCGAAAATCCTGGAGAAACGTCTTGACAATTTCTATAAATTATTAGATGTAAGTGATAAATTTCCGTCTATAATCGATAAACATCAACATCAACAACAACATAGTGACATGAATATAGAAATTAATAGTAAAGATTTTGATGGATCATCTGCGCTAATTATAAAACAAGAACTAAATTATGAATGGGATGCATTAGTTCCATTATTTTAAAACTTACATGGTATCCCGATAAATGTGATGATATTGAATTATCAACAAAAATGCAAAAAAATAACGATATAAGGGTACAAATAAATAAATATCTTATTCTGTATTAACTAAATTAATAATATCATCTATAGTACCACGTTCTTGTGGTATTGTTTTAAAGCACTTGTCAATTATATTTAATATAATATTGAAATCATATTTGTTAACATCTAAATACTCAGGTATATACGAATTGTTTTTTTTATATTCTATATATTGTTGACAATATGTCCTTAGATTCATTCTATTTGTTTGTATTTTTTGTATAACTTTTTTACTATCTGAAGATTCATATGGTTGGCTGTGAAAGAATAATAAACAAGTTATTAATCCAATGCCCCAAATATCAGACTGAGTGGTAATTTTTCCGAGATTACGTGATTGAATTGATTCTTGTAATTCAGGACTCATATATTCTAATGTTCCTCCAGCACTTTTACGATTATCCATTAATGTGCTACAATTAAAATCAATTAACTTGATTTTAAATGTTTTCCTGTTTGTTTCTATATTATATCGTACCTTTGAAATCATTATATTTTCAAGTTTTAAATCATTATATAGAATTGCATATTTATGTAAAAATTTAAATGCTAATGCAGTTTGATGTATAAAAGAATATGCATTATGTACATTGTATTTCTTTTTATGTTTAAATATGTAATCAAATAGATCACACGTCATATATTCAAGAGTTAAATAATTATGTACTATATCATCATATTTTATTTGATTTACACCATAGCACCTACATATGTGTTCTGAATATCCTTGTTGTCTACGTATTTTGTTATAGATCTCCAATTCCTGTTTTATCTTTTGATAAGTACTACTATTTGATTTCATTATTTTTAAAACAACTCTTTTAGGTGAGGAATCTGGATTCAAAGTTGCTTTATCTTCATATAACACTACAACAGAATATGCCCCTGGAAAATGTTTGATATTTTTTGGTAAAGTATAAAGACCATATTTTTCAGTACTATTTACAACATTATTACGATAACCATTATCATTATCATTATCATTGTTATTGTCTTCATTTATAAATATATGTTCAGGTACTGTATATTCTTCTTTTTTACCACGTATTTGTAATTTGATTTTTTGACTTTTTTTAGAAATCACACTATTCATATTTTACAATAAAATAATTAAAAATAAAATTTAACTTTGAATATTAAATCTTTGTTTTATCACCTTAAATAGTTGTATAATAATAAAAAAAATTATTTACACCCTAAATTTTCAAATAAAACAAACGTTAATTTACACAAGTATCATATCTATTCCCTATTGTTACACAGGATTGTATATTTGTTCATATGTTTATTCATGTATTTATTTCAAAATGTGTATGTTTTAATGTCACTTTATCACCTAACAAACCTGTATTTTCTGAATCATTTAATTGTATTAATCGTTCTTGAATATCAACTAATTTATCATAAGATATTAACTGCCCTTCTGTGTTCAGATAACTCAATCTATTACGTGGTTTACCTGCATTTACTTTAAAAATCTTAAATGATACATCAGTGTATATCTGGTTATTTAATGTGTATCCTCTTGTAGTTTGGTTGTCACTTAAATTAATACTATTTTGTTCTGATGTTTTTGAATAAACATGATTTGTATATGATATGTCAAAGAAATTAACGTTATTAATAAATTGATTTAGCTCTATCTGAATAACATTGGAACGAAGTAACCGATTGACATCATCGTTTGTAAATAAAATTTCATGATCATGTAATGTAAACGGATTTTCTTTGTTGTAGACATTAAATGTATTTGTTAAAATTTCAACTGTTCGTGTTGAATTACGTATCATGTCTTCAATCATCATATTTAAAAATTGCTCATACTCTCTTTCATATAATTCTAATTTACATTTATAATTACTCATATCAGTTGTATGTTTATAAACTGATTGTTTAACGCTATTGACCAACGCTTCTTTATCAATTAATACATTATTCCAAATTTTTTGTATGAATATTTGTATATTTGATGATACTTCCATACCATATTCTTTCAAATAAGTGTTAATAAAATCATATATATACGAATTCTCATATACGGCCACAATATTCTTAATTTCATTAACGATACGTTTCTTTATTTGTATTTGTTCTCGTCCTTGAGTCGTTTGATGAATTTTGTCATAATATATACCATCTAATTTTGTCTGTTTTATGAAACCAACCTTTTTATCTGTCAATATTCTCATAACAAATGATTTATAAACATCTACCGCATGTTCATTTGTAAATTCACTAATATAAGTGTCTTCTCTTTTAAATCTCTTTCTATATTGTGGATTTATTATATTATTTATGCTAAAAATTGGTTTTAATTTTGATGTGGAACGTAATAGATCGAATTGGAATAATACATTATAGATAAAGGTAATTGGAATGCTACGATCATATCTTTGCAAAATATCATTTTTAATATCAATATAACCATAAAAATCTTCCAAAAATCTAAGTGGACGGTTATGTTCATCATCTTCGTCTGGATAATAATATTTCAATATATTCAATTTTAGGTTATACTCGTAATTTTTAACGATTAAATTTTGAAATTTGTAAAATGCTGATAATTCAGGTGATTTCAAATTCCATTTACAAAAATTACTACTGGAACATGATTTTTCACTAGTATGTTTACTACATACCATATTATTAAGATCATTTGTATGTTTTACATGTGTACGACGTATATCTGTATTATTTGCAACAATGTCAAACCATTCTCTAAATATGCTTTGTATGTATCTGTTTGTTTTATCTAGTCTTTTTTGCTTATGATATGTATTTTCAAATATATGTTTTAATTCTAAAAATTTATCTTTCAAACTGATAATATTCTTGTTTAATACATTTAGTATAAGTGTTTTTAAAGGTACATAAATTTCATCTTGTTTTCGTACTGTTTCTAATTCATTATTTAATTGTTCAGTGTCTTTATAAATAATACTATAATTGGATACATCTACACGTTCTAATATTATACCTAGTTTCCATTGTTTATTTACTTTAATTAATACATTATCTCCTATTTGATATGGTATATTTCTCTGTTGAAGATATCCAATATCTTCTAATTGTAATGCTAAAGAAAACTCTCTTAAAAACAACTGATATAACACCTTACCATTGTATAGTTTTTGGATTATATGATTATTATATGAATTGACATTTTTTGTATTTAATTTATTTAGTTGAAATTCCTTGAATGGATTAAATGTTTTTTTAAGATTCATTTGTTCATTCATTATATCTGTTAATAAAATTGGTTTTGAAAATAATATATAACTTCCATTTTCAAGTATAAATCCAGATACTAATTTATCATTAATTTTTTTAGGACGCATATAATAATCTATTGGACGCAACATTAAGGATTGATTAGTTCTCATCCATAGAGTTATTATGTTATTATATGTATCTAAATATGACTGATCTTTAATTGTTTTGCTTATTTCTTTTCTTGACATTTTAACTATTTTATCTTCTGGTAACAAATCAGTTATGTCAGATGTTTTATCAACACCATATGGTAAATATAACAAGAATTCTGTAATATTATCATTTAAGTCATTTTCAATGTCACCTTTAAAATCACCTTCATTTAAAAATTCTAATTTAATAGCTGTAATTAACTCATTTTCTTCAACATACATATATCTTATAAAAGCTAACTGACTAGCGAGTTTTTCAAATTCAAATAATGTAGATGTTAAATGTGGGTGAATAAATTCATATTTACCATGGGATTGCATGAACTTTTTGTTGCGTGTAGTTCTATCATAAGTTTGTTTTTCCATTTCCCACGATGATGCTCTAATAAACTCATATCTAGAAAACAATTTCATACCACTATTTTCTCTGACATCTGTTTTTTCACATATAATTGATTGATTTGTACCAACAATAATTGAATCTATTATATGTTCATCTTGTGGTGTTATACATATTTTTGGTTTGTATGCTATATTATCACATATTTGTCTTATTATATTAATCTCTTTACCCATACCCACTTGTATCATTGTTGATATATTCTCCAAGTATATACATACGTCTAATGCATTTTTAAAACGTAGTTGTTGAAAACGTTCATCATAATAAGATTTTAGTGTAAAATTATATTTTTCCTTTATATTTTTATTATATGGACTTGGAAATATAGGGGTAATAAAACCATTGAAATATACCCCTATTATATGACTATAATTATCATATAAATATACTACATCTCCTTCGCCTTGTCCGTTTCTATTTTTAGTTTTAGCCTCAGTTAATTTAATTTTAGATGCATCATCTAGTGATAATAACTCTTTATATTGTGAAATTTGCTTGAATATATGAATATAACTCATAGTTTGTTCAAAATTTAAACATACTGATAATCCCTTTTTTCTAATTCCTTTTTGTAAATGTGTTTTATCTAATGGACATTCACTATCTCTTATATATAGACATTTATCATATACATTCCTAAAAATATTTTTATATGTTTTCTTTAATATTTTAATTGTTAGCTTATCTTTTCCTTTAATTTTCATATTATTTACGTCATTAATAGATGGATGTAATTTAACAGTGTGATTATCTTGAAATATAATTAATTCGTATAGATTACGATTTTTTATCATGAAAATATTTTTATTTTTATTAAACTGACCTGAACTATCTATATAACAGAATGTAGGACATATTAGGCGTGTTTCATATTCATTGCTACGAACTGTATCACTATTAATTTGTGGTGTTACCCCATATTGTGCTTTTAATTTCTTTTTTAATTCACTTATAGAATTATTAGAAATGAGTGATGAAATATACTCCTCTGTCACAGATTCATTACGACCGTTGAAATATTTAATTAAAGATGCACGTATTTCTTTATTTTTTGTGATAAAGTCAAATATGATTATATTGAAATTTACATTGTTTTTGGTGGATTTATTTTTTGTTTTTACATTAAATACATCTTTAAAATATGCAAGTGTAGTAGGTTGTATAAATAAATCGTATAGATATTTGTGATGTTTATTATTATCAGATAACAGATATTTACAATAGATCTGGAAACTTGAAATTTGTGGATGTTCATTCTTAAAACTATATCCCATTGTCCCTTTATTCAATACACTAAACAACTTTTGTGACACATCTTTGTTATTAACCAGATCTTGCATAAGTTGTTTCAAATCTGGTTTCTTAGTTGACACAGATGAATTTACGGCATCATAGAAACAAGATACAAATGAATTACCTCCTTCAGTGATTGACCCATATCTATAAAACCCTCCTTGTATCATTTTACCAGTTTGTAAAGACATACTATTTACGAAAAATTCATCTGATCCTCCCGGTAATAAACCTTTTCTTCGATAATCAAGTGAATAACCCCAACTACTTACATAATTGCTTGTAATAATCTCATCTTGTTTAAATCGTTGAGGTTTTTGGAAACAACATGGTAATTTAGATCTAGACTGAATATGTGGATAAATATGAGCACGCTTTGCTTTATCACGTATAAACAATGTTTTATTTGTTGAATTTCTTGATGTTGTTAGATGGTATAGTTGGTCATTATTTTCATTTTGATAAACAGGATCATATGTAGTTATATCTGTATTTCTATTACTTTTATACCAATCTGTTTCATTTGCATTTGGTTTAGGTATAAATGATTTATTAAGAGGATTCATAAATTTTAACTGAGGATCTTTAACATCTAATGTAATCCATGTATTCAAATCAATTATTTTTGGGCAAAAATAGTAGTTATCATTTAATACAATTGAACGACATATATTATCTGTATTTTTACCATCAATTAATTTACCATCATAATTAACTTCACAACAATTCAGACATTTCCCAACATTATCTGTTACATATCCTAAACTGTTTATATAGTCAAATTTATAAAAACTATTTCTATCACATATGTAATATTTATATCCTGTATCATATTTCTGTGTTTTTCTTTTAATTAAATTATGTTTTTCTTGATCAAATGGAGACAACATGTACAATAAATTTGTGTGATTATTTAATTTAGAAACTTCATTTTCCATAAAATCATATACATTAATACTCTGTGATTTAGACTGCGTTGGGTCAGTTATATGAGTTTTATTATTACATTTATATTCCATTATATAAATAGGTTCAATTGTATCCTTTTCCATGTAAGATTTTAAGGATGTGTCTTTACTATAATAAATCGTATATTTACGTGTATCTTGTTTAGTTGTTTGATTTTCTAATATACCAATTAAATAACATATATTTCCTTCTTTACCTGGAACATTTTCTTGGCTAATTGCGACTTTCTTTTTTAGAAAATTTATCGTTGGATAATTTTGTTGAAATTTAAACATTACATTTTTTACAATAGAATGAACTAATAAATCTATATTATCGTTACTACCCATTTTATTTGTATCTACATATACGTTATCCATATAATATACTTGTTGATGAACTTTATCCAATGATATATTTGTTTCATCGGTTTGACGTGTCTGTGATTTCAATTGTGTATGACTACTTAATACAGATCTCTTTGGACCAATGATATAGTCAATTGTGTTATTATTATTTACATCTTTGACTGTTACCAATGAATAATTATTATTATTTTCAATATAAACGTCTTCATTTATACGAATATTTACTTCATGTTTGGCTGTTTGTATTTTACGTTTGTTTATATCATTTATAGTGTTTTCTCGGTTTAAAATTGCATATACTTCTGTTTTATTCAGTACTAATGGGTAACGATTTGTACATGTACTAGTATATCCGGTAGTACTTATTTTGCTTTCATACTCATTCAAACGAGATAATAGATCATTTGATGTATTCAATTCTTTAATATGCGATAATAGATAATTATATTCATCCATACCTTTTAAACGTGTGGGTTTGTTGTCGTCTTCATCTTCATATTGATCTTCATCAAAATCACCAAATATATCTTCTTCACTGTCTAACTCACTGTCTTGTTCGCTATCGCTCACCTCACTAACTGTATTCTCGGCAATTTCTATATTTCCTAAACCTATTTCTTCTGTAAAATCATAGAAAACAAACAGTAACGTTTGTAAAATCTTTTGTATAAATGGTATATACACGATATTTTTTATATTTTCAAAGTATATATCAAGATGTTCAATGTCATCCACACTATTAAACTTACTGAAATCTAAAATCACATTTATACCGATATTTTTATGAAGAATTGAACGGTATTTTTTCAAGAAATCATTGAACATTAAATTAGCAGAAATTTCATCTAAATTACTATTTTCGTTCATTAAATTCATTATTACATTTTGATTTGACATGATACGTTCAGCATAATATTTCATTTTCTTTTCCATTGATGTTAAATATACATAGTTTGAAACCTTTTTATATGTTAATTTAATCTTATACTCATTTTTCAGATCTGTAATTAGTTCGTGACGAAAACATATTATTTGACGTGTTTTTTTCCGTTTTCCTTCATTAATGATTTCTATACGATATTTGTCACTCTCCATTCCTAAAAATTTCGCTTTTTCAATTTTGCCTTTTCCACCCTTTTTATAGTAAACAACTGCACCATTTTTAAGTTCATCTTCTATATCAAAATATGGATGAAACATTGTTCTAATAATTGTTCTCAATCTATTCAAATCACTAATCCCAATTTGATTACTACATGTACCATCAGGACATGATATAGACATAGTGTTATGTATAGATATGTCATTTATATATGTAGCTGAATTTATATAACTATTCATGCCAGATAGGTGTAACATATCACTCTTTGGAAATAATTGTAAATAACGACGTGAATTTATGGTCATATCATTTATATATCTTAAAAATGAATTAACTACATTTATGTATGAATCTAAATCATCAGGACTAATTGATTGTAAACGACTACCATATACCCACATATTCACCTTGTAATTTGTATCAATTATTATTGTAAATGTGCGTACAGATAATGCTTCAAATGGTACAAATTGTATTCTATCTCCTTTTTTATATATTTTATCCTCTTTGTTTAGAATACATTGATGTAAAATACCTAAGTTTTTATGTCCAATATTCACTTCATATATTTTTTTATATGAACCAATTTCTAATATGTTTTCTATTACACCACTATATATTTCATTAAAACGACTAATATAAAATCCTAAATTAAATTTATATAAAAGACCTTTTGGTTTAGTTGGCAAATATTTAACTTCATCGATACTTACAGAAATTTTGTTATATTTTATTAATCTTAGCATGATATCTTTGATATGTGAGTTGTTAGATTTTTCATTCATTTTCGCTGTTTCTTCTAAAAGATTCAACTCATCCCAAGTTGGACTATGTATTTTATAAATTGTTTTATTACTAACTGGGTCCAAATATGATGCCATTACAGTTGAGTAATTTTCATTTATTATATCATTATTATTTAAATCTATTGTATTGAAAATGTACAATAGATCAAGCGGTGGTATTGCATTCGCTCTTTTAATGAATGAAGTTATATCAATATATAATTTATTATATGATTTATAGTTGAATAGCCGATTTGATGTTATATGACTATGTATTTTTGAACTAAGTGTTTCTCGGTTATTTACTTTCTCTACTATTTTTTTATCAATTTGAACTTTTGTAGTTTTCCCAGCTTTATCTACTGGAATTAACAGTTTTTTCAACTGTTGTACTGTTCTTATTTGTGGATAATAATATGCCAAATAGTTTGTTATAAATTTATCATTAATTTTAAAATTAGTATAAGTTTCTAATACGCCAACTAAATCTTTTATTTGTATTATATGTAATACATTATCCGTTAAAGGAAGTTCAGCTATAATCTGAGATGGATTATTTTTATATATTACTTTATCGGATATAGACGTGTTTATCATATTAAGTGAGTATTCATCTTGTGGTGTTTTACTGATATATATATTATTTTCATATTTACGAGATTTATAGTAATATCCCAATTGTTTGTATGATAATTTATCATCTATTCTATCAAACATATATGTTAAAAAATCATTAATATTATTAATAGTATCATCTGTATAACCATTTATCTCATTTTTAAGGAATTTAATAATCTCTGTTGGGCAATTTATTTCTACTAAATATGCATATATTTTTTGATATATAATATCTTTATTCATACCATTTTCTATATCAGTGGATAGTAGTAAATGATTTTTGATATATTGATTATCTGTTTTAATTTTCACATAGTAAAAGCAACTCTCTGGAATTAATGGCATATGTACATCACCTTTACATGTGCCATATACTATATCAGATATATCTTTAAATGTATCATACATATAGTTTATAGATGCACCTACATATTTAATACCCATATATTCATCATTACTTATATTTCCCCATGCATTTTGAAATGTTAATTTTATAGATGGTGTTTGTCTTTCATAGTATAATACAGAATTATTTATAGCAGTTATTTGTGTGGCACTTAATGAATCATATGATTGAGTACGTTCGAGTAATTCAAATAT
>Ga0315315_10001879_pt1 | contig 19258 bp, 11 predicted proteins | sample M140m3416metaG_FD_203699 | JGI IMG/M metagenome (GOLD analysis project Ga0315315, IMG submission 203699) | Ammonia-oxidizing marine archaeal communities from Monterey Bay, California, United States - M1 40m 3416 | ecosystem: Environmental > Aquatic > Marine > Intertidal zone | place: USA... | reverse complement strand
CGCAAAGGAAATCGTGAACGTGACGCTTCCCGGCCTGAAGAAGCTGGCGTCCACACTTCGCGCCAAGGCTGAGGAATTCGATAGTATTATCAAGATCGGTCGCACACACTGCCAGGATGCGACCCCACTTACGCTTGGCCAAGAGTTCTCGGGTTATTCGCAGCAGGTGGAATATGGTATAGAAAGGGTAGAGCGGTCGCTACCGGCTCTTTACAGACTTGCTCTAGGCGGTACTGCCGTTGGTACAGGTCTCAACACTGTTGAGGGATACGATGTGGCAATCGCTGCAGAAATTGCCAAAGAAACTGGTCTACCCTTTGTGACAGCAGAGTCAAAGTTTGAGGGCCTCGCAGCGCATGATTCTCTAATTGAAATGTCGGGAGCCCTGAACACAGTGGCCGCATCGTTAAACAAAATCGCTAACGATATTCGTTTGCTCGGATCGGGTCCGCGTTGTGGCCTAGGGGAGATTTCTTTACCAGAAAATGAGCCCGGCTCATCCATCATGCCTGGGAAAGTGAATCCTACACAATGTGAGGCTATCACCATGGTAGCCGCACAGGTGATAGGGAACCATGTCGCCATTACGGTGGGTGGTGCACAGGGCCACTTCGAGCTGAATGTCTTCAAGCCCGTTATGGCATCCAATCTACTCCACTCAGCTCGCCTTATCGGAGACGGGGCATCGTGCTTCACCGACAACTGTGTCGCAGGTATCAAGCCCAACGCTGATCGCATCAATGAACTACTGCACGGCAGCCTAATGCTGGTCACAGCTCTCAACCCGCACATTGGATACGATAGGGCAAGCGTCATCGCCAAAACCGCCCATAAAAATGGGACCACACTTAAGGAAGCCGCCGTAGCAAGCGGGCATCTGACTGCGGCGCAGTTCGATGAGTGGATTAAGCCTGAGAGAATGATCGGGCCCAAGCCCTGCTCCAGCAAATAGTGCTTGGTTGTGTGTCGGTGATGGTGTAGAAGCTGCAAGATAAGCGATTCGCAGGCTGTAAATACGGTATAAATAGCTCACTATATAAAATTCTACATACTGTGTTTCTTGTCCTACGCAACCTCTTAAGGCCGGGGTGAAGCTTAGACAGCGACGAAAATCACTTGCGATTTAAGTGGATATAGCCAGGTCTAAAGATCTTTCCTTCGTCCATAAGCCAATGGAATGTCGAATCCAATAATCCCAAAGAGCACTACACAGCACCAAGGTCAGGGAGAATGAAATGGAACTTTCCAAGTCGGGCCTGAAGGGGGGTCGAACTGACTGGGGTGGTTCCGTCCTCACCAAGCTGGACGAAGTTGTACTCGCCCTCCATCCTTGCGACGACCGGAGTTTTGTCCAGAATGGGCCTGACGCTCAGCGGGGCGGTTGAGTTGTACTCGAATGATTCGCCGGGCTTGAGGATTGGCTGGCGGCCAGTGACGCCAGGGCCCTGCACGACGTCTTTGGTCGAAGACCCGATGGTCTGGATCTCGAATCGGCGAGACACGAGCTGGATGGGGCCAGAGCTTTCGTTAGTGATGCGGATGTTGTACTGGAAACAGTGCTTGTTCTGACCAGGGTCCGACCGCTCTGGCTTGTATGAGGTGGTGACACGTACGCGGACACCATCCGTAACGAGGTCGGACAAGTCCTTGTGGACGCCGGGACGGACGTCACCAGCCTCCATGTCGGTGTCACCGGGGAGGGTAGAGGAGGGGGAGGCCCGTCCTGTGGCGGCAGAGGAAGAGCTGGCAGCGGCCGGGGAGGTGCGCGCAGAAGGGGCATCATCTTCGTCCTCATCATCGTCCTCGTCCTCATCGTCGTCGTCGTCGGCGGCGATTTGGACGGGCTTAACCCGCTGCTCCTCAGGGAATACGAAGTGGAAGACGCCGAGCTCAGCGGACGAGTCTCCACCTGTTTTGACCTGCTCTGCGGTGGCAGTCTCCTGGTCAGCACTGAGGGTGACGTAACGGTACTCGCCCTTCATTCGGGCAGCAATATAGGTGGTGCCGATAGGGCGCACGGAGAGCGGGGCGGTGGAGGTGTACTCGAAGACCTCCCCGGGCTTCAGGGTCGGCTGGCGGCCAGTAACTCCCTCCCCTTGCACGACGTCTTTGGTCGACGATCCCACGGTCTGGATCTCGAATCTCCTAGAGAGAAGCTGGATGGTGTCGGTGGGGGAGTTGTTGGTGATCCGGATGGTATACTGGAAGCAGTGCTTCCTCATTGGGGGATCGGACTGGTCGGTGTTGTATGAGCTGGAGACCTCAACAGCGACAGGACCGGTGGTAGCTTCGCTGGAGGATTCGATGGGGATGGTGATCTCCCCAATAGTCACGTCCTGGTCGCCTGGTAGGCGGGGGCGGCCACCTGAGGCCTCCTGTGCTGCCTTCTCCCTCGCCTTGGCGGCCGACGACTTGGGTCGAGACTCGTCAAGATCGTTGGCTTCATCATTGTCCATGTCGTTCTCGTCCCCGTCTCCGGCAATGCTGTCGCCGCTGAGCTGGCGACGGCGCAGGCTCTTGACGTCATCCTGGGCCTCCTTGAGAGCACTCTGAAACGCCGCGTCAATGTCGGTGGGCATGTCTGGGATCTTCCCCAGCTGCTCCTTGGCCCGATCCTCTCTCTTCTTCTTGTCCTCCTCTAGCTCTCCCATGAGGCGCGCCATCATGCGCTCCCTGCGCTCCTTGGCCTCCTTCTCCTCGCTGTTGTCGCCCCCCCGCATCTTGTCCTCGAACTTGCGGCGAGCAGCCTCTTCGTTCTTTCGCGTCTCGGCAGCCATGGCCTTATGGCGCTTGACGCGCTCGTCGATGATTTCCTGATCAAGCACCGAAGCCTGGCGGGATGTGGACATTCCGATGTCGTAGATGTCGGTGTGCAGGGCATAGCCGCGAGGGCCGACCTTGATCCCTGGGGGGGCCCCTCCAATCTTCTTGATGAGACCAGTCATGTACGCGATTTCTTCTTCGTCCCCGAGCTGGTAAGCCTCACGGAGGCGATCGTTGAGGCCAAACCAAGGGTCCGAGATCTGGCGCTTCTTAAGGTCATTGTTGGCCTCGACCCATCCGGCGTGGTCCTTGCGGAGTCGAAGGTCGGCAAGGTCGTGGTTCTTGATCTGTCTCATGGCCTTGAGGTTCTCCTCGCGCTCGTCGGAAGACATGGCCTGCAGAAGCTGGTCGTCCGGGGGAGCCTTCAACTCGTCGATGGCACGGAAGCCGTAACGACCGGGGCGGGGCTTGATAGAGGGGTTGGGATCGTAGGGGTCGAGCTTGAGGCCGGCAAAGGCGGCAGGCGTCTCTCCGGCTGTGGCCGAGCTGAGGGAGAGCCGGCGGGCAGCCAGATCAACCTCGTCGTCGTCTTCTTCTTCGTCGTCGTCTTCTTCTTCGTCTTCGTCATCCTGGCCCAGGAAGCCGCCCGTCGCCATTGATAGGTTGAACTGACCAGAGCGAACCTGGGTTCGGGCTAGGGGCCGCAGCTGCGCGGCGGTGTCGGCTGCTGTCAAGGCATCAGCCGCCGAATGGGATTGAGGTCCGGAGAATGCCAGGGCGGTCGGGGTGAAAGCGTCGGCGGTGAAGGACGCCGAAGCCGCGGCCGCGATGACGGCCGCCAGGGCACTGGTGGATGCCCTCATGAGGTGCGAAATTGAGAGGCTCGTCGGGCGGGAGGTCAGCCGTGAATTTTGTGAGCTCCTCTGACGGCGAGGGCGGGATGGATCGGAATAATATTCGGGACGAAAATACCTCCAGCTGACGAGCTAGTAGCTGTGACTGGTAAAATACTCTAGCTAGTGGTAGTGCAGGTACTAACAAGTACGGTAAACGCGCCTGACTCGGACTCGGACTCGCCAGCTGTCTATCAGGGGAACTTTTGGAATTCTTCTTGCTTCAATCAAAAAAATAGTTTTTCCCCAGTTTCATCTTTGCAATATAAGACTCATATGTATGAAAATAAAATCACACAAAGTATCCGGGTTTTTATTCCCCTGTCGCATTGCAGGAGGAGGGGAAAAAATGAGCTGGTTTTTAGATTTTTTGATGCTGATTCTGATTGATGAGAATCATTCTCTATCTGGGTATGGATATACGAATCGTACTATGCATACAAGAGTAGCACTAGCTATGCATACTACTGTATTATGCATACTAGAGTACTGTACTCTAGTATGAATACTACTCCCAGAGTATGCATAGTACGCACACTCTAGCTAGAGTACTAACTAGCTAGTATGCTGAGTATTCATACTCTAGTCCTAGGAGTACAACGAGCTCGTAATCTAGAGTATGCATACTCTAGTACTCTAGGAGTAGTATGGATACATACCACTAGAGTAGTAGCAGTATGCATACTATTATATAATACTTTCTCGTGGCGCTGTGACCGTGACACCGTCAACTTCGAGCTGTACTACTACTCTAGAGTATGCATAATAATAGTATGCATACGCTCGTATTATTATACTTTGCATATGCATAGCTAATAATAATATATTATTATTACCGTAATGTATGTGCATACTATGCATACTAGCTAGAGAATAGTACACGCATGTACTAGCTCCTAGTAATAGCTACGCGAGTAGTATGCATACTCTAGTATTATGCATAACATTATGCATATTAGACCCCTCAAACTTGAGGGTAGTAGTAGTATGCATATTACTCTAAAAGATTAACACAAGAACACTACTAGCTAGACTACCATGCATAAAACACCAGAACACATTTTTTTGATCTGTCCCTTGTCTTATTCATCACTCGAATTGAGCCATGCAAGCCATCGCCCCCAAACTCGACCACGAACAGCAGCGTCAAGTCACCCACGAACCTCTCGGTCCTGATGCTGGCCCCGCCGCTGAATTTTCGTCGGGTCCGGCGTCCGCGAAGTCCGCATCCCTGCCCCTGCACGAGCTCTCTCTGGCCGACGATGACGATGACGATGACGATGACGATGACGATGACGACGACGACTTCGACCACGACCTTAGGGCCGGCGACCACATATGCCGGTGGACGTACATCGCCATTTACCCCATCCAGATCCACGGGATCGTGCTCAGCGCCGGACCTGGAATCATTACACTGGTTGACTTTGGCGCATCCAGCCAAAGCGCCGATCGGATGGGACCTCCGGATGCTGCCACGGGCCGAGAAGAAACGGCGGGGCGGGACGACGGGGAGGCACAGCGTGTCGGTCAGGCCGCCATAGAGGGGGGCATCCAGGGAGACCAGCGACTGGAGATCCTCACAGTTACAGATCCGGATCTAATTAAGAGGTGGAAGAAGATAAATTATGGAACAAAGATAAAGAAAGGCAAGTTGAAGAGACTCTTCTCCTCGATCATGGGCGGAGGGGAGAAAAAGGAAAAGAAGGCTGAGGCGAAAGCCAGCGCTGGAAAAGGTGGTAAAATATCGTTGGTGTCATCAGATGGAACAACAGCTACCGCAGAGGCATTGTCTGCAGAGGATCGGGGTGAGGGCGGAGACGCTGCTGCAAAAACTACTGCCGCAGCGCCTGGGGAGGAACCCAACGAACTCCCTCAGCTATCGCCCTCCATGCCTGACTCAGACCCCAACGATGTCGTCCTGGGACGAGTTCGGTACCTCCTCGAGCATGAGGAGGTTGAAAAGGAGGGAAACGGAAAAGGGAAGCATAGCAACAGAGTCCTGCCGCCTTACCATCTCTTCTACGCCAATAGTGAGTGCATCGCGGTTTGGTGCAAGACCGGGCGCTTCTCTACGCTTCAGGCCTCCTTTTTCCTCCAGACAACAGCCCTTGGTCAAGCTAAAACTGCAGCAACCGTTTCGCTTTATATGGCCGGACAGACGGTAGCAATGTCAGTTCCGGCAGGCGGCGTCCTAGGATGGTTTGGGGCAACTACCACAGCGACGGTGCCTCTGCTATCTGCGCAGCCCTGGCTGATCCCTGCCCTTGCTGGTTACGGAATTGCCGCTGTTGGTACCCCGTATATTGTGCTGATGAAGGCCAGAGGACAATGGGAGGTGTCAACGATGACTTTGAACGACGGTTTCTGGGCTTGGGCAGGACCCGAGGTCTATGTTGCCGCAATTCACAGCTGGAGCGGCTTAGCTAGACCTAGCGAACGGCGGCAGCTACCCGTGCGCTAGGCTTTCTCTCTTTCTCTCTCTCTCAGATGGCGAGATTAATTCAGTTAGATTGTGAAATGCTCAAGAGAGAGAGCATTGCGGAAGAAGAGAAGATGTTGATTGACGAGATCTACCTTCGTCGTTTAGAATGTTTGGTTAGTGAAATCAATTTTAAATATTATTACTCTCCTGTCATAATACTTAATAGCCAGTACTAGACTAGGTATGCATACTGTACACAACCCCGTACGTTCTTCTTGCGGTTGGCCTGTTTATGTACTGTCCTACGTTGGTTTCAGTACGCAACAGGCTGTCGTACCTTAATGGTAGTCCGATGTGTATAAACACCATATTCCCACAGCGGGACTTCGGACTTCGGTTCCGATTCCGCGCGCGCTACGTACAGAAGGACAGATCTTTTGCTAATTGCTAATGCGTGTGTTTGGAGTGTTGACGAGTTGACGATGATGAGCGCGGCCCATGCCTTCTCGCCTGCCGTCCGTTTGTAGCACTCGTGGACTAACAATGGCCGGCGTTGGCATGCAGCAGGAGCACTATTACACAATAGGAGACCCACAGAGACAGACTAAAACAGTTAGCTTCCTCAAACTCTGAGCCCTTCTTCGTTCGCAGTTATGCAGGGCGGCGGGGCGGACCAGCCGAGCTGCAGCGCCCAACATGCTGATGCAAAACCATCTTCAGGGGCCGATTCTCGATCAACAACGGTGCAACCCTTGTCAAATTCTCCAACTCTTGCCCCAGTGCCACTGGCAAATTCAATGCAGACTATTCCATCGATTGCCACCGTTGCCGTCGATTCTCCTACTCGACTGCCCACGATAACAATCAAGCGGTCGCCAACGGTTAATGCTGCGAGTCAAAGCCCGAGCAGCATATCGCGGCCGAAAGTGCACACGAAGGCGTCGACTTCCTTGCACATCAAGATACCAAAGAAAAATAAGCTTCAAAAGTTGCCAACCCAATCAGACCCGCCGCTGGACAAAGGGCAGAAGCGGTCGGAGCGGTCTGGTGGCGAGAGCAATCCCATGAAGGTGCGGCTCAAGCTATCACTGGCAAAGAAGAAGGCGCCCCAGCCCGTTCCTTCCGAGGCTGGCCACTCGTCCACAGCGAGCAGAAAATCGTCGCGAACACCGAAACGAAAGCATTCGTCCTACGTGAGTTATGATCTTGACGACACCGACTCAGATATCAGTGCTGAGGAAGTTTGGGACAGGTCTCGTTCCAGGAAAATTGCCAAGAAGGCAAGTTTATTGAAGAGAAAGCAGCCACCTCCAACTAGAGGAATATCAAAAGTTCGCTACTTTGAGCACACAGACGAAAGTGAGTTTCTAGAAACACTCCCCCAGGCAGATACCGTCCCGGTCGTCGCCGATCCCAACCTGGTCGAGTCTCCGCCGTCCGGTGTCCTTCCGAGTCTTTGGTATTCTCGCGAATGTGTGCTCCATATCTGGGTCGTTGATAAGGTAATTGGATGGAAGACTCGGCCTGTTACATCTTTGAAATACCTCTCTGATGACAAGAAAGGAGAGGACGTGAAATTGGATCCCGATGAGGCTAGAAAATGCAGCGCAGCAGTGGTCAAAAATACTATCAACTACGCTCGCAAGAGGATGGAGACATCCCGAATCAATCCAACAAAGTGCCCAGAGGTACTCAAAGTCATCGCAGAAAAAGAGAAACGAAGGGCTACGAGTAGTAATGTGATGCCAGGTTACATTTTTCACACATCTTCCGAGGATCGAGAGCAGGTTGTCCTCGTGAAATGGCGAGGCAAGTCGTACCTGCATTGTTCGTGGGAGCGCGTGGGCGACCTAGAACGGTTTGACACGGCCAAAGCTACTGCCAAGACCAAGATCAAGAAGTATTTCCAAAACAGAGAGGTAGTCCTTGGGCAGCAGTGGAAGCAAGTGCTCGAGCAGGAGCGCGAGGCATTTCATAAAGAGGTGCACCATCACGGATTTCACAAGAATGAGTACGAGAGGGAGGATAAGTTTGCGCCTACAGAGGAAGAGGACTTTTTCCCACCCGATTATATGGAGGTCGAGCGTATTCTTGCATGCGACGAAAATGAGATGAATATGGATATCTTCCCGAAGCAGAGGGCCTTAAACGCAATCGTTTCCGAAAAGGAAGCGCTCCTCCTAGAAAAGTGTGGGGCGGGCGCGTCGGGACGGAGCACTCCCGCCTTGGCAGAGCCTGAAAGTGAGAATGAATCCTGGGATCCCGAGGACTACGTACGGTACGTTGTGAAGTATAAGGGATTGCCGCTCGCCGAGTTGTCATGGGAGTATTGGTTAAACTTGAAATACGACTGCGTTGATGAGGCCGAAAACTTTTGGCTCAGACAACGTGCTCCGAGTCTGGAAGAAGCAAAGAAAATAGCCAATATGCATCATCCTCACGCTCGAGGATTCAGGAAATTGAAGGAGTCGCCGATCTTTGGGAGATCGCAAAGAAAGCACTCGATTGCCCCTCATCCGAATGAGGGACTGCTACAGGCAGCATCAAAAACCGAGGAAGATGATCCTGAGAGGAAAGGCTTGAAGTTGAGAGGATATCAACTCGAAGGAGTGAATTGGTTGCTGTGGAACTGGTGGAATAGAAGGTCGTGTATTCTCGCAGATGAGATGGGCCTCGGAAAAACAATTCAAAGCCTCGCGTTCCTTGACCAACTCATGCGGCATCCAGAGGTTCAGGTTCGGGGTCCCTTTCTCATCGTTGCTCCGCTATCGCTTGTCAGTCAGTGGCGGTCTGAAGCGGAGACATGGGTCCCTCATCTGAATGTAATTCTGTATCACGGGTCCGCCGACGCACGGGATTTCCTCGCGAAACAAGAATTTTTTTACACGGACCAGTTTGCCTCAAAGTCCACCACTACGAAGCTGAAGCGTCTGCATATTTGTAAAGTCCACATTGTCGTTACCACTTACGAAGTCGTGATGAAGGATATATCTTTCCTGTCTCGAATACGATGGAAGGCCTTGATCGTTGACGAAGCTCATCGTCTGAAGAATGCAAAATCTCGATTGTTCGACGAGTTGGGTGGCGTGCCCAGAGACTTTTGCCTTCTCCTTACTGGTACACCGCTTCAAAATTCAACCGATGAACTCTGGGCGCTACTCAATTTTGCGGACCCAATCAGTTTTGCATCAAAGGAGGCATTTATTGAAAAATTTGGACAGCTAACAGATGCGCAACAAGTGAGCGATCTACATACAGTTCTGAAGCCTTACCTCCTTCGGCGAGTGAAGGAGGACGTTGAGAAGTCACTACCCCCAAAAGAGGAAACAATACTCGAAGTTTCTCTCACTCCGATACAAAAAACGTATTACAAGGCCATATACGATAAAAATACGACCTTCCTGTTCAAGGGTGTAAAGACCAAGAATACGCCGAGCCTCATGAATATTGTTATGGAGCTTCGAAAGTGCTGTAATCATCCATTTCTTATTGGTGGTGCAGAGGAGCGCATATTGGCAGACGCAGTAGCAATTGCATCTAAGCCAGATGCACCGCGAAACCAGGACAACCAAGACGTAGAAACAGCCGGTCAAGGAGGAGCATTGGCTCCGAGCATAGATTATAGAACAGTCTCTTTCGAACAACTCGTAAAATCCAGCGGAAAGATGGTCATCTTGTCAAAGCTACTCCCTAAGCTAAAGGAGGGAGGGCATAGAGTCTTGATCTTTAGTCAGATGGTCCGCGTCCTTGACCTTCTGGAAGATTTCCTGCGTTGGCAGGAGCACAAGTTCGAGAGGCTCGACGGATCCAAGACAGCTTTTTCGCGAACAGCAGCTGTTGATCGGTTCACAAGAAAGAATTCAGACCGATTTGTGATGCTTTTAAGTACAAGGGCCGGCGGGCTGGGTCTAAATTTGACGAGTGCAGATACTGTCATTATTTACGACAGCGACTGGAATCCTCAGAATGATTTGCAGGCCATGGCCCGCGCTCATCGTATTGGCCAGACAAGGGCAGTTCGCGTCTATAGGCTGTTAACGTCGAAGACGTATGAAATGCACATGTTCCATTCGGCGAGCATGAAGCTTGGCTTAGATCGTGCCGTTTTGGCGCAACAAAGAGCCAATGAGGGTAGCTCGAAGTCTGCCAGGCTCGAGCAGGTCAAAGAGATCGATAATTTGCTAAAGAAGGGAGCTTACGATGTATTTCGAGACGATGATGACAATGAAGCCCAGGCATTCCTTGAGGAGACCGATATCGACAAGCTTCTCGAGAGAAGCTCTCGTCAAGTGACGTACGGGAAAGACACCAGTGCACTTAACAGCGGCCTCGGTAGCTTTAGCAAAGCCAGTTTTGTCGCATCTGGAGACGGAGATGGAAAAGACGTTGGTATGTATTGCAACTCCGATTGATAAAATGTCCATGTATTCGTATCACTTGTTGCTTTCTTGACGATGAAAAATGTTGACGCCTCTCTTTCTATGATGCAATTTTGATTATTATTCAGACCTAGATGATCCGGACTTTTGGGAGAAGGCAGTAGGATTGCAAACACCTGTAAACGATGGCGCTGATGAATCGTTAGAGCTCTTAACTGATGGCAAGAGAAGTAGGAAACAGGTTAAGCAATACGATCCATACGCAGATGAAAGAGCCGCAGAAGAAAAACGAAACAAGCTTGTTGCAGAGAAGCTAGAAGACGAGAAGTTGGACAAAGAGCGGATTAAGCTTGAGAAGAAGCTCCGAAGAGAAGCAGAAAAGGAGCAGAGACGGCGTGAACGTGAAGTGACCAAATATCAAGATGAGCTTGGTAAGGAAGGGAGGAAAGCAAAGCAATCGCTTCGAGCTACGTACTGTGAGCATAGACCAAGTAAGGAAGGTAAGTCAAAGAAAGCTCGGAAGGCCGAGAGACAGAAAGCACTGAGAAGGGCAGCACGAGAGGATCCTGTTCCAGAGAGAATTAAACAGGCGTGGGAGGTTTCCCATCGCAACCGAGCAACAAGCGCAGCGCTGCGATTTGGATTCGGTCGGTTTTCCAAGATTCGCCAGGAAAGCAATTTGACTAGTCTGCCTCTCCAAGATTTGGAAGTGTTTGTCCGCGCGTACCTTTATCAAATTGGGCTGCAGGCTGCCGTATCAATGGCACAGCACCAGCGCTCCACTCCCAACGACAAGGATGTCTTTCCGTCACTCGCCAAATCTATCTACAGCATATACGGCTCAAGGGATGGCAACTGGATATGCGACGCAATCGAATCTTCCTTATCTATGTTATCAGAAGTTCAAACTAGGAAAAGATATCTGAGGTTACCGATCGTCTTAGCAGACCCAGAATACGTGTCAGAGCTTCGGGCGGGGGCCGCTTTGAGGGCGCTTAGACGATTCGCCTTCCTTTCACGTCTGAATGCCGTTGTAGAAAAGGCACTGGATGATATTCTATTTGGCCTTTGCTATGAAGAACTCGGAAAGCGCGGATGCGCCGCAAATACAGATTTATCTTCTCTGGATGTTGATCTCAAGGCTCGCCATGTCTCAACAGAGGAGCTGTCACATGCAATTGGGGTGTATCTTGAGACTTGCTGCTCTTCCTTGCCAATCACGACATCTGTTGCCCCATGGTGGGACCATAGCTGCGACTCAGGATTGATTATTGGTACCTTCATCCACGGTCTTGGGAATTATGAGGCCATGCGTAACGACGACGAGCTTCCATTTTCGAGAAGGATTGTGCAGTTCGTGTCGTCTGACCCAGGCTCAGTCCAGGCGCACCTTTGCTTTCAGGCGGCAACTAAATTTACGAAGGCTGCATACGTCGATGCATTGAAGACTGCAAAACTGAGAGCACAGATCGACGAATATGAGGCCGTTGCGGCAGTAATTGCCGCAAAGCAAAACGGTGTTGCAAAAAGCAGTGACAAGGGCGGTGTGGATCCTTCAGCGCCAGGTAAATCTTATGCAAGCCTGGACGATGGTCGAGCCGCAATTCTTGGTAATGATGACAATACAAAGCTAGACGACTCGGACAAGGTTACTCTCCACAGGCTTTCTCAGTCCATCATTGATGGTATACGGGAAAAGTCATCAATGTTGAAAAAGCACCAGCGTTCAAAGTTCACGTGCCCATCATTTTTTAGCCTGGACAAGAAGGAATTGGGCTGTCAGCCACATCGCTGTCTCCCCATGCCTGACGCCATTTATTTGGATCAATACCTCGTCGACCTTCTCGATATGATGGAGGGAGGTCTTCCCGAGAGAAACGAAAGCAATAGTTCCGGCCCAAGCACATCATTCCAAGCCCAAGACAACGAATTTGTTCGAGTCGCCGTTTTTAATAATGATACCGCAAGAAAGACCATTGGCACTACTGTACGTTCAGCCATTGTCGAGTCTTTTAGGGGAACATTTTGTGGAAGCTACCATCGCAGCCTCTCGGATCATTCGGACTACAGCCTCGGCGCAGCGTCGCCAGACCTTGCCAGTCTTGCTGTTGGGGCTGATGCCAACCGTTATAAACGCGGCCCCTGCGTCCCCCTCTATATCACCCGTTACAGTGTGTGCGCCCTTGCTCACGCCGACACAACAGTCATAGACGATAGTTGCAGAGCGAAACTGAAGGAGGACTCCTCCGACCAAAGTAGTATAGCATCCGTCCCAGCCGAGGCTATACTCAATAAGAAAACAGATACAAGAGAAGAGATCGACAAGCCGGAGAGCTTGAAGAATCACTCTACAGATGACGACGATACTATAAAACCTAATCCGGGTCCGACAATGGATGTACTGAATCCAAATGGAGGGGCAAATCCGACACCTGACATTGCCAGAAAGGACGAGAGTGAGGGCGGGGCCCGCGCGTCTTCTCAGCCGTATGGCAGCATCCATGAATTGGTAAAAGACAGCGATCGGGCGCACTTATGTGTTTCTATACTCCACTGCGGTACCCCGCGCAGTAAACCTGAGTCCTACGAGAGTGCATCAATCGAATTTCTCAGTCTCCTTCAAATGAAAACCCCTGACTTCCAGCCTGCCTTTTTCGGCTTCAAAAGTCTGACCTTAAAGGCAGAAATGACGCAGCGTCTGGATGGCGCTTCCACTGAAATATATTTGAAAACTACACTGTTGCCCCACTGCCTTCGCCTGTGCACGGAAGGACCGGAAATGCTATTAGAGGATTTAAATCGGTTTGCGGTAGGGGATAGTAAATTGATTCTTAGCTCTATTCCGGACCCTTGCCTGCCGATTGCCATGCACAGCGAGGAAGCAATTCAGCACGCCGCAGTTATCCTTCGGAGGGCAAGGTTGGCGAGAGCGGCGCGTTTTATTGTCGGGGGCGGCGTCAGTACTGAAATCATAATTTCCGTGCTGAGAGGGAATCCTCTTGTCTTGGCTTCCGTCGTCGGGCTTCCGATTTGGTGGTGCCCTTGGATTCATGATTTGGGCTTGCTTGCGTGTGCCGCTATCCACGGCCTCTCATGCTTTACCATTCGTAAGCGGGGTGACGTAGACTTGTTGCGAAAAATACCATGTTTTGAGCTGACGACTCTGGACAAGCACATCCGATCCGCCTTTTTCGACAGAAGAGACGACGGAACTGCCCCCACTCTGCCTCCGCAATTGATCGAGTCAACATCTACAAAAGATATGGATGCTTGGATAAGAGTTCAAGCCATTCAGTTACCTAACCCACAGTTAATGGAGCGCCGCCTTGCACTACTTTGCGGAGAAATCACAGAAGAGGCAGCTGAAGGAGCTGAATTAGAAGAGAAATCTGAAGAGGCGCAAGATGACCTTTTATTTCATCGCTACTTCAATATTCCTATGTTTGACCAGGGTGGTTGTCCAAGGTAATGTATTATGAAAGATGAGGCGTGAATCATGCTGTGATGGAAAGGCGTTGCCCAAGGCCTCGTAATGTAACAAACATAATTCCCTATATTATGTAGCTACGTACATACATACGAGAGGGTACATGACATGTACTCTAAAGTATCCAAAATAAGAGCTCGAAGTAAATGAAATAATGATGTATAGGAATTCCTACTTCTACTAAAGTAGTACGTGTGCACACTTACGAGCTCTTAGTATAAATACACATACTAAGAGTCAATGATGATCACGTACGACACGTACGAGACTACATTGCAGCGACTTGCTATCTCGGACGTTGCGTACGCGAGATATTAGCCAGAAGAACAGCGAAGATTCGAGAGCGGGCCTCGGAGAGGACAGCGTACGTATCTTCTGGGTAGCGAAACCTTGCTTCTGAGTCTTGATTGACCTGAGGCCAAGCGCAGGATCTGCGGAAGCAGAGGTCAAGGGTTGATCCTCGAGAGGGCTTCGAAGGCAGACCTCGTGGGAGATAGACAGTGAATTACAAAAGTGTATTCTCCTGAATTATGAGCTTAGTTTAGATGAGACTCCATTCTGCAAGCATTGCGTTCGGCGTCTAATGATTTGAGCCGGTCGTGGATTCGTAGAGATTCGGTCACGGAACGGTTGTTAACGACGCTGTCATTAGCGTCCACGTTGGCAATGAAGAACGTACAGACAGGGGTGTATACTGTAACTTGATCCATACTAGAGTACGCCTACTAGAGTACAGGCAGGTACACGTCTACTATGGATATTATGCATAATAAGAGCTCGTACACTGTATCATACACTACTAGCAATATTACTAATGGAGAATATTATGCATAATACTCGGACTCCTACTGCTCTAGTAGTATGCATAATAGTAGTACTTACTACAATTGTATAGTATGCATACATAATATTAATAATACTACGAGCTCGTCGCTAGTAAAATTATTATTTTGCATAATATTATGTAAGACGAAGTATGCATTAACATCATGTAGCATACGAGCGTAGACGTACTACAATGTGTGCATATGCATACTATGCACAGTATGCATACATTAGTACACTGTACCGCCCGTTTAGAGCTGCGGAACGATTCTTGTGCATACAGACAGTGTGTGCATACTCTTGTTTGCATACAGTACTCTAGTAAGCATCACGGCATTACACTCACAAATCGGAGGGACCCGGAAAATGTCGAGCTAGGCCCAAGAGAATGCGGTCATTCATAGTGAAATGACTTCGGCGGTGCGAAGAAGCATTATTATTTATGCCTCGTGCCACACCACTGTGTTCCAGCACATTATTATTGCTTGTATTTCACACGCACGCAAATGATACTAATTTCACTTTTCAACCTAATTCTCCCAATCTACCATGACCGCAGCAGCCATTCTCACCCCTGTGATGACCACTAGGTCAAGTCCCACGGCATGTTACCATATCGATCAGCAGCAGAAGTCGCTCGGCCAGATTGCCTCCCATGGCGGCGATGTACCCAAGTCACATGTCTATTTTCCGATTCAAATCAGTCGCCGTCGCAACCGTCTTCTTGCGGCTGCTTGCTCCTCTCCACTCTCGACTTTGGAGGATGACGACACCTGCGCTGTATCTGTGACAATTACTGCGGACAACCTTTTCGACTTTGATCTTGAGGCCGCATTTCAGATGCCATCGAACAGGTCGCCCACTTCGACTCCATCGCTCGCCAGCTCGGAAAGCAGCGGCGCTCTCAGCGCCAGTGGCAGCTTGAAGTCCGTAGCCTTTCCCGATGATCCCATTTCCGAGGTTAGAACACGGCCACGAACGGAGAGCCACGAACGCGAAGACCTTTTCTACTCGCCGGAAGATATAAGTCGATTCCGGGAGGAGTACCGGACAATCCTTCGAGAGGAGTTGCGTGTTACGGAGCCGATCGAACCTGGCCTTGTAATTAGAACTTGGAGCTCAGCTGTTGGATATATTGCTACAACCTCGAGTCGGATTAAAGATGTACTGGCGGCCGGACGAGACGAGGTCGAGGACACTTCGGTCCTCGTCGATTCATTGTTCGTGTTTTGAATAAAAATAAAATAGTGTCGTATGCATACTACTATATGTATTGATAGTAGTAGTACGAGCGTAGTAATAATTAGTATGCATACTAACTACGAGTCGTAGTATGCATATTATGCATAGTATACGAGCTCGTAGAATGGATACAGCACGATCGATTTTTTGATACTACGAGTCGTAAAGTATTAAGTTGCTCATGCGAATGCGCATGCGCATTCACTCCGAGTTTTGCGATTGCTTTTCGATTTCAGTCAGTCAGTCGTACGAGCTCTTCAGATATAACCTTAGTGCGAGCGATCACTGAAACATGTTCTTTTACCACAAACAGAAGCTGTTTATTGACAGAGCCGTTGTAATGATAAAATCGAACACCTACAAGGGTTAGGTATTTTCTTAGCTGCCGTATGTGCAAACGGCGCAAACCGTCCCTTCGCTGAAAGCAACAACAAGCAACGACATCTCCAACAAACACGCCTCGCGATCGACTCCAATCGCCAAACCCACTCACAGTTTGGATAGAGGAAGAGAGAGCAACCACTCCCACCCCCCTCATTCCAATTGCCACAATAATTCTACACCGAGCCTATCAATAGATCCTCCCCGTTCGGTACAGTTGATAGTTGCAAGAAGAAGCAGCGCGTAAGCACACACACAGAACCAATCCATTAAAATGTTCCAAAATAACAACAGAACGAGCAATACTCGTCGAGCGTTCCGAGATGTAACTAACTCGAGTCGCAACGAGGATGCCGCTGGTAAGGGTGGCAAGGTGGGGGGCGCTGCCGTGGAGAAGCGTCAGACGCGCTCCATGACGACCACGGGAGACGCCGATGTTAACGCTGGCGCCCTCGGATCCTCCTCCAACATGGCCGCTTCTTCCAGTTCCGCCAGATCCTCCAGTTTCGTCACCAATCCCAACAGCTACCAGCACACTGGGCAGATCGATAACATTGACGAGCGCGATCGCGAAGATCCGCTCTGCGCTACCGACTACGTCCAGGACATGTACACGTTCTTCCGGGAGAGGGAGCCCAATACATCTGTCAGGCCCATCTACATGGAGAACCAGACCCACATCAATGAAAGGATGAGGGCTATCCTTGTCGATTGGCTCGTCGAGGTCCACCTCAAATTCAAGCTCGTTCCGGAGACACTCTACCTCACTGTGAATCTCATTGATCGATACCTCGAGAAGCGACAGGTTGAGAGGCCACGCCTCCAGCTTGTTGGCGTCACCTGCCTGCTAATCGCTTCCAAGTACGAGGAGATTTACCCACCGGAGCTCCGAGACCTCGTCTATGTGTGCGACCGCGCCTATACCGGCAACGAAATCATCGAGACAGAGGAAACCATTCTCAAGACCCTCGAGTACCAGATCACCATCCCCAGCGCCCATGCCTTCTTGGTCCGCTATCTCAAGGCGGCACACGCAGACAAGAAGATTGTACAGCTGGCCTGCTACATCCTCGATGGCACTCTCCAGAGCTACAACCTTCTCCACTACCTGCCAAGTCAGCTTGCCGCCGCCGCCGTTTTCGTCGCCCGCCGTTGTGTCGGTAGAAATTCGTGGAGTCCTACATTACTCCAGTACGCAAACTACTGCGAGGAGGATATCATCTCGGTAGCCCGCGCCGTCCTTGCTGAGAAGTCCTCGACTTCACCTGAGCTTCGAGCAGTCAACAAGAAGTACACCAGCAACCGCTATGGGGGAGTTGCCAATACTGTCCTTATCTGCGACTTTTAATAAGTCAACGTCCGGCATGTATGAATCATCGATAGAAATTCAGGTTCCAAGGTGGGCATACTATATCTCTCTTCATTTGATGTGTGTGCCATGTTGGGCCAAGCTATGTGATGTTCACATTCCATGCCAGGATCGATCATAATTTCTTTTGGGTTTATGTACCGTGACCTATATTCCTTCATTAAATCCTTGACGCTCAATATTTATGTTAAATAAAAATATGTCAGCGTTCCTCAGGATGTTTCGGAAACTGTACTTGTGGAAGGGCAGTTGATCCGGAGTCCGCAGGGGGGGGCAGAGGATTACCAACCGAGGGGCGGACGCGAAGAACTTGGTCAACTCGCAATAGAGATTCGCGAGCAAGTTAAAAAAAAAGTAAAAACCGAAATTATTTACTTCACTTTTTATCATCATTGCATAATAATAATGCAAATGTAGTATTATTATTAAAAAGTGGTATGCAGAGAAAGGAACATGGGGCATTTCTTGTAGGTAAGGTGGCAGGCAGTACGTAGTAAGTAGGGCGGAGGGGAGATGCAGAGAAGGTAGAAAGATAAATTTACGAATTGATGACAGACCAATTAGCGAGAGTAAATAATAACAACGAAATATAAACTACGAGGTCGTAGATAAATAGGAAACAAGTTTTAGCCGCAACAGTCCTTCCGATTTGTGCATTAAGAGCTGGCTCGAGTTGAGGGGATTGCTACTAGCTACTAGTAGTATGCATACTGTCGTACATTTATGAGCTTTCATTAAATATATTATGATGTACTACTTACTTATATTATTTGCTATGCATAACTAGATTATTCAGACGTGAGTAGATTGAGAGAGAGAGTCTCTTTTTGGTGAGGAATAGCTAGTAATTCCAACCTTAGTAATATAATACGAGAGTACGACGTATTATACACACACACATATATATACGAGCTCGTAATACTCGCCTTCCTCTATCTAGTATTATATTATTTTATTATATTATCTAAGCTGCTACTAGAGCATGTGCTGAAGTATCTACGCTCGTATTGTATTGTGCATACGTAGCTATTATTTATTTATGCGTAACACAGTGAGTGACACGGCATTTCGTCGACGCTACAGGTTGGTGGGGCAGAACATGCTTGATCCAGAACCGAGGCGAAAATCTGTGCCGTGAATTGAAAATGTATGCAACGAAAGTGAGTATTCGCTTTGTAAAGGGAAACATATAGATTTATTGATAGATATGTTACGTATCACAACCAGACAAAAGTTCGAATACGCTTGAATATATATATATAAATAAACGGTTTTGTATACTATTTATAAATATTGCGCGCGTAAGTCGCTTTTACGTTGGTTTTTGCTCAGGAGAAAACTTAATTTTTTATTTTAATAATAATATGCATACGAGCTCGTAATTACCTAAACACTTCTTTATACTCCTAGAGTACTAATAGCTAGTATACATACAATAATATAGAAGTTTAATATTATTATTTATTTATTTTCTCTGATGATTTGCAAACTGTA
>Ga0315315_10001878_pt1 | contig 19265 bp, 22 predicted proteins | sample M140m3416metaG_FD_203699 | JGI IMG/M metagenome (GOLD analysis project Ga0315315, IMG submission 203699) | Ammonia-oxidizing marine archaeal communities from Monterey Bay, California, United States - M1 40m 3416 | ecosystem: Environmental > Aquatic > Marine > Intertidal zone | place: USA... | reverse complement strand
ATCTAGCCTCTGTATCAAATTTAATTATTTTTGCCATTTTCTTCTCCTCTAAAGGTTATTTTTTACTTTTTGAAATTCCCATTATGTCTGACTCTTTCATAATGCTATATTCTTTACCGTCAATTTTGACTTCAGTTCCAGACCATTTTCCAAAAAGAACTAAATCTCCAATTTTTACATCCATTGGAGCAACTTTTCCTTGTTCATTTTTAGCACCAGGACCCACAGCTACAACTTCTCCTTCTTGAGGCTTTTCTTTAGCTGTATCCGGTATAATAATTCCACCAGCAGTTTTCTCCTCACTGTCTAGCACTTTGATTAGCACACGGTCGTGCAGAGGTCTAAATTTCATATGTATTTTCTCCTATAAATTTTTATTTAGTGTTGATATGGTATGTTTTAATAAGATTTCAAGGGGCAAATATCATTAAAAAAACCTATAAATACTATATTTTATGAGCATTAAGAAGAGAGAATTAGCTAATTGAAAGAACTTAACCACTTATCAGATATATATGAAAACTATGACACCTTTGTTATAGATTTATGGGGCGTGATTCACAACGGAGTAATGCTAAACCCCAAGGCAATAGATGTAATAGACAATCTATCAACTAACTCAAAAAAAATAGTATTTTTATCTAATGCCCCTAGACCTAGCTCTAAAGTTATCAATTTTTTATTAAAAATGAAAATGGATAAGAAATATCTTACAAACGTTATGACCTCAGGTGAAGCAGCAATGTATGCAATAAACAAAAATCAATTTGGCAAAACTTTTTTTCATTTAGGGCCACCTCGAGATACTTCAGTTTTTGAAAAAGTAAAAAATAATCAAGTCAATCTTGAAAGTTGCGATTTTATACTATGTACAGGTTTGTTTGATGAGCACGAAAGTGACCTAAATTATTATAAAAAATTTTTAGAAAATCAAATTACAAAAAAATTAATCTGCACTAATCCAGACTTAACTGTGCATAGAGGCAATGTAGAAGAATTGTGTGCTGGTTCTGTGGCAAAAGTATTTGAAGAACTTGGCGGAGAAGTAGTTTATTTTGGAAAACCACATAAAGAGGTTTATAATATGTGTTTTAATGCAGATGAAAAAGTTTTGGCTATTGGAGACAATTTAAGAACCGACATTAAAGGAGCTAATAATTTAAATATTGATTGTATATTTATATCTGAAGGTGTTCATCGAGATGAATATAGTAATATTTCAGAACTAAATGATCTTTTAAAAAGGTATAAGGTTAAAGCAAACTTTTTCCAAAGAGAGCTTAAATGGTGATGAAAATTTACAATAATGCGAATTTAAGTAAAAAACATTTCAATAGTGTAATAGCTATCGGAAACTTCGATGGATTACATCTGGGTCATCGAAAAGTTATTAATGAAGCAAAACAAAAAGCAAAAAAATATAAACTTCCTTTTGGTGTAATGACCTTCGAGCCAGTACCAATGATGTTCTTCAGTAAAATAAAAAAAGACCATAGAATAAACTCTCTTCAACAGAAAAAAGAACAATTTAAAAAATTAAAATTAGATTTTTTAATAATTATTAAATTTAATAAAAAGTTTTCATCTTTGACAGCTGAAGAATTTATAAGAAAAATTATTTATAAAAAAACAAAGTGTAAATACTTGTATGTTAGCAAAAACTTCAAATTTGGTTTTAAGCGTAAAGGCAATATTCAAACTTTGAAAAAATTTGAAAATAAATTTAATTATAAAAACATTATAACAAAACCTTATAAAAAAAATAACAAAACTATTTCTTCTACATTTATAAGAAACAAAATTAGAGCAGGTAACGTTGAGCTAGCAAATAAATTATTAAATCGTAATTGGTGCGTGGCAGGAAAAGTAATTAAAGGAAAAAAAAGAGGACGCAAAATAGGCTTCCCAACTTGCAATGTAAATCTTAATAATTACGTAATACCTAAATTAGGAGTGTATGCGGTTAGAGTGAATACTAATAATTTTAATAAAAACGGAGTTGCTAATATTGGCTATAGACCAACATTTAACGGGCAAAATTTGTTATTAGAAACAAATATCTTTGGAATTAATAAAAATTTATATAATAAAGTAATTAATGTAAGTTTTAAAAAATTTATAAGAAAAGAAAAAAAATTTAAAAACTTTGAATATTTAAAAAAACAAATAAGACTTGATATAAAACAAGCAAAAAAATAAAATGTCAAAAGATACCTTGCAATTACCCAAAACAGCTTTTTCTATGAAAGCTAGCCTACATACAAAAGAACCCGAAATTTTAAAAAGATGGGAAAAAGAAAAAATTTTCGAGAAGCTCAGAAAAAATTCTAAGGGTAAAGAAAAATTTGTTTTACATGATGGCCCTCCATATGCAAATGGACACATACATATGGGAACTGCTTTAAATAAGATTTTGAAAGATATGATTATCCGCTTTCATCAAATGAACGGTAAAGACTCGGTTTATGTTCCAGGATGGGATTGTCACGGATTACCCATCGAATGGAAAATCGAGGAGCAATACAAAAAAAAGAAAAAAAATAAAGACGAAGTACCCATACAAGATTTTAGACAAGAGTGTAGAGAGTTTGCAAAAAGTTGGATTGATGTGCATATAAAAGAGTTTAAGCGGCTAGGAGTTATAGGAGATTTTGACAATTATTATTCTACTATGAGTTTTGAAGCAGAAGCTCAAATAGTTAGAGAACTAGGCAAGTTTCTTCTAGATGGCAGTTTGTATCAAGGCTTTAAGCCAGTTTTGTGGTCAACAGTAGAAAAAACTGCTCTAGCTGACGCAGAGGTTGAGTATATGGATCACACATCAAACACAATATATGCAGCTTTCAAGATTAAAGAAACAAATAAAGATTTTTTAAAAGATGCAAGCGTAATCATCTGGACAACAACACCATGGACTATTCCAGCTAATAAAGCATTAGCATTTAATAGCAATATTGAATACTCAGTTTTAGAAATTGAAAACCTTGAATACTTCAAAGATAAAAAAATTGTAGTTGCAAAAAACTTAATCAACTCAATTTCTAATGAATGCGGTTTAAAAAATTATAAAGAACTAAAAACTTTTAAAGGATCCGAATTTAAAGGAACAATTTGTAGCCATCCGTTTGTTAAAATGGAATTTGATTATGATGTTCCAATGTTAGACGCACATTTTGTAAATTTAGACCAAGGAACCGGTATTGTTCATTGTGCCCCAAGTCATGGCCCAGATGATTTTAATTTATGTTTAAAAAATAATATACCCTCCCTGTACACTGTAGATAATGCTGGCTTGTACACTAAAGAAATTCCTTACTTTACGAATACTCACATATTTAAAGCAGATCCCATTGTCATTGAAAAACTAAAAGAACAAAATAAATTACTTAAAAACGATAAACTAAATCATAGTTATCCTCATTCGTGGCGATCTAAAGCTCCTTTAATTTATAGAGCGACACCTCAATGGTTTATTTCAATGCAAAAAAATGATCTTCGCATCAAAGCAATTAAGGCAATTAATGATACAGTTTTTTATCCAAATAAAGGAAAAGAAAGATTATTATCAATGGTAGAAGGAAGACCAGACTGGTGTGTTTCAAGGCAAAGAGTGTGGGGCGTACCTTTACCAATTTTTATTAATAAAAAAACAAAAGAACCATTAAAAGATAAAAAAGTATTGGAGAGAATAGCTTCGATTTACGAAAAACAGGGCTCAGATTGCTGGTTTACAGATGATCCAAAAATTTTTTTAGGAGACAAGTATAATTCCGAAGATTACCAAAAACTAAATGATATTGTGGAAGTTTGGTTTGACAGCGGATCAACACATAGCTTTGTTCTCGAAAAAAGAAAAGATTTAAAATGGCCTGCTGATATGTATTTAGAGGGTTCTGACCAGCATAGAGGATGGTTCCATTCTTCCTTGTTAGAGTCGTGTGGAACGAGAGGCAAGGCACCATTTGAAAGTATCCTTTCACACGGATTTGTTGTTGATGGAAAAGGAATGAAAATGTCAAAGTCAATGGGCAATGTGATATCCCCAGATGATATACTAAAAAACTATGGAGCAGACATTTTGAGAGTTTGGGTAGCCTCATCAGACTACGCTGAAGACTTAAGAATTGATAAAAGTATTTTAACTCAACACGCTGAGTCTTACAGAAAAATAAGAAATACTTTTAGATTTATGCTTGGAAATCTTAAAGATAAATTTGAAAAACAAAATTTTGAAAAACTAGATATAAAAAAATTTGATGAACTAGAACAATACATATTACATAAGATTTTTGTTATAGGAAAATCTGTAGAAGAAAATCTAAAAAATTATAATTTTCATAAAATGTACAAAGATTTATTAAATTTTTGCACGCTCGATCTTTCATCTTTTTACTTTGATATTCGTAAAGACGTTCTTTATTGCGACAGTCCCGAGTCTAAAAAAAGAAAAGATTGTGTAGAAGTGTTAAATATAATTTTAGAATGTTTGCTTAAATGGTTTGCGCCAATCTTAGTTTTTACTGCAGATGAAATTTACAGTTTAATTAAAAGCTCAGATACAAGAAGTATTCATGAACACTCTTTTGCCACTGCCCCAAATAAATGGGAAAATAGAGAATTGAGTGGAAAATGGGAGCAGCTATTTAAGATAAAACAAGAGTCAAATATTGCTATTGAAGAAAAAAGAGCTAGCAAAGAAATCGGGTCAAGTTTAGAGGCTGATATAAAGATAAAAGTAAATAAAAAATATTTTGAGATGATGGAGGATTTAGATTTAGCAGAGTATTTCATCACATCTAAGGCAGAAAAAATTTTAACAAATAATAATATAATCGAAATAACTGTAAAAAGAGCAAGTGGAGAAAAATGTGAACGATGTTGGAAAATTTTAGAAAAAAAATGCGAAAGATGTTCAAAGGTCCTTTAAAATGAACTTTTTTTTTGAGTCTAAGAAAATTTTAAAAGCATTTTTTGAAAAAAAAAATATTTATTATCTTTCAATAGTCTTAATCGTATTCTTTTTTGATAGATATACTAAATTACATATTATAAACAATTTTAGTGATAATAGATATTTTATTAACGACTATATGAATTTTAATTTGATTTGGAATACTGGAATTGGATTTGGTCTTTTCAAATCAGAGTCTTTTTTAATTTATAATTTTATTTCTTTTCTAATTGGTTTTATTATTTTAATTTTGGTGTTTATTGCTGTCACAACAAATGATTATGTTGAAAAATTTATATATTCAGTAATTGTAGGCGGAGCTTTAGGTAATTTTTACGATAGACTAATATTAAATGCTGTGCCTGATTTTATTGATATACATTACAATAATTTTCATTGGTTTATTTTTAATGTAGCAGATATATTTATTACTCTAGGTATTATATGTTTTATAATAAAAGGATTTTTTTTAAATAACAAAAATGAAATTATTTAGCACGATACTGATATTTTTAATTTTACTTACATCATGTGGAAATGTAGGTAAAATTTTAAGAAATGAAAAAATTAATACAACAGATGAATTTTTAGTCAAAAAAAAAGATCCCTTAATTTTACCACCAGATTTTGATAAAATTCCAACTCCTGGATCCATATCCAATGTTGAAAACAAAAGAAGTGATTTTAAAGAAATAATAAAAAAAAATAAATCAAAAGAAATAAACTCAAAAAACTCTTCATCAATAGAAGATAAAATTTTGAAAAAAATACCAAAGTGAACAAAAATAATTTACAATTAGAAAATAACATTAATAGAGATTTTATTGATAACAAAATTTTAAAAAAATACGAAAAAAATATACAAAAAATTTTTCAAAATATAATTGAAGAAATAAATGAGCCAAAAAAAACTTTAAATGTATTAAGTCAGAAATATGAATTTAATTTTAAATTTAAAGATTTAAAAAATTTTAAAAATTTTAAAAAGATAGCTTTTATTGGAATGGGCGGATCTATTCTAGGCGCAGAAGCAATAAGCAGTTTTTTAGGAAAGTCTGAAAAAAGAAATTTTTACTTTTTTGATAATATCGATGAGAAAAAAATATCAAATTTTAAAAAAAAAGAGAATTTAAAAAAAATATTATTTTTAATCATTTCAAAATCTGGAAATACAATTGAAACTTTAGCTAATGTTTCCACATTAAATATTTTAAAAAAGAACGCTAAAAACATAATTGTCATTACAGAGAGAAAAAATAGCTTGCTGTACTCTTTGAAGAAAAAATTCAATTTGTTTTATGTAGAACATAAAAATTTTATTGGAGGAAGATATTCAGTATTGTCTGAAGTAGGTATAATTCCTGCTTATTTAATGGGAAAAAATATTTATAAACTAAGATCTGAAATAAGATTATTCTTGAAAGGTAAACTTGCTCTTATACTTAAAGATAGTTCGATTAAACTCGCAAGTATATTAAAAAAGAATTTTATTCATGACTTGATTTTAGTTAGTTACATTCCTGAAATTGAAAAATTTCTATATTGGTGCCAACAATTAATTGCTGAAAGTTTGGGAAAAAAAAATAAAGGTTTTTTGCCTGTAGTATCTACAGCTCCCAAGGACCATCATAGTCTTTTGCAACTTTATTTAGATGGACCTAAAAATAAATTATTTTATATTTTTAGCTTAGAAAATAAACTTAAAAACAATCAAAAAATCCAAAAAAAAAATAACCAGAAAAAATTATTGAATAATAAAAATTTGCTAAATATAAAAACAGCTCAAAAAGAAGCTTTAATAAAAGTTTTTAAGCAAAAGAAAATTTCATTTAGAGAATTTAAGATTAAAGAGTTTAACGAAGAAGTGTTAGGACAGCTATTCTCTTATTTTATTTTAGAAACAATTATAATTGGACAATTAGTTAATATTAATCCATATAACCAGCCAGCTGTAGAGCAAGTTAAAACTATCACAAAAAAAATACTTAATTAAATACCCCGAAGATTATTTTTGACCTTCCGTACTTTTTAATCATAATTTCACTTAGATAATTCTTTAAATTGTCATTTGTTCGAACATCCCTATGAATAATTACAATATGATCAGAATTAAATATTTTTTTATTTTTAATAAGATTAAGAATTTTTATGAAGTCTTTATCAGCAAAAGGAGGATCTAAAAAAAAAATGTCAAAATCTTTATTATCAAACATATTTAATACATTATCTATTTTATCATTTAAAACTTTTGTTTTTTCTTCAATAGATAATTTTGTAATATTTTTTTTTAAAATATTTGAAGAATTTTTATTTTTCTCTACAAATACAACTTTACTTGCCCCTCTAGAGATGCACTCAATCCCAAAAGAGCCTATTCCAGAATAAAGATCTAAAATATGAGAATTTTCAATCTTTACATTAATTAATTTTGAATGTTTTAAAATATTAAAAATATTTTCCTTAACGACATCTTTAAGAGGTCGAGTTGTAGAATTCTTTACAAAGTCTATGGATCTTCCTTTTAAAGACCCGCTAATAATTCGCATTTTTATTTATTATTTTCCAACCAATATCTTTTCTATAAAATCCATTATTCCATTTAATTTTTTTGATTATTGAAACAATATTTTGCCTAATTTTTAAAAAATTTTGACCAACAGAAGTTATATTTAGAACTCTTCCACCAATTGAAAATAAATTATCACCTACTGATTTAGTCCCAGCGTGATAAATAAAATCATTTTTTGATAATTTTATTTTATCTAAATTCTTAATGATTTTATTTTTTTTATATTTTCCAGGATATCCTTTAGAACATAAAACGATTGTCATACTTTTATAATCTTTCCACTTAATAGTTATTTCATTTAATTTATTTTCTACAACTTTTTTAATTATTCTGACCAAATCAGTTTTTAATCTTGGCAGAATCACCTGACACTCTGGATCACCCATCCTTACGTTATACTCGATTAAATAAGGTTCATTATTTTTGATCATTAATCCAACATATAAAAAACCAGTGTACGGACTTCTTTTTCTTTTTAGAGCTAGAAGTGTTGGTTTTATAATTTTATTAATTATTTTTTTTTCAATTAATTTATTAATAATCGGTGCGGGAGAGTATGCTCCCATACCGCCAGTATTAGGGCCTTTATCCTTTTCTTTAACACGTTTATGATCTTGTGCTGTTCCAAAAAATTTAAAATTTTTTTTATCTACTACAACAAAATAACTTGCTTCTTCACCATCTAAAAATTCCTCTAATACTAATTTTTTTGAAGATTTAAATTTACCCTTAAAGATATCAGACGCAACGGATAAAACTTGTTGTTTATTTTTACAAATTGTAACACCTTTACCGGCAGCTAAGCCATCTGCTTTTACCACAACTGGTAGATTACAGCTTCGAAGAAAGATATTTACATGATTCCTTTTTGTACAAATTTTAAACTTTGCAGTAGGTATTTTATTTGCAGAGCAGATTTTTTTCATAAAGGCTTTTGAGCCCTCTAATTTCGCTGCATACTTATTTGGCCCAAAAACCTTAATCTTTCTTTTTTGCAAATAGTCAGCTAAACCTTTAACTAGAGGTTCCTCTGGTCCTATTATCACAAGGTCAATTTTATGTATTTTTATTAAATTTAAAATTTTATTAAAATTTAGGATATCCACGTCTACATTTTTTGCCAATTTGGCTGTTCCAGCATTACCAGGAAAACAAATGATTTTTTTTGTTATTTTAGAATCATTTAATTTTTTGCAAATAGAATGCTCTCTTCCCCCACTACCAATTAATCCAATATTCATGACAATATTTATATTGTATAATTTAAAGATGTATAAAAAAAAAGCTAAACTTGTTTTTAAACACAATTATTTCGAGATTGTAGAAGAAGGAGATTATATTTTGTGCGCAGTTTCCGGAAAAAAAATACAACTTCAAAATTTAAATTATTGGAACGTAGATTTACAAGAAGCTTATTTTTCCCCAAAAGAAGCTAATGAGAGATATAAAAATTTAAAGTAAAAATTCATTTCCATCTATTATGTGTCCAAATCCATTGATTTGGATTATGTTTGATAAGATCTTCAAGAATACTATTTAATTTTTTTGTGAGATCTAATTTATTTCTATAATCCTTAGCTTCAATTTTTTCCTTAAATTCTATTACAAATTTATCATCGTTTATCCGTTGAATAAACACAGGTATTATCGGTAAATTATATTTTTTTGATAAATGGGCCGGCAAAGTAGTTGTAAGGGCTGGTTTTTCAAAAAAATTTATAAGCTCACCTTCACTTACTCTTTGATCAATCATGAGAGCAACGCTATGCTGATTATTAATAAAATCTATAGTTTGCCTCACACCATTAATTCCTTTTTTTATTTGATTTTTGCATACATATTTTTTTCTTAAAAATTCCATGAAAGGATTCAAAAAAAAATTATTAAGAGGCCTATATATAGTTGCAAGATTAATATTTTTTTTTGATATTTCCATAGACATTAATTCAAAATTAGCAAAGTGGCCTGATATAAAGATTGCTTGTCTATTTCCCTTAATTATTGGAGATAAGTTTTCTTCTCCTTTTATCGTGATATGAGAATTTCTTTTTTTAAATTTGTCAAGAAAGACATACTCAATGAATGTCATCCCATAATTTCTCCACATATCTTTTTTAATATTCTCTCTTTCAGATATTGATAAATCTTTATTAAATAATTTTAAATTATAATCCACTACTTCTTTTGATTTTATCAATGGACCAATTTTAGAAAATAAAAAAGAAAAAATTTTTCTACTTAAGAAAATACCTAAGATACGGCCTATTAAAAAGAAAAAATAAATTATAACAGCTTGTAAAAAATAATTAATTTTTTTACTCATAAATTGAATTTAATATATTAATAAAATCTTTTTTATCATTTATTTTCAAAGATACTTCAAGGTATCCTGATTTTTGAATATTGAAATGTTTTACTTTAAAATAATCCTTTTCAGTCATAACGATTTGACATTGCTTTTTCTCTGATTGCTCAATAATTTTATTGATTTCAATTTGATTAAATTGATAATGATCTGGAAAGATTAACCTATCTTCAATATTTAAATTGTGTTTCTCTAATAATTCAAAGAAATTAGAAGGATTGCCTATCCCCGCTATGGCTAATAATTTTTTATTTTTGAAATCATCTATATTTTTTGGCTCGTAAGATGAGTAAAATATTTTGAGATTCTTATTTATTTCTAGTATTTTTTTCTCAAAATTTTCATTTTTGGAGCCATTTATTAATATAATATCAGCTTCTTTTAATGAATTTAAATTATCCCTTAAAGGCCCAGATGGTATTAGTCTTCCATTGCCTACTAGTTGTCTCTCATTAAAACATAAAATATTTATTGATTTTTTTATTCTACAATCTTGAAAACCGTCATCAAGAATGACAGTGTCGTAATTAAATTGTTTTGCTTTTCTAATGCCTTCAATTCTATTTTTACATAATATTAAATTTTCAAATTGATTTTTGATAAAAGCATGTTCATCACTATGACTTTGATAAAATTTTCTTAAAATAACAGGATTTTTACCTAATCTTAAAAGTTCATTAGCTAAAAAGATAGCTGCAGGAGTCTTTCCGGTGCCACCAACATAAATATTTCCAATACAAATTATTGGAATATCAAACTTGATAGTTTTGATTATTTTTTTTCTTAAAAAAATAATAAATAACGTGATCAATGAGACAGGAAAAAGTAAAATTGAAATTATACTGTTTTTATCATCCCAAAATTTTGGTTTATTAAATTTCATTTCTAAGAAAAGTATTAATTCTCGACATTGTCTCAGCTAATGTTTTCTGCCCTAATTTATCAATTGTTTCAAGAATCTCATTATTCTCTTTTTTGGGTTCTTCAAAATCTTTTAATAGATTATAACTTAGTTCTGAATAATTAAATATTTGTTTTGTAATGCCGTTTTTTTGTAAAATCTCGTAAATTTCATTAAAATTATAAACGTAGGGCCCATGATAAATTTTACATCCCGATTTAGCTGCATCAATTGGATTTTGCCCACCGACATGTTCAAGTTTTTTTAATAAAGATTTACCAATAAATACACTTTTAGTGTATTTAAAAAAACTCTCTAAAAGACCAAAAGAATTTATCAGTATTATTTCTTTATCATTTAAAATAAGATCAGCTTTATTCAAAATCTGCACTTTTAAATTATATTTCTCACATAAAATTTTTATTTTTTTTACTCTGTCAATATGTCTAGGAGCAATGATTGTAATCATATTTTTAAAATGCTTTTTAAGTGCTAGGTGTGTTTCTATACAAAAAATATCTTCTCCCTTATGAGTGCTAGCTGCAAACCAAAATTTATTTTTTAATAAAAATTTTTCATTGGGATTTGAAATATTGTTATTAGAAGAGTTTATTAATTTTATATTTCCTTCAAAATTTATATTTTTTGCATCTAATTTTTTTAAATAATCTTTAGTTTGCAAGTTAGAAGTAAGACAGAGATCGAATAAATTAAAGATTTTTTTTGCTATTTGGGGAACCATCATCCATCTTTTAAAAGTTTTTGCAGTGATCCTTGCATTGATCAAAGCTAAGGGTATTTTATTTTTATTAGCAATAAAAATTAAATTTGGCCAAATTTCAGAGTCTACTAAAAAAATAACACTCGGTTTCCATAAATATAAAAAATTTTTTATTAAATATTCCACATCAATCGGCATAAACCTATGATAAACATTATTAAAATTTTTTAACTCTTCAATCGCTAAATTGCTTGAGCTAAGAGTTATTGTTGTTATTAAGAATTCAAAATTGTTATTTTCATCATTTAATTTTTTAATTATGGGAATAATACTTTTGAATTCACCTATACTTGCAGCATGAAACCAAATTAGTTTAGAGTTTTTTTTCCTAATAACATTAAAATGAGAGGATAGAATTTTTTCCTTATATCTTTCAGAGTGTTCTTTATTTAAAATCTTTCTGAAATAAATTAAAACAACTAAGAACGGATAGAGTAACCCAGTCAAGACTCTGTAAGTAAAAATCATTTAATTTAGCTGTTTTTTATATAAAGACTTATATTCATTACAATTATTAATTAAAAAATCGTGATTACCAGAATTAATAATTTTACCATTTTTAATAACAAAAATTACATTAGCATTATGAATAGTGGAAAGTCTGTGTGCAATTACAAGTGTAGTTTTATTTTTTGTTAAATTGGTTATAGCATTTTGAACGATTTGCTCAGAGTCAGCATCTAGAGATGAGGTTGCTTCATCAAGCAGAATTATAGGCGATTCCTTTAATACAGCTCTTGCTATCGATATCCTTTGTTTTTGGCCTCCTGAAAGACGCACACCATTTTCTCCGATCATTGTATTGAATTTATTAGGCAATTTTTCAATAAACTCGTCTGCAGCTGCAAATTTACAGGCTTTTTCGATTTCCTCCTCTGAGGCGTTGTCTTTAGCATAAGCAATATTATTTTTTATAGTATCATCAAATAAGATTATGTCCTGGCTAACTAATGAAATATTTTTTCTTAAAGAACTCAACCGAACACCAGAGATATCTTGCCCATCGATTTTGATTATGCCTTTTTGAGGATCATAAAATCGAGGCAAGAGATTCATAATTGTACTTTTTCCAGCACCACTATGACCTACGAATGCAGCCATTGTGCCTCCTTTAATATCAAATATTACATTTTCAACTGTTTGTTTATTCGTAGTCTGGTATTTAAAAAAAACTTTATCAAATGCAATGTCTGAGTTTTTAATAATTAAATCTGGTAAATTTGTATTTTCTATAATTTTAATTTCTTGGTCTATAATTGTACTTATTCTTTTAAAAGCCGTTGCTCCTTGATATGCTGTCATATTGATCGTAGCTAACGACCTAATTGGCTGATATGCCAACATCATAGCCGCTAAAAATGAGAAAAAATTATTTACTTCTAATTCGCCAGCAGAAATAAGCTTTCCAGAAAAAGCGATAAAGCCTGCTATCATAATTCCAGTTAGTGTTTCCATTAAGGGTGCCGCTCTAATCATTACGCTTGCTGTTTTGATATTTTTTTCTAAAACATCATTTATAACATTGTTGGCTTCTGCTGTTATGCTTTTTTCTTTCTGATAAATTCTAATCATTTTTGCACCTTTAAATATTTCTGAGAGAAAAGTAACTAAAACTCCTGAAGCTTCACCAGCTTTACCTACGGCTTTTCCAATTCTTTTACCTAGAGATTTTGCTAAACCCCCAGCTAAAGGCATCATCAGTATGGCAAAACAAGCCAATTTCCAATTCTGATAAAACATTAATCCTACTAACGCTATGACCGAAAAACTATCTTTCATTAAATTAAGAACACCTGTACTGACAAGGTTTTGTATTTGACCAGTATCAAACATAACGTTTGATATATATTTTCCAGAATGTCGATTATCTAGTGTTTGAATATCAGCATGAATAATATTTTCAGCTATTTGTTTTTTAACCTCACCTGAAACATCCTCTCCAACTTTAATTACTATTAATCTAGCTATATAAAGAGACAACCCTTTTCCTGAAAATGCTAAAACTATTAAAACAGGTATTAACCAGGAAAAAGTTGTATTTTTTTCTATAAATATTTTTTTAACAGCAGGATCTAAAAGCCATGCGATAGCAGATGTACAACCAGCGACTATTATAGAAAGGATAAGAGCGATTAAAATTTTTTTAATGTGTTTTTTAACATATTCATGAAAAAGTCTTTTTAAAATTGATTTTAGTTCTTTAAATTCCATTTAATTATTTATTGTTAAAATACTTATAAAAAATATGAGTCCAGAGAGATTATTAATTTTAAACATTTCTAAACAACTTTCTGAATTTTTTTTATTAAAAGTAAATACCTGATAAAAAAGTGAAAAAATAAACAATCCAAAAAGTAAAGAGAACAAATTATATCCTATTGAGTCTGTGAATAAATAAGTAATTAATGTTATATTCGCTAAATACATAAGCCCTACAAAAAAATTTATGTTTTTTTTAAATTTAATAGATGTTGACTTGAGACCAATAATTTCATCATCAGATATGTCTTGAGCGCCATAAATAGTGTCATATCCCAATGTCCAAAATATGGCTGATAAATAAAGTATGATAATATCTTGATTTACATTATTATTTACAGACGCCCAAGCCATTATAATTCCCCAATTAAAAGTTATCCCTAAAAAAAGTTGAGGCCAATAAGTAATTCTTTTCATAAAAGGGTAAGAGAAGGCCAAAATCATCGAGCTCATACCAAGTATTATCGTAAATAAATTAAATTGCATTAGAATTAAAAAAGCTAAAAGACACAAAATTATAATATAAAGGAAAGATTGTTTTAAGGATATTTTTCCCGAAGCTATTGGACGTTTCTGTGTTCTTTTTACTTTTTTATCAAAATCTTTATCTACAATATCATTAAAAATACATCCTGCACTTCTCATTAAAACGGCTCCACAAAAAAATAAAAACAAATACTGTATAAAAAAATTGAAATTTTCATGAAAGGTGTTGGCATAAGCTAAACCCCAAGCGCAAGGCCAAAATAAAAGCATATAACCAATAGGCTTATTTAATCTTGTTAACTCAATGATAATTTTTAATTGTTGCATGAAATATTACTTGTAAATATCAAACACTAACTTCATAATCAATTTGATTCGATATGGATATAGATTACACAGTAGCAGCTTTAATGTTTCCGGCAATTCCTTTAATGATGACCATGTATAGTAATAGGTTTCACACTCTTAGCGGATTGATAAGAAAACTTCACGACCAATTGACTTTTGACAAAAGAACACCTCCTGAATGGGAAAATCAATTACACGTTCTTAATAACAGAACCAATCTATTAAAATATACTATGGGATTCGCAGCTTTTGGTTTTCTATTTAATATGACAACAGTACTGCTGCTTTACCTAGGAAGTTTGCAAGCTGCTCGATTAATTTTTGCTGCTTGCTGTATCTGTATGATAATTTCTATATTTTTATTTTTGCAAGAGATTAGACTTTCAAATCAGGCACTAAAGTATCATTTGAGCGACATGGACTCGATGAAAAAAGATCTTTAATTTTATTTGTTTTCTAAAAAATTTTTTTTAAATAAAGATATTCCTTTATTTTTTTTGTGTTCGTAAGATTCCTTAAAAGTGTCTAGTTGCCAACCTTTCATTCTAGCCGCAATTATTTTTAAATTTTCCTCTTTCCAGACATTTTTAGTATCTTCATTTTTCCACTGTCTCTTCTCTTCAGTTGTTCTTGCACAACCATAACAATAGCCTGTTACAGGATCAGTTCTGCAAATACTAATGCAAGGAGAAATAATTTTTTTTTCCATTAAGGAATTAAAATAGCTGGTCCAGTTAGTTTTCTCGATTCTAAATCCGCGTGAGCTTTTTTTGCATCAATTAAACTGTACTCTTTTGAAATTTTAATTTTAATTTTTCCAAATTTTATTTTTTCAAATATGGCATCTGCTCCAGCTTGAAGCTCTTTTCTGTTTGTAAAGTATTGACCAATCGAAGGACGTGTTAAGTAAAGACCTTTAGGCTGAATATCTTTTGGAACATTAACTGGATCAAGGGGACCTGACGCGTTACCAAAGCTTACCATCATTCCTCTAGTTTTAAGACATTTAAGTGAACCATGGAAAGTGTTTTTTCCAACACCATCAAAAACTGCTGGAACTCCCTCTTTGTTTGTGATCTCCATCACTTTTTTTGCAAAATCATCTTTTGTATAATTAATCACATGAGCATAACCATTTTCTTCAGCAATTTTAATTTTTTCATCTGAACCCACCGTTCCTATAACTTTTGCTCCGATACTATTAGCCCACTGCGCAAATATTTGACCAACTCCCCCTGCAGCAGCATGAAATAAAACAGTTTCTCCAGCTTTGAGATTGTAAGTTTTACAAAGTAAATAATTAGTCGTTAAACCTTTTGTCATTAAGGTTGCTGCTTGTTTGTGAGATATACCTTCAGGAACTTTTACAGCAATCTTAGATGGAATAATTCTTTGCTGTGAATATGCACCTAAAGGAATTGAAGCATAAGCTATATTATCACCTATATTAAATTCTTTAACATTAGATCCAACTTCTTCAACTTTACCTGCAGCCTCTAAACCAATTCCACTTGGAAGTTTAAGAGGATACAAACCTGATCTATGATAAGTATCAATATAGTTTAAACCAATTGCATGATTGGTAACTTTAATTTCATCTGGACCAGGCACACTTATCTTTACGTCTTGAAGCTCTAAAACTTCAGGTCCACCATTTTTTGTAATTATAATTGCTTTTGGCATTCAGGGAACGTACTTGAACTTTTAATATTTAGCAAATGTTCCGTTATTATAATCTTGAACAGCCTCGAGAATTTCAGCTTTAGTATTCATGACAAATGGACCACCTCTAGCAATAGGTTCACCTATGGGTTTACCTGCTATAAAAAGAAATTCTGTTTTTTCGTTAGCTTTTACAATTAACTTATTTCCTCTTTCTAACAAAATGAGATTCGAATTACTTGTTTTAGAGTGATCTTTTTTTCCAATTTTTAATTCACCTTTTAATAAATAAATAAAACTATTGTGATCTTCAGGTACTTCACAAGTGAATTCTTTTCCCTCATTTAAAACTATATGAAAATATATCGGATCAATGTTATGATTTTTCTCTGGACCTTCAACTTTTTCATATTTGCCAGCGATGACTTTAATTGTCTTTTCATTATCTTCATGAACTCCCAGTTCATTACTCTTTATATATAGATATTCAGGCTTATTCTTTTTTAGTTTGGCAGGCATATTTACCCAAAGCTGAAATCCTAATAATTTTCCATCCGACATAGCTGGCATCTCAGAGTGAATTATTCCTCTACCAGTTTTCATCCACTGTACATCACCAGATGACATAATCCCTTTTGCTCCGGTGCTATCTTGATGCTCAAACTCACCTTTAAGCATATAAGTAACTGTTTCTATTCCTCTATGTGGGTGAGGAGGAAACCCAGCAATGTAATCATCTTTATTTTCTGAACCAAATTCATCTAACATCAAGAAAGGATCAATATAATCCGCTTCCGGAGTTCCGATACTTCTCTTTAGTTTTACCCCAGCACCATCCGATGTTTCTATCGCTTGTACAATTTTTTTTACTTCAATATTTTTCATATTAATTATTTAGCGTTATGTGATCCATCACACATTGGCTGATCTTTAGTTTGTTTACAAGTACAGAAAAAAACTTTTTTAGATTGATCAGCTTTATATGGCAAAGGCTTAAAAGCAGTATCTTTATGTGATCCATCACAAAAAGGTTGTTTTGCACTTAATCCGCAAGTACACCAATAATAAGATTTACCTTCTAATACATCTACTCCAATTGGAGTGTCTCCAGCTCTTTTTCCTTTAATCATTTTATTTCTCCTAATTTTCGAATTGCTTATACAATATCTATTAACTGTTTCAAATTTTTAATTTCGTCATTGGGTTTATAATCAAGATTGTCAAAAATATTATTATTTCTATTTACCCAAATAGAGCTGTAACCATAATTTCCACCACCAGACACATCCCAAGTATTCGCACTTAAAAATGCAACTTGTTCTTTTTGTATTTTATATTTTTTAATTGGCATATCATAAACTTTTGAGCTTGGTTTATAAATTCCAACCTCTTCAATTGAAAAAACATCATCAAAAATATTCTTTAAATTATTACTTTCAATTAATTCATTGAGAAGAGCAGGTGTTCCATTTGAAAGAATTCCAAGTTTATAATTCTTTTCTTTTAAAGTTTTTAAAACTTCAGGAACCTCTTCAAACGGCGAGAGTACTTTATACAGATTAAGTAATTCATTTTTCATGGAGGAATTGATATCATAAGCTTTCATTGATTTATTCAAACTATCCTCTGTAATTTGCCAGAAGTCTTTATGTCTTTTCATCAAACTTCTAAGCCAAGTGTATTCAAGCTGTGTGGTTCTCCAATAATTAGCAAAACCTTCCCACTTGCTACCGATTTTATCTTTACACTTTTCTGCAGCTGAATTGACATCAAAAAGAGTGCCATATGCATCAAAAATTATTGCTTTAATATTTTTCATAACTTAAATTGATCTTAATGAGCAATATTAGATTATTTCACCCAGAAAATATAATAGAAAATACTACAAGCCTATTATCTAAAGAGCACACTCATTATGTTGCAAATGTAATGAGAATGAAAAGGGGTTCTAATATAAATTTTTTTAATAAAGATGGAGAATGGCTAAGCGAGATAGTTTTCTTAGATAGAGATCGGGTTGAAGTAAAATTTTTAAATAAATTAAAAGAGCCAACTAAAAATTCAAATATTGAATTAGCGATTTGCTTAGTAAAGAAAAGTCCAATGGACACTATTTTACAAAAAGCCACAGAGCTTGGTGTTACTAAAATCACACCAATTGTATCTGAAAGAACAGAGGTTAAAGAATTAAATTTTGAAAGGGCAAAAAAAATTGTTATTGAAGCTACAGAACAATCTAATCAGTTAATTCCTCCAGAAATTTCTCAAGTTACAAAGCTTAAAGATTTTTTAAATAATTTAGATGGATCTACAAAATTATTATTTGCAGATGTGAATTCTAAAGATAATTTAAAAAAAGAAGTCTTAAGTGAAGCTAAATTTTTATCCGTGCTTGTAGGTCCAGAGGGAGATTTTTCGCCCTCAGAAATAGAACTTATTCACGGAAATCCTAACGTTGTGCCATTTACAATATCTAGAAACATTCTAAGGTCAGATACTGCTGTAATAAGCGCTATTTCATTAGTGAATTTTATCAATAACTTTCATTAATTGTCGCATTAATTGAAATTGTGAAATTGTCTAAAAGCTGTATAAAAACTCATGCTTAAAAAATTTGCATACGCTTTATTCTTGTTAACGCCAATTGCTGCTTTAGCTAATCAACCTAAAGATTGGCAACTAGGATTTCAAAAATCAGCATCTGGAACTATGAACGACATCGTCTGGTTTCATGACTATATGTTATTACCTGTTATAACTGCTATTACAGCATTCGTACTTTTTCTAATTGCTTATGCTTGTATAAGATTTAGAGCTTCAAGAAATCCTGAAGCTTCAACAACAAGCCACAACACAATGATCGAAGTTATATGGACATTGGTTCCTTGTTTAATTTTAATTGTTTTAGCTGTTCCATCATTTAAAGTTTTATATTCTCAAGAC
>Ga0315315_10001876_pt1 | contig 19267 bp, 14 predicted proteins | sample M140m3416metaG_FD_203699 | JGI IMG/M metagenome (GOLD analysis project Ga0315315, IMG submission 203699) | Ammonia-oxidizing marine archaeal communities from Monterey Bay, California, United States - M1 40m 3416 | ecosystem: Environmental > Aquatic > Marine > Intertidal zone | place: USA... | reverse complement strand
CAATATTCCGCATTCCATAGCTATTATCATACATAGCTTGGTATCCGATGGCAACATTATCATCTCCAGAAATGTTTTGATACAATGTTCTATAACCAATACCAATATTAGCTGAACCATCAAGATTACTTGTTAATGATTGATTACCAATACCGATATTATTACTTGCATCATTGTTCATTAATGCCTGATAACCAACAGCAATATTAAATCCACCAGAAACATTTTGATGCAATGCCTGATAACCAACAGCAATATTGTAACTTGCATCATTTTTCATTAATGCTTCATTGCCAATAGCAATATTGAAACCCCCTGAAACATTTTGATGCAATGCTTTGTAACCAATACCGATATTAGCGGAACCATCAATATTATTAGTTAATGCTTCAGTACCAATGGCTATAATCCTATTTGCTTCATTTTTCACTAATGCTTTATTACCTATAGCAATATTATCAGAAGCACTAGATATGTCAAACAATGTTTCTTGACCAATAGCAACGTTACGCTTACCGTCTTTATTTTTATACATAGAGTTTTCACCTATAGCAATATTATATTGCGGTGATTTTCCGGCCGCGATATATCTCATTGCAGCATTACCGATAGATATGTTCTTCTGGTCCCATATTGTAGATATTCCATCTCCATTTGTATATCTTGCTTCATCAAAATTATCACGCAACGGCCAATTACCAATAGCAATTTCACCTGACATTGATGCAAAGTTAGATGCTTGAACCCAACCTACACTAAAGTTGTTTTCACCATTCCAAATATCACGGCCGTTTGACACATCTACTCTATTCCATATTTGACCATAACTCATATCAACATTCCATAGTTGTCCTGGATGAAAAGTTTCATTGCTTGCACCTTGTGCCATAATTCCACTTCCCCAAAATCCAGCCATAGCTGCATCAGTTGCTGTATTAGTACTTATATCACTTGCATCATACTGAATTAGGCGGGCGTTATTACCAGATATTTCAACCCAAGGATAAGCATATGCAAAAATACTTTTATTATTGACTGATAAGTCAAACTTAGAACCTGTTTGTACAAAAACACCTCCATATACATCTAATGCGTTTCTAGATAAGTCTGTTGTACTCCATTTATACTGTGGTCTTATATACGCCATACTTCCATCTTCTAAAAAATTATAAGTTCCACAGATATCCATTGTATTATTATGACCATCAAAAGTTGGATTTACAAAGGTGGAACCTCTTAGATGTCTAGTATGACCTCTAATTTGGGTAGAACCAGTTCTGTTTTGTATCCAATGATTTTCATTAGTGAGTATTTCAATTCCTGCCCCAGGGCCTGACGCTGGTATATGGTCTCGTGGTGTGTTCGAAGGGTCTACGCAATCACCATCAATAGCATATGCTAAATGTTGTCTGTAAATACCCCTTTTAAATCTAATATAACATTTTTTACCAGTAAGGTCTTTCCCTGGTTCATATTGATACCCTGCTATTTCTTCTACTAATGCAGGCGGGTTGAGAGTGAACTCTGGATTTGCCCCTTTATTATATCCTTCTTGTGCTTCCCATACTTGATGTAAATCAAGATTTGTATATGTGTTGCCATTAAAAGTTTGGAAAAATGTTTTGTTATATGAAAAATCTTCATCAGTCAATTTTAATTGATGTTGTCTAGTGCTATTCATTTTCATTGTTTCACCTAATACAGTAATGTTGCCTTGAACAGCAAGTTCACATCCATCATCAGAGTCAGCTCCTAAAAATATATGTTTATCAGCTGAGAAAACATTAGCATTTTCGTGATAAACAGTTCCATGTATTTCTTTTGGTATTTTAACCAATGATTTGTTTTTAAATTGCATAATGGGGCCTGCAACAACCTGCCCTTGTCCAATTTGTAAAGATAATGCTGAAGAATCTATTAAATCAGAGCATTGCCACTCACCTGATATAGTAACGAGTCCATGCAGATTTGTGCGCCCTTTGACCTCCAAGTCGTTATCAATTTTAACCAATGGCATATTAACGAAATGAATATTTTCAGTACCTGAAATATCAAATGAATTACCATGTAAAAATTGTGTGCCATCCATAAAACTTATACTGGATACATCAATAATATGATTATTTGACATATCTATATTGTCAAGCATAGTCAAAACACCATCAATTGTAGTATCGCGTAAATCAGTATTACCACAAACATCTAGCTGATTTCTGACTGTTAAATGCTGAAGGTCCAATACAGGTGCATATAAAACTCCATTAACTGAAACATCAGTATGAACAACTAATGAGTTATCAATTGTTGTCAGTCCACCAATGTTCAAGTTTCCACTAATACCTACACCTCCATCTACAACTAATGCTCCACCAGAAATGCTCGTTGATTGAGTAGAGTTATTAATTCCTACTATTCCGTCAATTCCCACATTGCCTCCAACACCCAGTTGTTTTGTAATACCTACACCTCCAGAGACGAATAATGCGGCGTTACCTGCTGCTAAACTGGTGAAGTCTGTTGTATTAGCAATTCTAACTTCTCCAGACATATCTACATTTCCAAGAACATCTAGAGACATGTCAACGCGAGCATTTCCAAGAACATTCAGTGAATTATCAATTTTAACCAATGGAGTATTAACAAAATGAACAGATTCACTAGTCGAAATATCAAAGGAGTTACCATGTAAAAACTGTGTGCCATCATGAAAAGTAATACTGGATACATCAACAATATGATTATTTGACATATCAATATTGCCTAACATAACCAAAGAGCTATCAATTGTAGTTTGGTCATGAATGATTGTTGTTCCGGTAATATCTACATTTCCTTCAACAATAAGGTCTTTTTCAATTGTTACATTACCTCCCTGTAATTCAATACCATTGCTATAACTAATATCCAAAGCATCACCTTCTCCGGCGTTTACAGTTGCACCGTTAGAAAATGTAACATAAGATAAATCTACAATTTCATTATCACACATATCAAGGCCTGGACCTACACCACCATGAATAGTTACAGTGTTCATTACATCTAAATGGTCATCGATATTTACGCGATCTTCAAATTGTGTTACACCGTCTACCGTAACGTTAACTACACCAGTTGGGTCAATTCCAGACAAATCAGCAATCCATCCAGAAGCATCTAGTTGCAAAGCAGCTCTTAATTTAAGTTTTGGGTCTCCAGTGGGCCCACCACCGTTAACGACTTCAAAAAAAGCACCATTTGCAAAAGTAATTTTCTGTACACCAGAAACATCACCATCACCACCAGGTAACATGTAAATGCCATTAACATTGTTAATGTTTTGACCGCAAACATCTATTGGTCCTCCAACGAAAATATGTTCTCCACCAGGACCTACAGTAAAAAGATTAGAGTTAGGGAAAGGTTGACCACTAACACTAACGCTAGAAACATTATTATCTTGAATAATAGGTCCATTGATATTAATACCATTATGTGCTTGAACACCTAAGTCAGTATGTTGAGAATTACTAATATCTCCACCATGAGAATAAATAATTCCCGCACCAGCTGAAACTGAGCTTAATGGTAGTGGGTTATTTTTATTTTGTATAATAAGATTACCGCCAACTGATGCAGTATGCGCGTGGGTATTAACAGGTTGAAGGTCACCCACGTTACCATCAATGATGCCGAGATTTATCTGTCCGTTTTCGATTTGAGTTGCTAAATTACAAATGTGTTTATCGTAGCCTCTACTCCTAAGATAGCTACCATAATTGTTATATGTATTTCTACAATTCGACATTATATAATCTACATAGATAAATTATATGATATATATTAACGATTTTATTCAGGAATAGGAAAAGGTCGCTGATTTTTATAGACTATAAGATTTTTTGGCATTATAAGTGGTGTTTTTTCAAAAAAAGCCTGTGTAGCAATATTCTTAAGTTGTGGTTTTACATCTGGTTGAGGGTTTACAAGATTAGTTGAATTAATACCAAAAATAGAAGATTCAATATCAACTGGATTGCTAGATAATGTGTTTCTTGGCATATGACTTGGTGTAATACCTAAACAAGGCATAGCTACTTTATATGCTTCTCCCCATTGCGAGTTAATATATCCATTATAAGCTTTTGATAATTCAAACTGTCTTTGTTGAAGGCAGTAATCACTGGGAGTATTATTGTTTCTTGTCGAAGCCATCTGTATATATATACATTACTAATTATTTTTTAACAAAATAGCGTTTTTAAAAGTATCCAATTGCTGCGCACTCAAAGAACCATTTGATACAATGTCACAAACACATCTATGAAAAATATCAAACACGTCATATACAAAAAAGATTCTGAATAAGTTTGAATTAGTAATATGTTCTCCCATGAAAAGCATCATATGAGTAAACTTAGTATTCATTGCCTTCATTTCTGTAAACACATCAATAAAATATTCTTCAACTACATGAAATAATTTATCTGTGATTTCGGTAATAGTTTGATCATTCCAATCGTGTAATTTAAAAGCTTGTAAAAATTGACTTCTATATAAATCGTCTGTTATATCGTCATCTGCTTGTTTATACGTACATATAAATGTTGTATCATAAAAATCCATTTATATGTAATATTTATTTAGTTTTAAATCATATTTAGTGTTGAGCGTAATCTTTATCCTTAGCAAGCTCGCGCGAAGGAAGGCCACCACGAATCCAGCCTTCAGCCGCGACACCTTCAACAAGATTTGCCGGATTATTAACGGTAGCTTTGAGAGAAGGAATCATAGGTGTGTGTCTGTATTTGAGGTGAGACATCTCAGAAGAAGGATTAATACTTTTGCGGTTATTAGCAAGTTCTCCTTGCTGAAGCTGAGACTCAAGAATCGGGTTAGAAGAACCACGTCCTAGGTAAGGTACAGTTAGGTATGGTCGTTCATAAAGACTAATTCTGCACTTTGGTTTAGTAATATCGGTGATATGAAGATTAGAGTTTTGATCGATATTACATCCATTAATACCTACTTGATGACTACCAGTAAAGTTAATATAAGGCTGACTAGTTGCGAAGTCTACAGCATTTCCCATAGGACAAGCTGGGCTAAAATTAGTTAACATGTAATTTGCATGTCCCGCGTTCTGAACATTTTTTTGACTTAAATCACATGAATCGTCGCCTATTCTAGTTTTGTTATAGAATGTATAATCGGATACGTGTGCCATTATATATTCAACAAACATAATATTTTCATCTAAACTATTTAACCATTAATCCAGTGTGGTGGCATATTTCTCTCACAAGCTTGTTTATTACCTTCTTTGCATGAAATCATATCTCCATAACAAAACTCAGCAAATGATTTTTGGTCATTAGGTACTGTAGTACTTGGATTAGTATACCACTGCCTCATTGACCTGTCAAACTCGAAGTTATCGCCTAAATCTTTAAATAATCTTTCATCTATACCATCTGGGTTATCAAAATTGCTTACAACAAATGCTTTTGTTTTTTCATTTATTTCTTTTTCAACAATTGGATTAAATGCTGGTGCTGCTGCTGGTCGATGAGGTTCATCTTGTATTTGTGGCAATAAAACATTCATAGCGGGATTTTTTTCATCTGGTCTAGTAATCGGCAAACCATCCAATGATTTTTTTGTTAAAACTTGAAACCCTTCTTTCACTGCTTTTTCAACATTTTCTTTTGTATCATTTCTTCTTTGAACATACTGTAATATTGCTATTGCTACTAATGTTACTAGGCCAGTTACTATAACTCTAACATTTTTTGTAACTAGATATCCTAAAATAGACATAATAATTACTAATCTAGTTACTGCATTTAATTTATCATTTGATGGCATATCAGGAGTAGGCCATAATGCGCCTATTTTATCTCTGTTAAATAATATTGTTGGATCGTTTAACCAAAATGGAGACTGCATATATATATAGGCTTAAGGTTTTATTTATCTGATTTTTCTTTGTTTTTTTTCTTCTTTTTCTTTCTCTTACCCTTTTTGCGTTTGCTACTTCTTACTGCTCCCTCTCCTGCTCTAAACACCAAATTATTCTTATCATTATCTATCATTTGTAGTAACTCTGCTTGTGCTTTCTTTGCTGCTTCTTCTGCGGATTTTAGTTCTTCACATGACATCTCTTTTTTAACTATAACATTCTTATTTGCTTTTGCTCTTAGACGCTCTTTTTGTTGTGCAAGTCTAATGTTTCGCTGCATATGAGCATGCATTGCTGATGTATTGACCTTTCCACCTTTTGCGCCTCCCATTTTACCTAACATCTCTTGAATATTACCGAATCCAGGCATATCTTTCATGTTTTTCATCATTTCACTAGCTTCCTGGAGAAGCTCGCTTTCTTTTATATCACCGGATTTAATCTTCTCATCAAGTTTAGAGCCTACATTTTTTACCATATTCATTAGTTTTGCAGGGTTTTTCATAAGATTTTTAAATACATCACTCACAGAACTTGCGTCACCCATATCTATATTTAAATCACGTGCTGTCTCTTCGGCAATTTCTTTTGCCAACGCACCTAATTTTCCACCCATCATCTTTTCCACGTGGTTATGTATATCTTCTGCATTTGGCATTTCATCTAAATTAATATTGCTCTTTGGTTCACCGTTTTCGTCCTTCGCTGTATTCTCAAACATTTCTTGCATACCCTTCATTGTCTCTTCGAGTTTATTTTTAAACTCATCTTGATTGATTGCCTCGAATAATTTTGCTGTATCGCCAAAGCTCTCACCACTATCTACATTTGATACTGTAGAAAATAAAATTAATTGCAAATATTTCCATAGCGTTTCCTTAGTGTTGGTTGAAATATTCTCCTTCCATAATACTCTAAAATCAATGCTTGGTAAAAAGTTTAAGTTCGCTTCTTCATTTGCAAACATCTCTTCATTTTGATACAAAATATCAAAGAATCTTTCTGGATAAACAGTGTTAAAATATTCTACTAGCGATTCTACTGCTTTATCTGCTCTTTCACTCTCTTCGCCTTCGTAAATTACTTTTAATCTTGGGTCTAATGCTTCATTTATTTCAGGAAATGTATGTAACAAGTCTCTTACTAGGTCTTGCAATACTTTTCTAATTGATTCTTTCTTCCCGTTGTCATCAGTGACAGGCACAGAAGTATTATTAGTTTCTACGCTTTGTTCCATATTATGAAACTAATAATACATGTTTAAACCTTTCATTTGTTAAATAAATTAATTATTATACATATCTGCAAGCTTGGACAAGTTTTGAATGTATTTAATTACTTTTTTTTGATCCTTATCATTCATTTCAGCTATTGGTTTTCTTAATGTATCAATCTTTTGTAATATAATTGATGCACTATCACCACCTACATCTTTAGAGTAATCTTTATTAATAAAAAAATCTAACTCTCCTGCTTTAATCTCTTTTTTATATGGAGAACATACCCATGTTTTAAAAGATAGTAAAATAATCTTGGGATTTGCTTTTCTTAATTGTGATAATACACTTGCCGCCGTTGCTATTTCAACATCTTCGGGAAAAACTCTTTTTACATCGTCTACAAATTCAGTAAAATGATTATTAAATGCAGTTAGTATTTGGCTCATTATATCTATATCTAGTTTTTATTGTTTTACTTTTAAACGTTTTATCTTCTATTTGTATTTGGCTCTACATCTTGAGCTCTTTGTTGTTGTAATTGATCCATAGTTATTCCTCCATTTCCAATTGTATCAGCGTGATAATTGTCAGGGGGTGTTTCTATGTTTTCTTGATAACTTATACTTGCATAATGATGCTGCTGTCTCATTCCTCCATTTCCTTTTGCAGCTAAATCTTCTGATGTTTGGTCTAAATAACTGTAGTTATCAGATGCTACTCCAAAACTGCTCCCTATCCCTCCTAATGAAAATGCTGAAGGTTCTCCATTTACAATAACAGCACTCTTTTTTTGTGCATCTATTTGAGGTGTAATATATCTCATTATTTCTTCGCCAAATAATACTTGATGTCCTCTATTAAGTAATAATAATGCTGGAACTGCGGTAACTGTTGGAGGCAATAAAACATTGTCTCCATTTGGTAATACTAAATATATTGCTCCATTACTACCTTTTGTGCGATTATCTACGCATAGAAAGTGCATTTCTTCTTTAACTGGACTTTTTCCAATAATCCCTAAAAGTTTTTTACAATTATCACAATAGTTGCTGTAGTAAAGAATTGTACTCATTAATTATACTTCTTATTTTTCACTTATATTTTAAACTAATTTTCTAGAAAATTGACGTAAAAGAAATAACATATTAATATATACATTATCATGAATCCTACTATCTCGAATATCGAAGAAGAAAATAATACTTTACGATTTCGCGTTGCCGGCATAAATGTCAGCTTTGCAAATGCGATTAGAAGAATCCTTCTGAGCGAGGTGCCGTGTGTTGTTATGAAAGCAGCTCCTTATGAAAGTTCCACTATTAATATTACTACAAATACTACTAGAATGAATAATGAACTTCTAAAACAACGAATTAGTTGCATTCCAGTGCATATTAAAGATACATCAGCCCCCATTGAAAATTACGTTATTGAAGTAGACAAAACCAATGACGGTGATGTAATCGATTTTGTTACTACTGAGGACATCAAAATTAAAGATAAGTCTACTGATAAATATCTTAATAAAAGTCAAGTTAAAGCCATCTTTCCACCTGACCCTATTACAAATGAATATATCGATATTGCTCGATTGAGACCTCGCATTTCCGCTGAACTCGAAGGAGAACAACTCACATTCAACTCTACATTTGATATTGGTTACGCTAAACAAGACGGCGTTTTTAATATTGTAAGCACTGTGTGTTATCAAAATACTCCTGACCCAGATGCTATCACTCGTGAATGGGCTGTTGTTGAGAAAAAAATGGCAGATGATGGAAGAAATGCACAGCAAATTGCGTATGAGAAAAAGGACTTCTATTATCTTCAAGCACAAAAACTATTTGTAGCCGATTCATTCGATTTTACTGTTGAAACTGTTGGACAGTTCACAAATATGGATATCGTTTTCAGAGCTACAGATATTATGCTTGGTAAACTAAACAACTTTAAGCAGAGCATTCAAACTAATCCCGAAGTAATTAAGACTTCTGAAACCACCATGGAAAATTGCTTTGACATTAAACTTATTGGAGAAGATTATACTCTTGGTAAAGTTCTAGAATATGTATTATACGATAAATATTACTCTATGGATGAAAGTAAACCTTTGAACTTTTGCGGTTTCAGAAAACCACATCCACATATTGAGGAAAGTCTTATTAGAATCGCTTTTAAAGATAAACATGAAAAATCTGACGTAGTGTCTATGCTTGTTGATGTTGCCAAGTCTGCACAAAAAGTATTCAAATCTATCTCAGATGATTTTAAACCAGCTGAATAAATGTAAATAAAATAATTTATTAAATATTTTTATTTACGCGTTGCTATCATTCATTACCACATCTTCATTTTTTTCTACTTTCTCCAGAGCCATTTTCTTCGTCTCTTTATGCATCTTATAGAACTGATAATTCACTGCATGCATCAAAATCTGAAGTGGCATGTGATTTACATAATCTATTACTACACTTCTGGTTACAACATTTCCTAATGGCATTAACTCATTAATATACTTTTCATGTAATTTAAACATATTTGTACGGTATTCACTTGAATATGTATTTAGAGGTGACTGTTTTTTTACATAACACGAAATATAATTATCATGTAGCTGCTTTGTAAAATTATGTATCATTGTACGATACTTTGAAAATAGCTTCGAATGTTCTGGATAATATTTCAAATATTCTGTTACTTTCTGATTTGACCTAAGCATTAAATAACGATATTGTAGTTTTGGCTGATTTCCACGCAATTGTCTTACATTCTCATAATTTGGATTACGAATTTTACTTCTAACTCCATTACTTTTCAACATTACACCTACAACTTTATAATCTACATTTGAGTTAGTAAATCTTTCTCTCAACTCAGAAAAATCGCCCCATGAAAGCACCTTTTGTGGAGACCTTACAAAACTTGCCATTTTTTCTCTTAATGACACCATATCATCATTTACTAGTTCAGTTACTACATTATTTTCAATATTGTAAGCTGATACTAAGTAAATATTTGGCTCACTGAAAGGCACAACTATCCTGTTTTTAGGATGTTGAAGTACAAATGAAAGACATGTTGTCTTTGAAATATTATCAAAAGATTTGAAAAAATCCTCGTCATCACTTAGTGTTTCCCAGTGTGAAATTGCATCCAAAAACATCCATCTAAATGTATTTTCATTTTTATTTTTTAGAGAGTTCTCATTTGTAAAAAATGCTACCTTTCCGCCTACAGAACTTCTTGTTGCTATCTCCCATTCTGTTCCTGTCCAAAACATATTTATCATTGTACCTTCTATATACTCTTCTGCTGTAACTGCTCCTACATTATCCATGTTATCTGTCACAAACTTATTATAGATTTCCGATTTAGGTGGTGAAAAACATACAACTTTTCCATCTTTAATAATAACAGACCTAAACAAACCGGATGTTTGTCTAATATCATGATTCAACATTTTTTTGTCATAACGTACAATTGTGTATGTGTTATCTTTGTAAAACCATCGCTTCTTTCTTAGTCTATTACTATTAAGTAGTGCATCGACATTATCTTCATCCTCATCGACTTCTGTATTTGTATAATTATATAATGGGGTCAATGATTTATCATTGACGGTGTTAAGGTCGTATCTGCACGGGTTAATTGGTGTTGCCATAATGAATAATATTGAAAATACTCTTTAACTAGTTTCATAATCTATTTTCCTCGTAACAGAGATAAATATCTGTTATAATTATAAGATAATGGCTAGTATACCAGAAGAACAGTCGATTGGTCTACAATTAGGAGATATTATTCAAATTACTTCTCCTACTGACGATAATCTAAATGAAAAACAGTTTTTTATTAAATATTTGGACAAACAACGGATTGAAATTATGGAGGGTGACGGAGACACAAAAACACTTTTATTGAATGAAGATGGTAGTTTTCAAAATGAATCTATTGATGGTATTGCTGTTTTAAGCAGAGCTGACACTCCAAGTTATGCCAGACAACATGCCCTTCTTCCCGGACAATGGATTGATATTCATTTTGGTGGTGATTTACCTACTATTATTACTGGTAATATTACTGCTTTAGATGAAGACCAAATTGAAATACTTTACATAGATAATTCCGATGGAAAGATTTTAGAAAGTGAGACCATTTACATAGATTTTGCATACAAGGGTATTCCAGAAAATATTCCTATAGAAAAAATTGTATTAAGAGAACCACCACAAGATAAACTTAAACCAGATGAAAAAGAACTTTCGCCTATTGAAGAACAAGATACTCCTCAAAAAGACACTACAAATGATGATGAGGCAGAAGACATTCTGTTGTCTAGTCCAGAAGGTGATACACCTGAAGCAGAACCAGTATTTAAAGAACGTGTCCGAAATATTTTACTTGCTGCTGACCAAATACAATTTGGCGAAAAATTAGAGGCAATTCAACAAGTGATTGAAGTGCCTGATGATGAAAAGCGTTTTGGTATAGATAAACAAACTACAGATTTACTTAACGAATTGCTATCCGATATTCCTAATACACAAAGAACACAAAGTGTGTTAAATAATATACATAGAATTATTGAAAGATTCAAGCAATTGCGTAGAGAGTTTTCGGTATTTGATAATCAAGGTAACGCAAAGAAACCTGACATACAAGGGTCAGATTTTAAACCATTGATACAATCATTAGAGAAGTTTAATCAAAAATTATATTGGTTACTTCCTGTAGTAAAAAACAGAAGAAAAGTATATGATGTTGACAATTCTGAAGCTAAAGAAATTTCTGATATTGATGTAAATACTCTTGCAGCATTAAGAGTTGCTGAAACAGAGGTTGTAGGAGCTTTTAAAAATGGAGACATTCCTGACGGTCAAAATGGTTATGCTTATATGACGCAAAGAATGAGTAGCTATTGGACACCTTTCGAAGAAAGTTCAAATCCTAACATTATTACTTCAAAAGAAGTAGAAACTAATATTACTGCTATTATTGATAACTTAGGAGATTTTTCGTCCTCTATTGTCAAAAATAAGAATATCCTACAAAGAAAGTTTTTGATTCAAACATATAATTTAGGTATTAATACCTTAGAAGCTAATAGAATTAAAGGCGGGGGATTAGTTGTTAAAACTAAAAAAATTACAAATCCCGATACTATGCAAGTTAAATCATTAATGGCATTACCAAAACCGGTTGTTAAGTTTTCACGCGTTAATATGCCAGGAACAAATCTTATGGTTAAGTCAAGTCTTGCTACAAATTACATTGCTTATTGGAGAATGCTGAACAAACTTACTGTTGTAAATCAAAAAATTATAGAATCAGGACAAGTTATTGAAGAAGAACCAGAAACATATCTAAAAAATATCACTGAGTATCTACCAAGTGAAGATGCTGACATGTCTTATACTGAGTATTTAAACAACATTATTCCAAAAACACGGATCCTTTTTGAATTGATTAAACGAAGTATCAAAGGCAAGCTTTCTCTGCATGCTATATTAGATGAGCTAGAACCATTTATGATTTATCAAAAAGACCTTTCATTTAAACAGTATGAACAAATGGTTAACTTTATTATTGATAAAGTCAAAGATTTCAAAAAATCTTATCAGATATCCAAACGAGCATTTGAAGTTCTTTCCAGAAAAACTGCTAATTCCAGTTATTCACCTAAGTTACTAAATACATTCACATCTAATCAGAGTGCATTAACTGATATTATGGAAAATTACAAAATTGATAAATATCCTACAGGAGAAATGAGGGATAGTGAGTTTTTAGATATTATAAATAGTATTGATCACGGTAAGTTCTTTTTTAGTATGTTAGGATTAATGAACTCTGATTTGATGATACCAAATGGTATGGAACAATTAAATAATACAGAAGAATGGATTAAACAACAAGCTGAAACTGCTGAACAAGACCCTGAAACAGATAAGTGTAAAACGTATGTTCTAGCAAAAAAATACCTGGGTGTTGATGAATTAGAAGATGATAATGGAAAGCAAATATTCTTTGACAAACAATATGACAAAACTTTCTATGACATAGCAGATGAATACGAACAAGAATTATCTATGCTTGTGACTAAAGACCAACAAATCAACTTACTAAAAGAAAAACTATTGGCCTCAGCAGGATTAAGTGACGAAGCTGCAACCAAAGATGCTGAAGCAATGATTTTAAAGAAACGACCGGTATCGGATGGCGATTATGCAGTAGTTAAACTTGAAGAGCATAGGCCACCTAAAATGATATATTTTAAAAGAAAAGACAATACATGGATTAGAGATGAAGATATTAATGATGATGTCACAACAGATAAAAGCAAGATGTTTTGTAATCTCTCTGATAATTGCATATCACTGAATGATAACTGTGATAGTAATGCTACTGCTACAGCAGATATTCAAAAGATGACTATTGAAAAAATGACTGCTGAGTTTGTCGATAATTTACAACAAAATGCCAAGCAAATAGATGAACTAATTATGAAAGTTAGTAGTAATGCAAGAAATAGACTTGAAGCATTAATTTCAATGAAACAAACTGAATTAATGAAATACGACAAAATTAAAGCTGAACTTGGTGGACAAGCAGACGAAGTTTTGGTTGAAATATCTCCGTATGCTGATACATTGAGTTTGATTTTGTCTCAAGGAGATTTTGTTAAAAGGCAAAATGATATTGGTCGATTTGTTAATATGTATACTAGACCTGCTGGTTCAGATGAAGATGAATGGTGGTTGTACTGTATTAATACCGGAGTTAAGTTATTGCCTACCTTTGTTTATAAACTTGCAGATGCATTCATAAACGGAGAAGATTACTTTTTTATGCTTAGAAAAATAGCAGCCGAACAAGGTGATGCGAGTGGAGATGGGGACGCTATTATAGATAAATATAGTGGATGGGTTATAACAAATATTGATTTTAGTACGGATGAAGGGTTCTCAGCAGAAGGATTTGTTGTTAAAACTAGAGATGTACTTGAAGGAGACCTTGGAAAAGCTATTGTACAAGCACCAAGAGAAGAGTTACAGGAATATAGTGACCCTGAAGCTAACACAATTTACCGTGTTATAAATGCTATGTCTAAATTTATGGGTCTAGATACATCACATATACATGAGTTTGTTATCAGTGAATCAGCCAAACTTCTTGCCAAGACAATGCCAGCTAGAGAAGATTATGAACGCGCAATACAAGTAGCCAAACAAAAGGGTAAGAAAAAGAAGTTAGACCCATATGATATTGCGTACAATCAAACACTTATACTTGTAACACTTTCTTATTTACTTATTGGCATACAAACAAGTATTCCTTCGATCAGAACTCGAAAAACATATCCTGGATGTATCAAATCATTTGGAGGATATCCATCCTTTGGTGATAGTGATACATCTGGTATATCGTACTTTGCTTGCGTTGCTAATGGAATACGTAGTAGTATAGAGCCATGGAATGCTGTTAAAAAGTTTAAACCTTCTAAGTTTGTTTCCAAAATGACTGCGATAATAAATAAGTTTATTCTTTCATCAGACTTAGTTAAAGAGAAAATTAGAAACAAAGAGGAATATTTATTACATAATAAAGAAAATGATATTCCAGAAGAGGTTGATATCAAAAATTGGAGTACGTTTTTACCTCCACTTAGAACTGTTAATACTGGTGCTGTAGCTCCTATAACTGGCGAGTTTGAAGCACAATTATTACAAGACCTAAAACGTGGCAATAAAGACCAAGATTCTAAGATAAATGCATTGCGTTCCAAAATTATATTTTTAGCTCTATCTATTGAAGAATCAATTCAAAAAGTTATTACTAATAATATTGGTCAAAAAGAAGCTGTCTTATCGAATGTAGCTAAAGTACCTTTCCTAGAAAATGCATGCTGCAATGATACAAATGATGGTACATATGATTATTTTTCCAAAAAAGATAAAACCATTAATACTGACAATGAAATGGTGAGACGTTTACGTAATGTATTGGACGATATTGCTATCATGAGCAGACCTAGTATATTGTTTTCCAATAAAGATACTAGACTTACATATCCTGAATTGCCTCCAGAGTTTGACGAAGAAACAGTATATAGGGCTTTTATAGAGTATTGTCGTTATAATACTGATATACCTATCAGTGAAGACTTACGTGCAATATGTATTGATAAACCTGACGATTTTAATAAAAATGGGTCTATCGAAGAGCAAATAGAGCAACTTAAACGGGATGGTAGGAATTATAATAACGAAAGTCTAGACAATCTATTAGCACTTATAAATCGTAATAATATAGTTAATGTTGAACTAAGAACTATTGTTTTTAACAACACGCAACGACTAAGAGATTTGGTCCAGTCATTTGAAGAAAAAGACAGTACTAGTATACCACAACCATTCAGAGAAAAAATGAATAATATACTGGATAGATTTGGTGTAACAGACGAACCTCATGTTCAGGGAGACAGTGAACAAGTTAGAGATTTCAAAAACTATCTAGCTACTAGCAATGGACAAATGGAGATTTCTATAAAAGATTTTATTAGAAGAAATACAAGTAAATCATCTTATGTGAAGTTTACGCAATGTATAGATAATATATCAATATTTAAAGAAGGTATTACTAATAATGATAGTGAAATATTTAACATGACTATATTTGTTAAAAATGCTATAACTCAAATAGCAAAAGTATATCCTAACATTATTATGAAAGCTGTTAATTACGACCAGATGAAGATTCCTCGTCATTGGAAATTAACAGAAAGACATGTTCTAGATATTCAAAATAAGATTAAAATACATTATGCACCTCTAACCGCATTATATGATGATAAACAAGTAAAGAAATTACTTAGTATTTATCAATCCCAAGAATTAGATATTTTACATATGGCATTAAATACTGTTTACATGACACCAGTTATGGTGAATGGGATAATGACAGAAACTATTTTCGATAAAAAGATGGTAGAACTTTTATTTAGATTCTATTTATTATCTCTCTTGATTGATATGATAGAACTGATTGATAGACAAGACTTATATAATGAAAGAATAGAAAGACCTAGCAATCCTATGCTTGCGGCAAGAATAGAAGAAGTAGATATTGTTCTTAGAGATGGTGATGCAGCCCCCATGTTAGAAATCATGGCAGGCCAGAAAAAAGAGTTAGCACAAAAAGTTGCCAATCTAATATGCGGTATAATGAAAATAACATGCCTGAATAAATCAGCAATTGATTATAAATATTCAGACGTAATGGAAAAAATAACCAGAGCAAAGGAGAAAGAAAAGGATATGATTGTAGAATACCTCACAGAAATGTCAGATGAAGAGAGAAATATAGAAAATATGTTTAAAACTCACAGAATTGGACGTTGGTCAGTAGGAATGCAAAAAGGATTTACTGTTTATCAAGGAGATACGTATGACCAAGAGCGAGATGCTATTGAGAAACGAATGTTAATGGAAATAAAATTAGGAAAGGTAGATGGTGTAACAGAAGACCTAATGGATATATTTGTAATGGATGAAGAAATGAGATTACAAGCGATAACAGAAATAGAAGAGGATGCATATGATATGACCGAAATTGGAGAAGATAACGATGGATATGGCGAAGATTATGAGAATTAAATAATAAAATGAATTAAATATCATATATTAATTATTAATATACGATGTCTTCACTTATTGATGTAATTGACTCAAGAGAATTATATGAGAAAAAGAAACTATTTGATAAATATTTAAAAGATAGTTCTCTGGGAGAATTACCGCACTTAGAAAAGGCTTACTTTCAAATCCTATATGATATTTACTTTATATCAGATATGGATAGCGAAGATGCATATCCTCAGTATAAAATGATAAATATTGTAAAAGTAACAATAGAATATGATAAGAATCTTGATGAAAAATATTTTCGAGTTTATTTTAGAAACGGAGAAACTTTAGAGATTGGTAATAATAGTTTTATTGTAATTTAACTACTATAAGTAAACACTACATATAATGTAAAATATATTCTATGTAGGTCATGTAGATAAATATTTTTTTTTTAACGTTTTTAATTCTCAATCTGTATAATACAAAGAAATCTACTCAAATAACTGATTTATAGAAATAGACTTTCAAAACTAAAAAAAAAGAAAAAAATGTTTACAAATGTAGATAATTTTTAATAGTGTTTAAGTTTTTCATGGAGGGTGTTTATGTAGGGGTAAAAATCGCGTTAAAAAAGGAACTAAATATTAGAAATGTTGGTAAACGGATAATGAAACATCGTGAAACATTTGAAACAAAAAAAGTGCAAAATGAGTCAGAAAAGACTGTTATTTTTCTATTACGATTAGATGAAGTAGAATAAAATAAGTACTTTTTAAAAAATACCTACAAGTTTGCTCAAATCGCTCTAAAAAGGGAGTTTGAAACATTTGAAATAATTTAGGAGCAAAATGAGTAAAGATTAACCTTTTTGATCATTTTGGAGCCAAGAATATAAAGAATAATATATAATAATAATAATATGACAGAAACTGAGAAATACGAATGTTTACTTTGTAATTATTCTACAAATAGATTATCTAACTGGACAAGACATGTAAACTCAAAAAAACATAAATTATGTATTGATAAGCAAATAATTCTTGAAGAAGTGTATAATTGCGAGACATGTAATTTTAAAACAAACAAACTTTCAAGTTGGACTAGACATATAAATACAAAGCGACATAATGCAAAAAAAATTGCAGAAGATCAAATATCGTCTATTAATAAAATGGCTGATGATATAGGTTGTGCAAAAAAGTATCAATGTGTACATTGCGATGAATGTTTTAACAGCAGGACAACTTTGTGGCGACATAAAAAAAACTGCAATGGGAAATGCGAAGAAGTATCCGACTTAACAACAAATATGGATTCTCTTGATCTTAATAGCAAAGAAGGTAAAAATCTTATTCTTGAAGTCTTAAAACAACAGGGAGAAACTATAAAGGCCATGGCACAAGAAAGAAATATGATGATGGACCAAATGAAATCTACTATTATAGGTAATAATAATAATAACAATACTTACAGTAATAACAACTACATTAATATAAACATGTTTTTGAATGAAGAATGTGCGAATGCAATGTCAATACAAAACTTTGCAAAAACTTTACAAGTGACATTAGATGACCTAGCAAAAAATAATAAACGTGAAGCAATATCAAATATTGTAATAAAAAATCTCAAGCCGCTTTCCATAACTGAAAGGCCAGTACATTTTAAAGATAAAAAACAATGGTATATTAAAGATGAAGAGGATGGGTGGAATGAAGATAATGGGGATAAACTAATGCATGCTGCTTCGTATGGAATACAAAGAAATTGGTCAAAAGAGTTTGAAAAAGAGTACCCCACGTGGAAGTCAAATGAGAAACTACGAGATTTGTATGTAAAACTAGCAGGAACAAGTTGTTCAGATGTAACGGAGAGAGAAAAGTTGAATATTTTGAAAAATCTTGCAGAAGCTTGTAATTTACCAAAAAATGTAGATAAGATCAGTGAATAATTATTTTATCCAAACAGTTTATAGTATTATGAATCGAAACTTTATTAGAAGAAATATAACAAATATCTCAATTCTTATATTTGTTGTTATATACGGAATTATCGTATTAAGCAAACCTGGATTTATGTATAATAAAGATGGCAGTTTGAGACATTTTGGTGTAGGCTATCAAAAGAAAACTATATTACCGGCATGGCTCATAGCTATAGTAATATCAATAATTTCATATTTTGGTGTTTTATACTATATTTCATTGCCAAAGATGTTGTTGTAATATCATATTTTACAAAATAAATTATAATATGATAATTAATCTGTGTGTACATACACTCGCTGACTGTCTTGATTATCAAGACTTTCTTGATGTTCTGCATCCATTTCTTCTTGATATTTGTCGTGGCGCTTTTTCATTTCCTCTGCATTAATGCTGCATGCTGAGTTAATAATATAATTATAACTAACAGATGTTACTAAAAGACCTGCTAGAATATACCAAACATATTCTGCAACAGAATACTTAAGTTGAACT
>Ga0315315_10001874_pt1 | contig 19277 bp, 22 predicted proteins | sample M140m3416metaG_FD_203699 | JGI IMG/M metagenome (GOLD analysis project Ga0315315, IMG submission 203699) | Ammonia-oxidizing marine archaeal communities from Monterey Bay, California, United States - M1 40m 3416 | ecosystem: Environmental > Aquatic > Marine > Intertidal zone | place: USA... | reverse complement strand
TGAATGTTAAAAGGCAATAACATACTATTAAGGCCACTTCAAATAATCGATCTTGACTTTTTATTTAAAGTTGAAAACAACCCAGATAATTGGAGGTACGGAACTGAAAATATACTGTATACTAAAGAGGATCTTAAAAATTATATTGCTAACGCTAAACAAGATATTACTAATTTTGGGCAGTTTCGTTTTGTTATTGACTGGCAAAATACTCCAATAGGTTTTATTGACCTTTTTGACTATACAATTAACAGTGCTGGTGTTGGTGTAATAATTGCAAAAAATTACAGAAGAAGAGGTTTTGGAAAAGAGGCATTAAAATTATTGTCTATTTATTCTTTTGAAACTTTAAAACTTAAGAAATTAAAGTGTAAAATTGAGAAAGATAATTTGGCGAGCATTAAGCTATTTACCACTATTGGCTTTGAATTGGAAAGAGAAAAAGAAGAGTTACAGTATTTTGTTAAATTAGCAAAAAATAAATTATGAAAAACCTACTGCTTATATTACTTTGCTTACCTATGATTGTGTTTGGGCAATGTGAGAATAGATGTAATGAAATAATTAACTACACAAATGCTAAATATGCAGGATGTATTAATGAAGAAGGTAATCCAAATGGTTATGGAAAAATAATGTTTAATAACAAAGAATCATATTCTGGGTGTTGGAAGGATGGTGACTATAACGGACAAGGAACGGCTACTTATGCTACAGGAAATCAATATGTTGGAGAATGGAAGGATGGTGACTATAACGGACAAGGAACTTATACTTGGACTGATGGGGACAAATATGTAGGAGGATGGAAAGATGGTAAAAAGAACGGACAAGGCATTTACACTTATGCAGACGGAAATGCTTGGATTGGCATATGGAAAAACAATGAAAAGTTTAAAGGCCAATATGAAAATCAAAATTATTATGATAAAAATCATATCTTAGGAGATGTTAATTTTTCTATAGTACTGCTTGAAAAAATAAAGAATGATGAGTATGGATCTGGCTGTCATAATATTTCAATATCATTTAATGGGATTAGTGAGGACTTCTTGTTTGATACTGGGTGTAGCTCTATGTTGATTAATTATGATTTGCTCAACAAACTAAAATCTAATAATGTTGAAATGAGGAAGCTAAAATCAAATACTGCTTTAATTGCAAATAATGATGTTATTAATACGGAAAAATATATGATAAAAGAGATTAAATTAGGAGAGTTTACTGTTAAGAATCTGGTTGTAGGTGTAACAAAGGATGGTAGTTTATTATGTGGAATGGGGTTGTTTAAAAAATTTAGTAATGTTGAATGGAATTTAAAACAGTCTACATTAAAGTTGTACAAATAATCTTTTTTTTAAAAATAGATTAACAATAAACTAAGATGAAAAAATTAGTTCTATAATAAATGAGGGGCATTGCTTTCTTAATAGTTACTTGTTTGCTCTTTTCTTGCCAAAGGGGGGAGGTCACTAGCTATACCGCTTACTTAAATCATAGTGATACGGTAAAATATGTAGGTAAAGAGCAGTGTAGGGCTTGCCATGCTGATATTTATGATACATATATGCAAACTGGAATGGGGCAGTCTTTTCATTTTGCTGTAAAGGAGCATAGCGCATTAGCAAATAGTCAAATGCATATTATTTATGATACTATTAAAAACCTGTCTTACCAACCATTTTGGAGAAACGATAGTCTTTATATAAAAGAATTCCGTTTGAATCGAAATGATACAACTCATCAGCTCATCAAAAAAGCTAGCTATAAAATTGGAAGTGGACAACATACAAATTCTCATTTATTTAAGATAAATGGTTATGTTCATCAAATGCCTTATACTTATTATACTCAAGATAAATTAGCTGATCTACCACCTGGATTTGAAGATGGTCAGAATACTCGATTTTCAAGAGAGATTGGTTTGGAATGTATGAGCTGTCATAATGCGCACCCTAATCATGAAAGTGGCTCATTAAACAGATACAATAATATTCCGCAAGGCATTGATTGTGAGAGTTGTCATGGACCTGGTGAAGTTCATATAAAACTAAAGTTGGCTGGGCATCTTATTGATACTTCAAAGTACATTGATTATTCCATTGTTAATCCTGCAAAATTGCCAGTTGATTTAAAATTTGATGTTTGTCAAAGATGTCATTTGCAGGGGACTTCAATTTTAGCTGAAGGAAAAACTTTTACCTCTTTTAAACCTGGTATGAAACTTAGTGATGTAATGGATACTTATCTTCCAAAATATGAGAATGATAATTCATTTATTATGGCTTCTCATGTGGATAGGTTAAAGCAAAGTGCTTGTTTTCAAAATACTGAAATGACTTGCGTTAGTTGTCATAATCCGCATAAAAGCGTTACTAATTTAAAGTCAACATATTTTGATGCAAAATGTATGCAGTGCCATGATGTGTGTAAAGAAGAAGAAACGCAAAATTGCACTGATTGTCATATGCCAAAATCAACTTCAACAGATATTATGCATGTCTCAATTACAGATCATAAAATTGCAATTCCTTTAGATGAAAAAAATCAAAAAGGCAAATTTTTAGGATTATTTGCAATTAATAATTCTAATCCTACTCATTTATCTAAAGCTAAAGCATATTTAAAACGGTACGAAAGTTTTGAATCTAGCCCATTCTACTTGGATTCTGCTTTTAATTATTTGCAGATTTCAGAACATAATTTTACTTCTTTTATTCAGTATTACTATCTTAAAAATGACACAAAAGGACTTGTTAATTTTGTAATGTCTAATGATATAGATAGTAGCAAATATTCTCAGTCAGATTTAGCAATGGCTTATAGCAGAATGGGTGAGGTGTTTGCAACTCAAAATATGAATACTCAAGCTGAATTGTATTTTAAAATTTCAGTAGATTTAATGCCTTTTGTAATTGATTATAAAATAAAATACGGCAGTTTTTTATTAAAAGTTAATAAAAAAACTTTTGCTTATACAGTTTTTAATGAAGCATTAGATTTAAATCCAACAATAAAAGAAGTTCATTTAAATTTAGGATATATTGAAATTTTAAATGGGGAGTATGAAATGGCTGATATAAGGTTAAAACAAGCTGTCGTATTAGATCCTGATTATATTTTAGCTTATGAGAATTTAGTACTTTCTTCCCAGATGCAAAATAAAACTATCCAGATGAAGTTTTATTTAAAGAAAATTTTGGAAATTGCTCCAGGTCATAAAGCCAAACAAATTTTAAAGAATTTATAATTGAATAAAAGAAGAAAGTTTAAGAAAAAATCAGGTTTTAGAAAGTTTTTGATTTCATTTTTAGTATTAGCTCTTTTTGGTGTTGGAGGAATCGTATATGAATTATACACTAGGGTGTATAATCCTAATATTGTTTTTGCTGATGATACTAAAGAAAAGTATATTTATATTCCAACTTCTTCTGATTTTATTAAGGTAGTTGAGGTCTTATCAGAAAATGGATTGTTAATTAATGCCAATTCTTTTAAGTGGTTAGCAAAGCAAAAGAAATATACTAATAATATTAAGCCTGGAAGGTATAAGATTGACAGAGCATTAAATAATAATGAATTGATTAATTTATTGCGCTCTGGCCGGCAAACTCCTGTAAAAGTTACTTTTAATAATTTGAGAACAAAAGAACAATTAGTAGGTAAAATTTCAAGTCAAATTGAAGCAGATTCATTAACATTATTAGAATTTATTTCTGACACTTTGTTTCAGCAGAAACTTGGCTTATCAGATGATAATGTTGCTTGTATCTTTATACCTAATACTTATGAGTTTTATTGGAATACTTCAGCAGATCAATTTGTAAAAAGAATGCTAAAAGAGTATCAAAAATTCTGGAATAAAGAAAGAAAATCAAAGGCTAATAAAATTAAATTAAATTATTATGAGATTGCTACTTTGGCATCAATAGTTGAAAAAGAGCAAAACATCAAAAGAGATGAACGACCAAAAATTGCTGGTTTATATTTGAACAGAATTAAAAAGAAAATGAAGTTGGAATCTGACCCCACTTTAATTTTTGCATTGGGTGATTTTAATATCAAAAGAGTACTGAATAAAGACAAGAAAGTTGATTCCCCTTTTAACACCTATAAGCATAGTGGTTTGCCTCCTGGTCCTATTTGTATCCCCTCTATCAATTCAATTGATGCAGTATTGAACGCAAGTGATCATAAATATATTTTTATGTGTGCAAAAGAGGACTTTTCGGGCTATCATAATTTTGCAAAAACCTACACTAAGCACCTCTTAAATGCACGTAAATATCAAAAAGCACTAAATAAGAGGAAAATAATGCGTTAATTTTTTAATTTCGTATCCCTTTAAAACAAGTAAAATGACAAAAATTAAGTTTGGAACAGATGGTTGGAGAGCAATCATTGCAAAAGAATACACATGTGATAATGTAGCTAGAGTAAGTATTGCTGTAGCGGATTGGTTAAATGAAAAAAATGACAAACCTACAGTAGTAATTGGACATGATTGCCGTTTTTCTGGTGAGATGTTTGCAGAAACAACTGCAAAGGTTTTAGCGTCAAAAGGTGTGTTAGTTAAAATTGCAAAAGGCTTTGTTTCCACTCCAATGGTTTCCTTGGGTGTTGTAAAGGAAAAAGCATCTTTGGGTGTTGTTATTACAGCTTCTCATAATCCACCTGCATATAATGGCTTTAAACTTAAGGGTGATTTTGGAGGTCCATTATTACCTATAGATATTACTGATGTAGAAAATAGAATTCCTGAAAGTAATTCTGTTGATTTAAATTCAATTTCAATAGAAAATTTAGTTACTGAAGGCAAAATTATTTATGTTGATTTGGAAGAAATGTATTGCAAACATGCAATGGAGAATTTTGATTTGAATGCTATAAATAATTCTGATATGAATTTTGCTTATGATGCAATGTTTGGTGCTGGAATGAATGCGGTAAAACGCCTTTTGCCAAAAGCTACTTTCTTGCATTGTGATGATAACCCTGGTTTTTTAGGTGTTTCACCTGAGCCAATTCACAGAAATTTACAAGAGTTTTCGGATTTGATGAAAAAAAATAACTTGGACTGTGGACTTGCTACTGATGGTGATGCAGATAGAATTGGGCTTTATGATAGTAAAGGGAATTTTGTTGACTCTCATCATATTATACTTTTGTTAATCCATTATATGGTAAAATATAAAGGGATGAGTGGTAAAGTAGTTACTGCATTTTCTTGTACAGTAAAAGTTGAGCAAATGTGTAAGTATTATGGTTTGGAACAAGAAACTGTTCAGATTGGCTTTAAGCACATTGCTGGAAAAATGGTAACAGAAGATGTATTGTTAGGTGGTGAAGAATCTGGTGGAATTGCTACTGCTGGCCATATTCCTGAAAGAGATGGTATTTGGATGGGACTTATCTTATTTGAGTTTATGTCAAAATCAGGAAAATCACTAGAAGAATTAATTGAAGAAGTATATAAAATTGTTGGCTCTTTCGCTTTTGAGCGTATCGATTTACATATTGATAATGACACTAAATTAAGAATTATTGAGAATTGTAAATCAGGTATGTTTACTAGCTTTGGTAAATATGAAGTAGAAAGAATTGAAACAACTGATGGTTTTAAATTCTTCTTTGATGCTGACACTTGGTTAATGATTCGTCCTTCAGGTACTGAGCCAGTCTTAAGAACTTATGCAGAGGCTTCAACGAAAGAGAAAGTATTTGATATTTTAGCTGATTGTAAATCTACAATCTTATAAATGAAACAATTGTTGCTGATATTATTTTCATGTATTTTATTGTCTGCAAATGCTCAGGATTGGAATATTTCTAAAGTTGGAGATGGTGGTTGGGAGCTAGAGCAAGAATTTACTTTAAATAAGAAAAGAAGAAACATTCTTTTAATTTCAGAGGCTAGTGCATATACTTTTGCTTTGGCTGGTTTAAATCATCTGTGGTATGCTAATTATCCTAAGAGTAGTTTTCATTTTATTAATGATAATGAAGAATGGTTGCAAATGGATAAAATGGGACATATGTCAGCATCCTATTATACAGGAGTTGCAGGAATAAAGGCTTATGAGTGGGCAGGTTATAGTCGTAAAAATGCTATTTGGTATGGAGGTATTACGGGTTCAATTTTCTTAACTGTTATTGAAATTCTAGATGGAACTTCAGAAGAATGGGGAGCATCATCAGGAGATTTAGTTGCTAACACTACAGGTTCATTATTAGCAATAGGGCAAGCACTTAAATGGAACGAGCAAAGAATACAGTTGAAGTATAGTTACAGTCCGACTTATATGGCCATCAAGAATCCAGAACAACTTGGGTCAAATCATTTAGAAAGAGCTCTGAAAGATTATAACGGACAAACATATTGGCTCACATTAAATATCAAGTCTTTATTGCAGATAGAAAATTCAGATTTTCCTACTTGGCTTAGTTTAGCATTAGGTTATGGTGCTGATGAGATGGCAAATCCATATCATGAAGATGGTGATTTGGAAAGATATAGAAAATTTTTCATTTCATTTGATGTTGATTTGAATAAGATTAAAACAAAGAATAAAACTCTGAGTTCTGTGTTACATACTTTTGGCTTCTTAAAATTCCCAACACCTGCGATCCAATATAGTAATGGAAATATCTTTTTCCACCCAATTTATTACTAATGGGTTTTAAGATTGGCGATAAAGTACTTTTTAAGAATGAAAACCTAAAAGGTGAGGTTATAAAGATTAATTCTAATTATAAGCTTACTGTGCTTTCATCTGATGGTTTTGAGCTTAATGTAGCTATTAGAGATTTGGTTAAAATTGAGAAAGGAACTGATAAAGCGACTGCTTATGGTGAGTATTCTTACATTAAGGATGTTGATAGAAGCACTTCAAAGTCACAAAAAATGCAAAAAAGTCAAACAGTATTAAAAGTTGATTTACATATAGAATTGCTTACTTCTAATTATCATTATTTGGATAATTTTGAAATTGTACAAATGCAGATAAACGAATGTCATAAGAAGATTCATCAAGCAATAAATTCTAATACCTCAAAACTTATTATAGTTCATGGTATTGGTTCTGGAGTTTTGAAATCAGAAGTGCATAAAATACTCAGAAGTTATAAATTTAGATTCTATTTATCAAAAGATGCTGGAGCTACTGAAGTTATGATCTAATTTGCTTCTAATCGACTAATTATCTCAACTATTTGGGTGTGAGTAATCCTCTTTGCAATAATTTTTTTTTCTTTATCAAGTAAGTAAATTACAGGAGTAGAGTAGATGTCATACTTATCTCTCCAATCACTACTAGCTACAGGATTTCCTTCCTCATCATGATTAATATCAGCAACATTAGTCCAATCTCCAATCTTTTGATCATTGATAAATTTCTTCCATTCTTTTTTATCAAATTCAGTTGCTACTGCAAAAGTCTTTATGTCATACCCAACTGAAGTTAATGAGTCTACATCATTTTTAATTTTTGGCATTTCCTTTTTACAATGTCCACAAGTAGGTCCAAAGAAAACAAGCACAGTAAAATCTGCTTTTATTTCTTGTAAAGTATGTATAACTCCAGATGTGTCTTTCATAAAGGGTCTTCCATAAAAGTCAAGAAATTCAGATGCTTTTCTTCCAATTAAATTTGGTGCAATTTTCTGAGCTCTATCAGAAATTTTAACAAGTTGTGTAGAATCTACCCAATCACATTGTTTTGTGATGTAATAATTCTCTACCATGTGAACAAAAACAGCATCCATACCCATAATCTTTGATCTCTCATAAGTTGAGGTAATGTAAGAAACTACATATTGGAAAATATCACTATTAGCTCTTGAATATTCTACTAAAATATCAGCAGATACATTAATAGAGTCAGGATGTTTAGCGGTTAGTTTGTTTAAGTATTGATCCATTTTGCTGAAGAAAATAGGAGTTCTAAGCATTCTTTCATCAGAAAAATCAAAATTATCCCAAAAGTGTTTTTTATAAAATCTGTAAGGAAAAGTTTTGTCAGGATTTCCTAAACTATCTAAAGGAGAATCAGGAATAAGGGGTTCAGTCGTTGCGTTAATTATTTTTGTAAAGAATTTTTCAGAGTTATTTTTTACAAAGTTAGTACGGTATAATTTAACCCGCTGATCAACTTTTGAAGCTTTTACTTGCAATGCTTTTTTATTTTCTCCTTCTGCAGTTTCAAGTTGTTTTCTTAAAGGAGTAACCTCTTTTTGCATTTCCGATATAAAGTTAAGGTACTCATAAAATACAGGGTTTTCTTTAGAGTTTTTGAAAGACATTGCACCAACTAAATTATCTAATTTAGTTGTAAATGAGAAATTTTGCTCAGAAATAATAATATCAAAATATCTACTTTCTGATAAAACAACTAGATACATTCCACCTTTCAGTTTTTTATCACCTTCAAAAGAGAATTTTCCATTTACTACATTAGCTGTATCGGTTGCATATTGTTTTCCTCCAAAATAGTACGCAAGCATCACTGTTGAATCTTGTAAGCCTGTAATAGTACCAGTAATTTTATATCCTAAATTTTTCTTTTGTAAAAGTTCAGCTATAGTTTGTGCATCAGTATTAAAAGTGTATGATAAGATGCTAATTAGTAAAAGTATTTTTTTCATAATTAAAAATTGGTATGCAAAATTAAGAATCTTAACGAAAACTACTAATTTCTATTGTTTGTTTTTTAGATATCCGTCTAAAAATACTATTCCAATAATAATAGTACTCCCAATATAAAATGATGTGCTCATCAGTTCAGATTCACCAAATATAAGTAATGCAAGAATTATGCTGTAAATTGGCTCTAGATTTATAGCCATTATTAGTGAAAAAGGGGAGATGTGTCGCATTATTTCAGTCATCCAAACAAAAACCATTGCTGTACAAAGTGTCCCTAGTATGAAAAGATAACTAAAGTTATTTATTGATAATGTTGAAGTAAAAACATAATAATCCTTTTGTATAAGTAAAATGCCACTTAAGATTAGTAACCCTGATAGCATTTCAATCATCGTAATTTGTGCTGCTCCTACCTTTTTGATATACTTTGCATTAAATAGAGTAAATAAAGTGCCTAAAAGTGCCGCCATTATCCCATAAAAATATCCCCAGAAATATTGAGTTTCTGCTCCCATTACGTAGCCTAAGGTGATTATTACAATGATTCCCATTACCACTTCATATCCCAATAATTTTCTCTTAAAAAATAATGGTTCAATTATTGCAGAAAATAGAGAAGATGTTGCCAAACAAACAACAGCTACTGATACTGTTGATATCTTTATTGACTGAAAAAAACACAGCCAATGAAAGGTTACTAATGCGCCAACACCAAGTATTCCTAAGAAATCTTTTTTATTAACACTAAATAATTGTTTCTTAAATGCTAAAAAAATGGCAAGACTTAAAAAAGCGATTCCCATTCTGTACCAGACTAAATGAATAGTACCTAAAGAAATTAGTTTCCCAAAGACACCTGTTAATCCCAAAATCACCACCATTACATGTAGTGACGAAAGTTTATATTTTGCTAGTATGCGATACATCAATTAAATTGATAATTTTGTGCAATAATACAATTTAAGAATGAAGATAATTATTTCGCCAGCTAAAAAACTAGATATTTCTTTAAAAGTACAGAATAGTAAAATGAATACTTCATTTTTAAGTGAATCTACTAAGTTGATTCAGATTCTGAAAAAAAAGAGTGTTTTAGAAATAAAAGATTTAATGGGTCTAAGTGATAATTTAGCTCAACTTAATTGGAAAAGGGTTCAGGATTGGGATATTGAAAATAGCAACACTTACAAAGCTCTTGAATTGTTTAACGGTGCAGTTTATGAAGGAATAGATGCAAAAAACTTTAGTAAGTCGGATAATAATTTTGCACAAAATAATTTAAGAATACTTTCTGGTTTGTATGGCATATTAAAGCCCAATGACTTTATTTTACCTTATAGATTAGAAATGGGTACCAAGTTGAAAACAATAAAAGGCAATAACTTATATAGTTTCTGGCTTGATAATTTACATCAGAAGATTAGAGAAGAGTTAAATAATGAAGTTTTAATTAATTTGGCTTCAAACGAGTATTCTAAAGTTTTAAAGCTAAATAAGTTAAAATCTGAGGTTATAACTCCAGTTTTTAAGGATTATAAAAATGGAAAATTAAAAGTTATTTCGTTTTATGCAAAACAAGCAAGAGGTGAAATGGTTAATTTTATAATAAAAAATAGGATCACAAACTATGAGGATCTAAAGTTATTTAAAAATAATGGATATGCATTTTCTGATAGTAATAATGGTAACATTTTATTTGTAAGATAAGAGTTTGGATTAATAACATATGAATGTTGTGCTTATAGTTACTTTTCTTATATTTTCCATCACTATGTAAGGGAATTTATTCTGTATCTTCATCATTATATAGGATAATAACTAAGTGGATAATGATTTCGTAGCTAAAAATTTATTTTTAAAATGATTATACTAATAAATGTTAAGATTAAAGGTGTTATTTTAATTATTCTGTTTTTTTTTATATTACTAGCTATTTTAATAAATAGAAAGTTTTTTTTTAAAATATTAGCAAAGCTTAATAAATTAATGATGCCATCATTATATAAGAAAGATATTGGTAAATTAAAAAGTTATGAGAAAGTAATTTTAGGATATAGATATTGGGTGACTAAGAATAGTTTGTAGTTATTCTATTGTGGATTCTAAATTCTGGAACTCATAATTAAAATCAAATATTTTCCATTCTAATTGATCATTCTGTTGAAGTAGTATACTTTCACTATGGTTTTTGGTTTTTGAATATTTTACATTATATTCAACAATTACATAAAAGCCAGATTCATAGCCCTCAATCTCACTATTAAAATATGTGTCCGATACCGATCTTTCTTCTAGTTCACCAAACTCATCCATCAATATTGAGATTTGATTAAGCCAACTTTCCTCCGAGAATCTTTTCTTTAACTCAGAAGAAAGATATTTATAAGATGTTGAATATTGTCCTGTGTTTATATCATTCCACCATTGCAGACCAACTTTATTAGCATCAGTTATATATTTTGTAGTATATCTTTGAGCTGAAAGATTATTAAAAGAAAATAGTCCTATAAAAAGAATAATTAGATGTTTCATTTTGAATTTTTTAATATGTAAAAGTAGTTTTTAAAAAATAAATTTTAAAATTTTACCAGATAATTTTATCTTAAATCGCTATTTTTAAGAAGATATAATTAAAATTAATTATCATTTTTGACCTTCTTTTTTTCTTTTTTATTGTTTTTGAACTCAAAGTTATTAACCAATCTTTATCTAGTGCATTTTTTGTTCTTATCTAGTAAAGTTGTAATTGTTATAATTTAAGTAATATCATTATAATTCTATGAAAATCAGATAGTTGAAAAAATATTATATTTGATGTATGTATTGTAGTTTTTGGAATACAAAAACTTATTTTCTTTTAGTTAACTTAATACTTATGAACAATAAAACAACATTCTTATCTAGTAAAGTTTATTTTGTAAGCATTTTTTTTCTATATTAGTCCCTGTAAAAATAATAATAACCAAAAAAATTAAATCATGGCTTTTACGCACACAAACGAAAGAGGTACTTTATACCACTTAAACAAAAAAGATGTAACATTAAAATCAACTGGTAGAGTTCAGACTATCTATTATTTCTCTAAAGATTCAAGAAATACTGCTTCTGACAAACCTGATGGTTATTTTGTTAAGGAAAATTCAAGAACTGGATTACCATTCTTAACTAAGAAAAAATAATTTTAAGATTTCTTAAAAGAAAAAAGCCCTAACATTTATTAGGGCTTTTTTTATGCTTTGTTGATTGTCTGCTTAATCTCTTAACATTGAGACATAGTATAGTAAGTATGTTACGGCTGCTAAAGCAGCAACTACATAAGTGCTAGCAGCCCATCTAAGCGCATCATCAGCATATGCTAATTCTTTATCACTTGTAATTCCTGATGATCGTAACCAAACTAAAGCCCTTCTGCTTGCATCAAATTCAACAGGAAGTGTAATTAGTGTAAATGCAGTAACAATAGCTTGCAGTATGATAAATAGCATTATTAGTTGATTAAAACCAAGCCCAATAAAGCTTCCGCCTATTAAACCTATAATGAAAACAGTACTCATCATTCTATTGCTGTAATTTACCACAGGCACCATTTGTGATCTCATTTGTAACCATTGGTATGCAGTAGCGTGTTGTACTGCATGTCCGCACTCATGAGCTGCAATAGCTGCAGCTGACACGTGCCTTCCTTGATAAACTTCAGGACTTAGATTTACAGTCCTATCAATAGGATTGTAATGGTCGGTAAGTTTTCCTGGAACTGAAATTACTTTTACATCATTTATTCCATTATCATTTAACATTCTTTCAGCAATTTCTTTTCCACTCATACCTGATACAGTTGGTACTTGGCTGTATTTTTTAACTTTATTTTTTAATCTTGAACTGACAATTCCACCCAAAATCATAAATCCAATCATTATTACCCAAATCATATCTTATTGTTTTTAATTTTTGCAAAATTAGCAAAATACTAATCAGTATACAACAATATTATAGTAGTTTTGTTAATTAAAAAAGTAATTGAATGAAACGACCACTTATATTAGTAGTTAATGATGATGGAATTTCAGCTAATGGAATCAGAAATCTTATTAGAATTATGAATGATTTTGGAGAGGTATTTGTTGTGGCTCCTGATAGTCCGCAATCAGGAAAAGGACATGCAATTACGATTGAAGCAACTATTAGATGTGATAAAGTTATTGTTAAGGATGGTCCACAAACTGAATATTCTTGTAGTGGAACTCCTGTTGATTGTGTTAAATTAGCTGTTAATCAGCTTTTAGATAGAAAACCAAATTTATGCGTTTCTGGAATAAATCATGGTTCAAATTCATCAATAAATGTTATTTATTCTGGCACTATGTCTGCTGCTATTGAGGGTGCACTAGAGGGAATACCATCAATTGGGTTTTCTCTTTTAGATTATTCATATAATGCTGATTTTACAGAAGCAGAAAAATACATCAGAAAAGTTACAAAAGAAGTATTAGAAAATGGATTAGATGATGGTGTTTGCTTGAATGTGAATATTCCAAAAAGAATAGAGGGGGAAGATATTAAAGGTTTAAAAGTATGTAGGCAAGCTGATGCAAATTGGGTGGAGGAATTTGAAGAAAGAACTGACCCAAAAGGAAGAAAATATTTTTGGCTTACTGGTAAGTTTGTGAATTATGACAAAGGTAAGGATACAGATGAATGGGCTTTGGCAAATCATTATGTTTCAGTTGTACCTGTTCAGTTTGATGTTACTGCACATTCTTCATTATCTTCTGTAAATAAACTTTTATTAGATGAATAAATCTGTATCTAAAGGTTTTTCTGTTGGAGTAATTGCTCCAATTATTACATTAGTTATTTATATTGCTTTTGTTCTGGAGGTGGAGATTGAAATTGCATTTACTGAATTTGAAAGGTTAAATACACTAACGCATCATATTAGTTTAAGTGTATTTGTTACTAATATAATATTGTTTTTTATGAATATCAAAACTCATAAAGAGGAAGTGGCAAAGGGAATCCTTGGAGCGACTATTGTGTATGCATTTGTAATTGTTATAATAAAGTTCTTATAATGTGAAGTATTATATTATTACAGGAGAACCATCTGGAGATTTACATGCAGCTAATTTAGTTTTTGAGTTAAAAAAATGCAATAAAAATTTGGAGATAAGAGCTTGGGGAGGAGACCGATTAATTGCTGAAGGTGTTCAGATTGCTAAACACATTAACGAGACAGCTTTTATGGGATTTTGGAGTGTACTGAAAAATCTAAGAGTCATAAAATCTAATTTGGATTATTGTAAAAAGGATATTATTAATTTTAAACCTGATGCTATAGTTTTAGTTGATTACCCTGGATTTAATATAAAAATTGCACAATTTGCAAAGAAGCAAGGAATAAAAGTTTTCTATTATATTTCTCCTAAAGTTTGGGCTTGGAATAAAAGTAGAATTTCTAAAATTAAAAAATTTGTTGACCATTTAATCGTAATCTTTCCTTTTGAAGTTGATTTCTATAAAAAGTATAACATGGAAGTTGCTTATGTAGGAAATCCTTTGTTAGATGAGATAGGTAAAGATAATTTTAAGTTTTCTTCCAAGTCTGATAAAAAAATAATTGCGTTACTTCCTGGTAGTAGAAAACAAGAAATAGAAGAAATTCTTCCTAGAATGCTAGAAGTAGTTGATAGTTTTCCTGATTATCAATTTGTAATTGCAGCTACTAATACTTTTTCAAAAGAATATTATCATCAAATTATTCAAAATATGAAAGTAGATTTGGTTTTTGACGAGACTTATGGTTTGTTGTCCAATGCTGATTATGCTTTAGTAACTTCTGGTACAGCTACCTTAGAAACAGCTCTCTTTAAAGTGCCTCAAATTGTTTGCTATAAAACAAACTGGCTTACTTATACTATTGCTAAATCTCTGATTAAAATTGACTATTTATGCCTTGTAAATATTTTAATGGATAAATTAGTAGTAAAGGAATTTATACAATCAGATCTAAATAAGGAGAATCTTATCATTGAATTAAATAATATCATAGAAGAAAAAGAGTTTATCATAAATGATTACGATAAACTTATTAATTTATTAGATAAAAAAGGCGCTTCAAGAAATGCAGCTCATTTTATAACAAAAACTATTTAGTAGCTTCTGCTTTGAATTCTTGTATTTTTTTCTTGCTCAATTGTAACTTAATGCATTCTCCAGGCATAATATTGTTTTCAGTGTAATCATAATCAGGAACCAGGCCATCATCTGGGTAAGCTGACCATGAGAAAGAGCCTAAATTATTATTATAATTACCATTCCAGTATAATGTAGCTGTAAGTGTTGACCCATCAGCTTGAGGTATGCAATTTGGTGCACCTGTCCAATAGTAATCACTAGTTATAAAACCAATATAGTCATTATAGCTATCATAAAATGTATAATAAGATATTCCCCAATTTATCATGTATTGTACTGCACTATAGTCTAAATAATATACAAGATTACAACTATACTGACAGGTATTTAAATCTTCCATTGTAGCATAAGGATCCCAATTATCTGCAAGTGGGTCTGTACAGCCCCATATGTATACACAACTACCATCATCATAATCCGCATATGACTCATAATTTTCAGCATAGATATCAGTACATCCACCTGTTTCCACATCAACTACACATGAATTAAGTAGTAATGTTAGCAGTAAGAGTAAAAATGTTTTTTTCATGCTTTATTTATTTTAATGAGACCAGAAATGTCTACCTAAGTAAAATGATAATTTAAGTTTAGCATACCCCCCCATAGAACTGAATTTATCTGTTCTATCTTCAATATATTTAATATCTGCAGCTTTATTATAAGAAGTAAATGTGCTGTTTGTTGTTCCAGATCCAATGTTAAATCCAATAATTGGCTCAACTGAGAATATCTCTCTACTATTGAAGTTAAATAGTGACCAACCAACAGCGATACCAATGTTAGATCCAAAAGTGCTACTCTTATCTTCTGTCCAATCACCATTTGCTAGGTCCACATTGTTTTTATCATTAGTTAACCCAATTCCAAATGAAGTCTCAAAAAACATTGCATTTCCCCTTCCTGTTTCAATATAGTATCTTAATTTGGGTGTTGCTCCTAATGTAAGATTGTTTAGTTTGTTAATCATAGTAGTATCATCATCATTCGTATTAAAACCACCTAAATCTAAACCCAATCCAATTAAAAATCCATCAGCAACAAAATAACCAAAGCTTACATTTTTTAAAAATCTATTTTCCCAATCATCAAAATTTGTTGCATCTAAATCATACTGAAAATTTGTTTGCGAATTATAAAAATCACTCCAATCTCCATTTGCTTCAGATAGTATAGTTCCGTTAGATGTTATTTTTTCATCAAATTCACCTCCAGTTACCCAATTAAATCCTAAATCTAATCCTGTTCCAATTTCTATTTGCCAAATCCCTTTTTCTATTTTTTGAGCATTTAAGTTAAATGTAATCAGTGCTGCAGTTATTAGTGTCAATATATTTTTCATATTAAATCTATTTGTGTAATTATTTTGTAAAATTAGAATAAATAAGCAAATGATAGTACAATTGCTCTATTATTTAGTTCAAAGTTGTATTCTTTTTTTTCGTTTCCATGTTCTTCAATTGATGTAATTCTATTTACTGTACCCGCTTTCATAAATCCTGTATTTACTTTAGCATCTATTAAAAAACTTTCAGTTATGTAATAAGTTAAACCAAGGTTTAAGCCCACATCTAAATCCTCAGAATCATATATCCCAGGTGTTGGTTCAACTGAATTTAAGGGTGGAGTGTCACCAATAATTTTCTCAGTAAAAGTATAATCCTCACTAATTAGAAAAGAAATAGAAGGACCAAAGTTTAAAGCTAATTTATCAGAAGTTTTATAGCTAATTGTTGGATTTAATTCTACATAACCTAATTTTAATGAGTTTGTTGTAGCATATTCATCTAGATTATTTACATTATTAAAAGAAATACTATCCCATTTATGCTTAAATTCATAATTAAAAGAAGCGCCTTTTTGAACATAAATAAGTTCAGGATTAATGTACCATTTATCATTCAAAGCAATTTCCATATAAAATCCTCCAGCAACACCTAATAGTGAAGTAGTTTCAATGTTTTTTACCCCTTCATTTGCAGTTGATGTTACATTCGCAATGTTAAGCCCTACTTTAATTCCGTATTTAGTGGGTAGTAAACTTTGAGCATTAACCCCCAAGGTTAATAAAGCTATAATTGTTAATAGTGTTATTTTTTTCATAATTTTAGTTATTTAACATTACTGGCATTACCAGCATTAAAGTGTTTTCTCCTTCTTCTAGTCCATCTAAAGGCAGTATAATTCCGGCTCTATTTGGCGCACTCATTTCTAATGAAATTTGTTCAGCACCAATATTATTAAGCATATCAATTACAAATTTAGAGTTGAATCCTATTTCCATATCAGTTCCTTCATATTGACAAAATAATCTCTCTTCAGCTTTATTTGCAAAATCTAAATCTTCTGATGTAATTTGAAGTTCACTTCCTGCTATTTTCAGCCTTATTTGATTTGTTGTTTTATTTGCATAAATTGAAACTCTCTTAATTGAACTTAGAAGAGAACTAGTCTCAATTGTTAATTTATTAGGATTTTCTTTAGGTATTACGGCTTCATAATTTGGATATTTCCCGTCAATTAATCTGCAAATAATTGTTATATGATTAAAAGTAAATAGCGCATTAGTGTCATTAAATTCTAATTTAATATCAGAATCATCACTAATATTATTTCTAAGAATGATTAATGGTTTCTTTGGTAAAATAAAAGAAGCGGTTTTATCAGAGGAAATATCTGTACGAGTATGTTTTACTAGTTTATGAGCATCAGTAGCAACAAATGTAATTTGATCAGTAGAAAGTTCACAATACATACCTGACATCACGGGTCTTAATTCATCATTTCCACTAGCAAATAAAGTTTTATTAATAGCATTAGCTAAAGTGTCACCTTTTATAGTTGTTGTTGAAGAGCTACTTAATTCTGGAATTTTAGGAAATTCATTAGCATTTTGTCCTGCTAATTTATAGTTCCCCATTTCTGAACTTATTTCAATTCCAAAAGTTTCATTGTTTACAATAAATGTAAGTGGCTGATTAGAAAATGTTTTTAAAGTGTCAATTAAAATACGTGCTGGTATTGTGATTTTACTATCAATGTCAGCCTCAACTGAGATAGTTGATATCATTGTTGTTTCTAAATCAGAAGCAATAATAGTCATGTGATTACTTCTAATATCAAACAAAAAGTTATCTAATATTGGCAAAGTATTGTTTGAACTAATTACTCCATTTAACTTCTGCAACTCTCTTAAAAGTGCAGTACTATTAACTATAAATTTCATTAATTTTCTTTTTTATTTTTTGTTAAAATGATTGTCAAATATAAATTATCTACTAATATTATATGTGTAATTACTTTTTTAATTCATTAAGAGTAATTAACACTTTGTTAAAAACATAATTTTGTATCAGCATTAAATCCCCATTATTTACAGTTGCATACATTCTATCAACTGTAAAATTCTCTTCTTTTGCCTTCTCTTTTCCTACACTTAATTTATAGGTTCTTAGTGTGTCAGAATTTACAATTAATTCATGTAATTGAGTAGAAAAATCAATTTTTCGTTTAACTTTATATGTTTCGCAATTAAGTTTTTCAAAACTATTAAGAAGTTTGAAAATTGACCCTTTGTTAATATTAACTTTCTTAGATCTATAATCACTTAAAATTAGGGGATTAGTTGAAAGTTGATAAGAGTTTTTTATATTTAATAAGTCAGTAAATTTAATGTTTTCAATCTCTTCTGATTTTAGAGAAAATATTTTATTTGATCTCCAATTAACAACATCTATTTTATGCCCTTTAATTCCATATCTTGGGGATAAGAATCCATTAAAAGATGGGATATGAATTACAAACGGCTTTGTAGCATTTTCCATTAGCATATAGGTTCCTAGATGATCAGAAGTGTTTGAGCCAATTGTATAGGCTTTAATTAAATTTTGTTTATCATAAATCTCTACTTTTATTCCAGATGTAGCCATAAATTTGATCACATTATTAAATGATGATTTTGAGACCGGTTTTTTTATTTTCAATTTCGAGATAGTAGTTAATAAAGTATTTATTGCATCTTTTCTAACTTCATATTTGTTGTTTACAACCCAAATTCCATCATTTTTTTTAATTGTAATTGTATTTCCACTTCTATCAGCAATAAATACCTTTTTAATAATTGAAGTGTCTTCAATTGCAAAGTTATTGTTCTCAATAATTGTTGATTTTTTATCAGAATTTAAGAGCAAAATAGAAATGCCCATAAAGATAGAAAGTAAAGCTAGAAGTGCATTTTTTTTAGACATATTTGTTTTTTTTCATTTTTATGAAAATAAAGGCAAAAATAAGTAATATTAATTGAGGTAATATGATATTTATTAGCTGAATAAAAGTCTTATTATTTTTAATTTTTTCTTTGTCTAATAATCTTAATTTTATCTCTTTTGCTTTTAGCTTGGTTAACCCAGTTTCATCACATAGAGAGTGAATTGAATTC
>Ga0315315_10001872_pt1 | contig 19300 bp, 21 predicted proteins | sample M140m3416metaG_FD_203699 | JGI IMG/M metagenome (GOLD analysis project Ga0315315, IMG submission 203699) | Ammonia-oxidizing marine archaeal communities from Monterey Bay, California, United States - M1 40m 3416 | ecosystem: Environmental > Aquatic > Marine > Intertidal zone | place: USA... | reverse complement strand
ATGCCATCCACCTGAGAAAAGATTCACTCCAAATACCGCTACTGCATGGCCTATGAAGAAACAAGTAACGGAAGAGATTGCGCCCCAAAGCCAAAACCTTGCTCTCAAAAACCAAACATCAGCAGAGTGCGCTCTTTGTAAATCATATGCGAGAGTGGATTCATCCATCCCGAATAAGATTTCACTGACCATATTAATCACTCATTGAAACCTGTTAGGAAAGTGGGACTAACAGTTTGTGCGTCTTGGGTCTGTGGGAGATTAGGTAGAACATTGTCTCCGTAAACCATAGGAATCCCAAACTGCTGTTGGAAGTTTCTCATGGATTCTCTAACTCTCTTTCTGTTGTCTTCGTCTCTTGCCTTTCTGTTCCAATAAGCGTTGATTTGTCTCTGAAGTAGGAAGTCTTCTATGTAATCGTTCAGTATCAAATCGAATAGTGCTTTCAGTATCATTATCCCACCTACTGTCAAAACACCGAATATAATAGCAACAGGATAAGGACCATACGCATTAACGAAGGCCGAACCATATTGTGAAAAGAAATATACGTTGATGCCACTTACTGCACCAACGAAAAGAACAGTCATTACTAGTCGTGTATCTGTATCTATACTTGGCATGAAAGCACCTCAAGCAAAGTTGACTGAAACTGTTCCAGTTCCTGTCGCTATCTGTGCATAGATGCCATTAGCGACTAGAACACCATGTAGGTCTTGCTCAATAGTCTGAGCAGTTCCACCTGCATGTAGTTGCAGCCTTGCTACCTCCTTCTTTCCGCTAGTTGTTGAATTGTCACTGTCCCAAATCTTGACAGTGAATAGTGCATTAGCAGTTGATGTTGCGTGAATACTCATTATTTTGCAATGATGTGCAGCGACTACTGTTGAAGTAGATATAACTCCACTCCCTTGACAGGTAGTAGTCATCACTCATCCCCCGCACTTAATCTCTCTATCAAATCTGCTTTCTTTCCGTCTGTGGAAAGTCCCTTCTCTTCTAGTATTGCCTTTAGTTTCTTTACCGTGAGAAGTGAATAGTCTTGAGCCTCTTCTACTGGCTCTTCTTCTACTGGCTCTTCTACCTTTACCTCTTCCTTTGGTGCTGGTGTTACAGCCTTTACCGCTTTAGCGGCTAGTGATTCCTTCTTTGGGAACATTGCTGCGTGAACTGCTTTAGCATCACCCTCTAAACCGAACTCCTGTTTTAGTAGTTCTAGAGTTCTATCGCTTGCAGATAGTATGTCTTTCTCATCTCCTGCATTGAACTCAACTAGGAGACCTTCATCCCCAAGCATTCCTGCTGCTATTCTCAATGGAACATGCGTTTCTTCTTGTGCTGTTAGAGCATAAGATTCTCCACCTCTTCTTAGTAGAAGTGGGCCTGTTGCTCTGTGTTCTTTCAATTTTACATTCGCCATCATAATCACCTTATTTTTTTGTTGGTAGTAACCCCTGCCCTGTTACGGGCAGAGGCCACTACTTTACGTCATCACTTAATTGTTATCTTAATCAAGCACTCTTGATGTTGGTGATTTTACCTTGGGCCTTGAAGAACGAACATCCGGTTTCTCCCATAGTTCGATACATTCCTTGGTTTCCAAGTTTGCCAACACCGAATGGGTTTCCACTAGTGATACCATCCTCAAAGTATTGTGTAGGCTTCATAACTGATAGCCACAGATGGTCTGTGTCCAGTAGAAGTATGTCACTCAACTCATTGGTTGTATTTGCACCAGTGGAAGTCATGTCCTTGGTTGGGATAATTGGTATGTCGTAGTATGTTGCAACTCTGAAACCAACTTCTTGTCCCTTTACTCCACGAACTCCGTTGTGGGTTGGAACAATCTCCTTCCTGTCCATGAACCTCTCTTGGCTCTGCAATAGGTCAGCGATAGCCTGTACCGTGTCATATCCAGTTAGGATAACTTTCGGGTTTCCACCATTCTGACGGATTCTGCGAATCATGTCATTAAGTAGGCTTAGAGTTAGAACCCTAGCGTTACCGGAAGCATATCCTGCACCGAAGTCAACCTCTGCATCCAAGAAGGAAGCAACACCTACTGCTGCCTCGTTGTTACCATGCGTACCAGTGATGTTGACAGTTCGGGAAGTACCGAATAGCCTTACAACATCATCAACAACTGCTGGCTGACCTGAATCTTCCTTAGCAGTGTCTAGTAGGTTGTCGTTATACATTGCAGCAATCTCAGCAGCAGACGAAACTATCTTCATTAGAGAAGTGTAGTTTCTGTCGATGTCACCGAAACCAGCATCGTATTGCTCAAGTGGCATTAGTAGCATCTTCTGCTGAACTTCAGCGTGGTGCTTACCCATGTCTTCTCTAACAATAGAACGAATGTCACCTACACCATCATCGATGGCAGCAAGTTCCATACCAAGTTCTGAGAACTCAAACAAGTGAGCAACAGTCTTTGGGCTGACGTATAGTTTGGTGTACTCAGGAGACAATGCTCTGAATGAAGAATCTCCACCAAGAGTTGCGTTCTCTGCAACACCACCAATTCTGTCAGGTCTGATACCTGATAGGTCAGCAGTGTCAGTACCGGGGTCAGTGCTTCCAATACCGAATGCACTTCCACTTCCACCAGCAGGTCGGCTCTTTAGAACTCTCCAACCGCTAGATGTGTATGGCCTCTTTGCAAGCATAGACAAAGCGTTAACCTCTTGGTTAAGCATTGACCAAACTTTCTGTCCGTAAAGAACGTTGTAGAGGTCTCCCAAACCAGCAGCAGATGCCGAAAACGGGTTGCTTGCTGCGTCATGGGGCGTTCCGAAACCACCAACGACTCCTGACGATTTAATGAGGGCATTGCCCTGTGCGCCAGCGTAACCGTAAGTGGCTGCTTCTAGGTCTTTCAATGTGTTAATGTATGTCATCTTAATTCACTCTCCTTGCAAGGTTGTGGATATCTCCCCAAGACATCTCAGCAACTGCATCAGCAGTCGTTGGGAAACCTTCAGGTAGTTCCATTGCTACTGACGTAGCCTTGCGAATTTCATCTTTTTCTGCGGTTAGAGACTTGCGTAGTTCTGCAAACTCTTCTTTGAGAGCAGATACTTCTGAGTGTGCATCGTACTCTGCCCTAACTGCTAGAGATTTCTTCATTTCCATCTCATCAGCAAGCCTAGTCTCAAACTGCTTTGAGAGGTTGTCATATGCCAACTTCTCAAGTTGTTCAGCACGATACTGCTCGTATGCTTTCTCAACATTCTCAGGAGACAAGTCAAGTGTCGTGAAGTCTGCTGACTCTAGACCCTTGCTTATTGGTCCTAGTTGTCGTGGTGCAGCAACGGGTCTTCCGCCACTGACGACAGTTTCGCCAGCCTCGTATTCCCTAGTGGAATCCTCGTCAAGAGCCTTCTCTTCCATGTCATCTTCTTTCATAGACATTTTCTCTTCCTCTTCATCCATTTTCTCTTCAGACATCATTTTGTCCTCTGCGTTCATCTTTTCTTCTTCCATCATTTCCATTTCTGTTTTTTCAACTTTTTCGTGTGTTTCAATTGCACCAGTTGCTTCTTGAACCTGCTTTAGCAGACCATTTAACTCCTCAAGTGCGCTTTCCAATTTTTCTGACAAATTATCACCTCCATTTTCGTGTTTTAATATGTCGAATTTTGCTTCGGGGTTAATACCTTTTTCACAGATTGTTACTTCATGTAATTCAAGACTGTCAATCTCGTTGTATTCTCCGTATTCCTCCGATTTCCTTTGTTTCTTTGATATTGCTTGTCCACCAATACTGAATGACCGTAGAGTTCCTTTTCTAATACCTCTTGCTATTTCCTTAGCCTTTTCTATGTCATCACGCATTTTGATAACTACATAGAACCCAACGTTGTCAACACCTGTTTTGTGTAATACTCCGTTAGTATCTCGATATTGCTCTACTACCTCCCCTACCTGAACATTTGAATGATTTGACATTACGTTTCGATAAGACTTCTTTTCCATGAATTCTACTACTGCTTTTTCCAGTGCTTGAAGTGTAATCAAGTCATTTTGCTTGTCTACTACTTCTATTGATGCATAACCACCGATTGTCAATTCTTCTGACTTTAGTATGGTAAACCCATCATTAGATTCTTGCCTAATCAAAACCTCCTGCGTTGCGAACACTCTCGACACCTGTTTTTTTTACTATATGAAGTAGACGATTTATTCATCTTCAGGTGAAGAGACATCCGGCAACTCCAAATTACGATATTTATCCCTCTGAATATCGATTATCCCATCTTCACCCTCTTTGTCTAACATCTCTTGTTGTTTTCCTGTAAAGACAATCCAAGACTTCTTTTCATTCAACGGGACAACTCTGAAATGTATTCTAGATTGGAACTTGTCACCTTCCATTCTGTATTCGTGATAGCCATGTCGTTGAACACCGAAGATTAACTCTCCACTATCTAGAACCTTAGTGCTGTCTATTTTCTCAGATACCATTGCTGGATACTTACCCGACTTACCGAATAAATCGTAGATATCTGTCGGTTCATCAATGTCAATTAACCAAGCCATTCTGTCTTTATCGGTTTCTATAATGAAGTCTATGTTGCCATCATCTCTTTGTCTGACTTCAAACTTACCAGCCATCTCAGATTCTTCTTTATCCTTCTGAATAGTCTCAGGGGAGTTATCGAACTTATTTCCTGATAGTTCTATGAAAGAATCCTGTCTCTTCATCCAATTGAGTAACTCTCTAGGTTGTAAACTGAAAACCTCATCATACGAATCAGATTCCTCTGCTCGTAGTTTTTCCTCTATTTCATCGAAGGACATAGGAGAGTCGTTATCTTCTATGATGTTTCTAACTATGACTCTTAGTTTGCTCTTCCTAGATTTAATGAACTTGGAGAGTTGGTCTCGCATCTCATCCATGTTTACTATCGCATTCTTCTCCATTAGAGTGTCTCCCTTCAAACCATAAACAGTGAAACCATCGATATCGCTTTTGAAGATTATTTCTGCCTCTCCGTGAATGTAATCCGTCACGGTATATTTCTTGACCTTCTTAGAATCCTTAGCCTGTAATTCTGCAACTACCGCTAGTGGATTCACCAAACTCTTAGGAGTAACAACTGGCTCTAACAATCCTGACAGTGATTTCTTCGTCTTTGAGGATAGTTGCTCTAGAGTACGAATCTTGTCAGGTTCATCAACTTCAGGAAGTTCAATTAGTTTGGCGGAGTATAGGCTGAAACCTCCCTTTTTCTTATTGACCTCATCTACCTTAACTCGTATTATGCTACCAATATCAACTTCTATCTTAGTGTTCAATGCCTTTCCTACTGGTGCGTAGTCCTTTCCTGAATACTCAACGGATTTCATATCTCTCTTCTCTTCAGCAGTCAATGGCCCTGCACCCATTGTGTATGAGAACATACCACTACCAGTCTTCTTCATGTCTAGAACTATAACATCCAAGTCAACAAACTTCTTCCACTTAATCCACTTAGGGTTCTTTTTCTTTCCTATGTAGTATGTGGATTCTATATCTTTTATGACAACACCCTCGGAAGTGGGCATTTCCATTATCTTCTCAGCATACTCTCCGACTTCTTTCATGGAATCTGCTATTCTTGTATCCTTCTTCGATGGGAATGCAAGTGGCTCAGATGAGTGCTGTGAGAATTGATAGAGTAGGATATTTATTCTCTCTCGTAGTGGTTCATCAGCCAAGTCTCTACCCTCATGTCTCATGATGTCGAAAACATGCAGTCTTAGTTTCCCACCATCTAGTTTCTTCTTGAAGACATGTGTAATTGTATCTGCTCTATGTAGGGGTTCATCTCCATCAAACAGCATTAGTTCGCCATCTAGGATGCAATCCCCAAAAGCCTTGTTCTCCATCTTTTCCACTTGTTCAGAACACTTATCGGTAATGTCCTTTTCATTGTAAGAGTATATCTTTATCTTATTGTTGAATTTGTGGATTTGAACTCTCATACCATCGTATTTCTCTTGAACGACATACTCTCCACTAAGACCTAGTATCTCTTTCATATCATCGAGTTCAAAGATTCTATACATCGGCTTGTTAGGTATCAGAAAGTCTACGTCAGCCTTTTCCTCATCAGACTTAGCAATATCCAAGTCTTTCAAATTGTTCCATCTCTCCTCAGAGTATCTGCTCTGATACACTTTCTTCAGAAGAGCAAGAGCCTTGTCGAACTTACCTTTTACTCGCTTAGTGTTCTTGTCATCACCATAATGTTCGATGATGTATAGAGGGATATCCTTGACTTCTATATCTAAACCGACTGAGTTCTGTGTTATCTCATCCGGCTTTAATTCAGCCTCTTCCCATGCTTTCTTTGGTAATGTGTTAGCATGGCTTCTCAAGGCATAATGAATGAATGAAGCAAATACTGCCTCATCTCCCAACAAGGTTTCCAATACCTTGTCTCCTAATTGTTTAGAGAATGGGTCACTTATCTCTGAAGTCTCAAACCTCATTCTCTTTACATCTTCGTAGACCTTCTTCGCAACAGCAGAGTCAGGGTCAGTGGCCCTGTCATCGAATAGGTCTTTTTCGTTTATTTTATCTTTCAGTAGTTCAGCAAACTTGCCTAGACCATCAAAGTTCTCTCTGATGTTCTTGACAGTGCTACTCCACTTTTTCCCATATTCCTTTGGGTTTTCCTTAGCAGAAAGATAGGAGTATCTGATTCTCTCAAAGAAATCAAGAACTCTCTTGGTTAGAGCCTCGGTTTCCTTTTCAAACGATACACCCGAAGATTTCATTATACATCAAAACCTTCTCTCTATCCTTCGTTCACTAAATCTGCATTACCCTCAATATTACTAGTCTTAGGTAGTTTCTCTTCGGCAGGGTTCTTCTTAGGTCTTTTTACCTTGACCTCTTCGCCCATGACATCATCAGTATTTTCTATCCTACCAAGATGTCCTGCTTCTTGTATTATCTCCTTGGCTTTATTGATAGCCAATTCTACAATTTTTTCTTCCCTAGTTACTTTCTCCGGCATTACATTCCCTCCATTCTCTCTGTCATCTTACGAATCTCATCCCAAGACATCTGACCGCCATCAGGAACATCAACATGGCTCATAGAAGGTCTTGGTGACTCACGAACAACATATCCTGATTTCATCAAGAGATTTTCTTTGTTGTATACTGCCTTTTCTAAGGCGTTAACCTTGTCCACTAGTTCTTTCATTAGTAATAACATCTCATTTTTTTCTTCTTTCTTACTCATATTTTTCCTTCTCCTTATAATTCAAAAACCACTCTATCTTTGTTAAAAAAGATAGAAGGGTATCCCATGTTCTTATAGAGATACTTTGCTGCCTTTAATGCCACTTCTTCTGATAGTTCTAAATCCTTTAAGTATACTCTAGCATAACCAATGTCATCCTTTGCTGCTTGTTCTATGATTGGGTCTGCAACTTTCTCAAATAATTTTTCAAGTTCTTTCATAGACATAGAATCATTCGCAGTTGAAGTAGAGGGTTTTGGATTCTTTATTGGCGGTGCTTTTAGTATATCTTCCCAACTCATCTTAATCACCCTTCTACCCATTCTATAAGTTTCTCAACAGGTTGATTTGCCTTCTCTCTATTATCCTTATTTCTTGCTAATATCTCTGCCAGTTTATCCCCTTCGTTACGCTTGGTTCTCTCGGCTGCTTCTTCATCCTGTCCTGTTGAATCCTTAGTTGTAATTTTTCTAGCCCTTCTTCTCTCTGCTTCCGCTTTCATTCTAGGTGTTACATTTATGAAATCAAGCATATCTTCAGGGTCTTCACCAAAGATGTCATTTTGGTTTTTCTTTAGTGTATCTTTCCAACTCATTTCAATCACTCCTCGATATCTAAGTAAGGACTTTCTTTGTAGTCTTGTATTATGCTTCCTAGAGATGCTCTTGTTCTTTTAAGTGAATCTTTTAGGTCACCAGTATCATCTTGTTCCATTATGGTTTTATTGCTTAAAACTTCATTAATCGATTCAAGGGCCTGTTTCAAATCATCCATTTCCTCCTTTGGGACTTTTTGATTTGGGCCTCTTTGTTCTGCGCTCAACATGTCTCTCTCATATTCTTCCATATCATTTTTGATTATATCTTTCCAACTCATTCTTCATCACCTAACATTGGAAGTCTCATTCCCTTGTGCCATTCTATTTCTTGAACGACTCTGAGTTTCACTTCTTCGCCCCCTTCGGGTAAGCCACGCTCTTGATTTGGTCATAAAGCGTTTGATAGTCCTTGCGTAGTTCCGCAGCACTTGCGAGTAGGTCTAAGTTCTTCTCTCTGAAGGACTTCATCTTCTTAGTAAGTCTCTCATCCGTCTTAACTAAGTTAAGTCCCTCTAGTTCTGCTATGACATCTTCTAACTTGGTCATCTCGTCTCCCATGTTCTTTGTGGGTTGCGTAACTTGCAGAAGTTTCTTTATTTTCTTCTTCTGCTTAGGTTCTAGTTTCTCTAGGAAATCAGACGCTTTGAGTATCTCCTGCCACGCCATCATGCCCACTCCTACTATGCCTCAGTTTAATGTTATTTTGCTTTCTTATCAAATGAAACTAGTATTTTGTCATCCCCTATCTCAAACTGATGTCCGTCAAAATCGTCAACCAGTCTATCCATAGTAGAGAACATTTTCTTTGCTTCAACTAATGTCTTGGTATACTGTACTATCGTTTCATTATCTTTTTCCTTCGTCTGTTTTGGTAACTTTAATTCCATTCCGGGTCTGTTTTGCAGCATATCCAAGAGTTCAGCACTGATACCAGTTTCTTCTTGAATATCTTTAGTTCCACTTTCTTCCGAAGTTCTTAGAACATCTATAAAGTCTTCAACATAGAAATATGCATCATGTAGATACTCAACCGAGTCATATAGATTACCACTTAAATCTGCAAATCCCTTGAGACCCTTAACTCCTAATCCTCCTAGTGCTACATCACCAATCTTTACAGCATCTTCTGCATCGTTGAGTTTTGCTTCTTTGTCAAACTCTTGGAAATCAGCAACCTCAATAGCCATTTCAGTAAAGACATCTAGAAGGTCATCTTTAATTTTATCAAATGTAGCAACCTTAGTCTCTAACTCTGCATCACCTTTTAGTCCACTTATAGCCTCATTAAGTTCCGTCCTAGACTTTGACAGGGATAGACTGTTATCCAATATGGCTTCCATATATCTCATAATACGAGTGTATTTGGTTCTACTGACTTTTCCTCCTGCACCTGACAGACCGGGTATCTCTTGAACCAGTTCAATATATACAGTATCCGCCCTCTTCCCATTGTACGTTCTAATATCGAAGACAGGAGTATTCTTGTCTGTTCTACCTTTACCGTATTTGGCAAATGCTTGGAAGTATCTTCCACCGAATTTTTTCCTGAGTTTCTCAAAGCCACTTTTACTTTTCAGACCTCTCACTAGTTTTGTTATCTCATTTATCCTAGTGTCGAATGTATCTATGAACTTCTGAAGTGGTTTTCTGATTCTAGCATCCCTCAAGTCATTATTCTTTGAGTATATATCTAACACCCTTACCAATGCTGCTGTGTCACCCAAATTCTTCTCTTCAAGGCTGGTAAGCAATTCTGCTATTTCCTTCTTCTCTGACTTTGATATTGTGTATGACTTCTTAACTCCGAGGTATGTATCTGCAATTAGTTTGCCTACTTTCTCACCAACCTCTATATCACTTGGATAGTGGTTTCCCATCTGAAGTCTAGATAGCGATATCTTATCTGCCATCTTTGTCAGTTCCTCTTTCTTTTCAGGAAACTTATCACCTAGAATAACAGCAAGGGCATGAGCCTCTATCGCATGACCGCTTGGAAAAGAAGGACTATCATCTGTATCAGTTGTAGACTCAATCTCTTTGCTGATTTCATAAGGTCTTGGTCTAGCGTACTTCATCTTGAGACGTATGGTATAGATATCTATGTCCTTGATTAACTCAATCCAATCATTTTTCTTTTGGTCTACAATGCCCAACAACAATTCATTGTTGTTCCTATCCAAGTCTTTCATCTCACTTTCAGAAATCTTCTTCTCCTTCATCATTCTGATAACTTCAGGTAACTCTTCCTTATTGTCAGGGAAAGAATACTCAGGGAACTCAACCTTGAACGATGGTTCTGAATCCAGTAGTTTCCTCTTCCCATCACTCAGTTCATTACGGGTAAACCTAGACTCCTCCTTCTTGCGAAGTATGTCCATGAATGACCCATCCATCTGAATCATCCCCAAGGATTGTTTGGCGTTTTAGCCTTCTTTCTTTTTGGCAATAGTATAGCATCAGGTATATCAGATGAATCAGGAGACTTCTTCTCCACTGAGTTCGGGTCTACACCACCAACTGAGTAATCTCTGTTCTTCGTGACCTTTCTACTGTGATGAGCATATTGCTCTGCTCTTGCATTCGCTAGTTCTTTTTCTAATTGTCTTACACCTTTCTTTTCTTCTGTCATTATTTCTCCTCCTTCTTGTTTAATTTTTTATCTTCAGCAATCTCAGGGTCAATGTTATGCTCCCTTGCTTCTTCCATATCTTCAGCAGGTTTTATCTCACTGCCGGTACTGCCACCCATATCCATCATTTCATTCTTTATTACATTCCACCATTTCATATTATCACCATTTTACTTTATCTGCCCAGTATGCAGCAGAGGTCTTCCCTCTCTTGATGTTCTTAGCATGACGAGCCTTGAACGAAGCCCTCTTCTTTTTTCTCTTTCCCTTTGGGTTCTTCTCGGTTACTGTATCAGCACCTTGTTCTCCAAATCGAATAGTCTTGACCTTCTTGCCATCTCTGACAACAACTACATGAGATTTCTTAGGATGTTTAGGAGTTCTTTTGGGTTTACTGAAACCACTAACACCTGCTCTCTCCAAGGCAGGATGTTTCTTCCTTTTCTTCAGAACAGTGAACCAACTCATCTTGTTCCTCTCCTTCTCTTGTAATCCTTGCAAGCGGAACATGTCGGCCTACATCGTTGCTTAGTTCCTTTAGATGCATCCTTTCTTCCACAAGGTTTAGTTCCGGGTTCATCGTCTTCACATGACTGGCAGGAAACCCAACCTTTCTGACCATCTCCACCTCTTCTTGAAAACCAACCATGAAGCCCCTCTTCCTTTTCTCTAGCAAAGTTATCCCCACCTTTCTTAACTGAGTTTCCCCAATTCTTAGCACCTACTTTTCTGCACTGTACTAATGCTCCTGAAGCATAAGCAGAAGGCCACTTCTTGTATCTGCTTCTGACCTTATGGTAGCAAGCATCTTTCTCTTTCTTTAATTCCTCAAACCAAAGAGTCATGCTTTTCCCTCCAAATACTTCCTAATTCTTTTATCCGTCTCTGCATTACGCTTCTCTGTTTCTTCTTTCCACTTCTTAACGATGTCGAGGAGTCGGCTCAACCTACTCTCCTCTCTGTTCTCTTATCCACGTTCTGATTACCTGCTTCTTGTGGAAGACCTGTGAATCTCTTATCCGGTCCTGTACTGCTACTAGGTTTGTTCCTAGTTGCAGGTGGGTTCTCCTGTGGTTTGCTTGCACCTAGCAGTTGTTGTTCTTGCAACTGTCCTAACTGACTTGCATCTATGTCTGTTCCAGCATACGGGTCAACCTCAAACTGTTCTTCACCCTCTTGTACTGGTCCTTGTTTCTCTTCAGGCTTGGGGTCAGGCTTCTTGTAAGTGAATCTACCTTCGTCATCCATGTCTATCTCAAAACCTAGATTCTTTATTGAACCTGCAATCTGAACTTCTATCTCTCTCTTCCTGAGTTTGGCAATTTCATCTTCCTCCTCTGATGGTGGTAGTTTCAACTCCCAATCTGTGATTCCGAACTCCTCAGTCATGAATGGAAAGACGTAGTTGTTCCAAATCGTCTGTGCCATCTCAACTGCCCTGTTGGTTACGAGTATCTGCATACCCTCATTGTTCAATCCACCACTTGCAGAGTTGTCTGCCATGAAGATTTTACTTACTCCGTAGAATGCAGCGATTCTATCTCTCAAGTCTTCCTTGACTTGTATGTAATCCATTTCCTTGATACTGTCCATGAAGTTGACCCACTCAACAGAACCTTTACCGCCTTCTGATTCTATGCCCATGACTGGGATGAAGTGTGGGTCTGATTCCATCTTCTCCTTCACGCCACGCCAAAATGACTTCATGGATTCCATGTTTCTAGTTTGAACTGCGAGTATTCCTCTTGGTTTCCTAGCCTTGGTGTATGCTGAGTTGACATAGTTCTCCATCGCTATCAGTGTGGTGATGTGATTCCACATTGTCATAACAGGAGACCTACCATACAATCTAGATGGTGAGTATTTACTGAAGTGTAGAACCTCTCCTTCGATGAATGCCTGTTCTTTCCCATTTGCTCGATTTACATAGTGAACAGGGTGAAGGTCAGAACCACACATGTCACAGACTGCTGAAGGGTCTTTCGTGATTTGGTCACGGTGAGTTAGACAGGTATATCCCTCATGTCCTCTCTCACCATTGTCATCTGCATATATGTGCATACTAACAGGGTCTCCACGATAGACTTCCTTGATTCGATGCATACGAATATCCCCGTTTCCATCTACATAGTATTCCTTGACCATTACTAGATATGCATCATCCATGATATTCAAGTCGTCTTCAAGTTCCTTGAGAACATCGATGAATAACTGCTCTGACTTGTTTACATAGCCGTCTAGGAGTTTGTGAATGTACTTGAGTTGGTCTCTATTAGGCTTGACCAAATTAGTGCTACCACATTCTACACATTCCAAAGTTGGCTGCTTGTGTTCTCTACTACAATCTGCACACTTAGAGGTGAACTTCTCTTCCCAAGTGTATCCTCTTCTGAAAACCTCATTCTTCAATTGAGTCACACATGTCCTAGTAATCACTGATTGGTATGCAACGTGATAAAGAACAGGACCAGTTATCAGGTAAGAGGTGTTCTTCTCCTGAATACCGGGATTGTATATCGTTCTGTCTTCAGGCTTCGGTGTTGTCCGGCGTGTTAAACGCTGAAACAAGGAGGGTCTTTTTTCTTGTACCATTTTATTCATCCTCGCTCTTCATTATAGATTCTGCATTTTCTAATTTATCCATCTCTGACATTTTTCCATTGTCATAGTATTTTGCCACAGTATCTATGTCGATTTCATATTTTCCGAAATCATAGTTTTTATCATCCTTATGGTTCTCATATTTCATTAGTTTAAAGAGTTCAACCTTTCTAGCCTTATACCAAGATGCCTTCTTATGACTTTTCTTCATTCTCATTAATTCTAGAAGTATGTCTGCGTTCTTTTTCTTTAGTCTAAAGAAAGGAAGACATTTAGTTAGTAAACTCGTAACATCTTTTTGAGAATAAAAATTTAATCGATTAATTGGCTTAGTATCCTGTGGAGATTTTTGGTCAAGGTGAAGCCTTCCACAGCCTAGAGACTTGTGCATCTCTAACATAAACGCCTTACCTCTATCTCCGGTAGCAACTAAACCAACTCTAGGATTGTGATTCTTATCCATTGTAATATAACCATCAGAATCTATGAATGCCGCAGTATATGCGTAGATGTCCTTCTTTATCTCATTGCTCATCTTATACAATGCACCATTGACATTTGTTATGTTTTCAGACTTAGCCAATTTCGCTATTATGGAAGGAGATGTCTTTCTAGATATGCTTGTAGGCAGTCTATCGTAAATTTGTTTTGACGATATTCCCTGCTCCTCACAAACCATTCGTGTAATGTGTCTTTTCAGAATCTCCTTTGGTCCTACATTTACCATGTATTTATTCAGCGTATCCTTGAACTCTTTTTTATGGGAGGTCATATTTTTTGTCAGTTTAGCATACTCGGCATTGAAGGGCATACCATTTCTCTCAAGTTTATCCTCCCAATACTTGCAGAGTGAATCTATGATTTTTCTCCTAGTGTCTTCTTCCTTGACCATAGAGAGTTTGATTATGTTCTCCTCATTGTAGGTCATGTCTTTTAGTGCTGGCTTGTATTTTCTCAACCAGTAAACCTTGTCGATGCTCTTATCCAAGTGGTCTGAGTATGAGTTAATTAGATTTGAAATTGATTTGGTCACTGCTATCTTCTCTTCACCCTTCAAGGTTCTTCGATAGTCTTTCAATTCCTTGATTAGTGCAGGAACGTCTCTTCCTTCTATCTCATACTTCTTGAGGTCGGTGGAGAGATGTCTTTGTGCATCGCTCAATGTTAATCGATGTTCCTCTGCGAACTTCTTCGCTATGTCAGTATGACTAGCGATTGGCTGTTCTGACAACCAAGCGTTTTTCATACCTTCAGTGATTCTTTTTCTCTCTTCTTGGAGTGCTTTTTCTCGGTCAGCAATCTCTGCTGCTTCCCTGAGTCGGTCTCCTTCTTCACTCATGTTTAAACCTCAAAAATTCAAGCCGAGTATCCCCGGCACACTACTCCGAACAGTAGTAGGTTCATCAAAGATGTCCAAGTCATCTAGTAGAATGAACTGTTCTCCTGTTCCCTGCGAGGCAGCATTCGCAAGTGCCAAACTCATAACCAAATCGTCATGTGCGCCAACTCCCTCAAACCTACCACTTGTGGTAATTGAAAACATTGACAGTTCTTCTACCAAAGCACCAGTCAACCTTCTACTCGCATTATCACCATACGGCATGATTATCTTCTGATTCTCTATGTTCATCTGAAGGTTTAGTATTATCTCTTGCTTCTTCTTTCTAGTTGTATTGAAGTCTCTGACATTCAAATCTGTCATGTTCTTCAATTCCTGTGTGAATGCCTTTGCGAATGTGTTGGTTTCAAACAGAATCTCCTCCGGCTCAAACACCTTGCCAATCAAACGAATCTTCTCTATGTTCTCTCTGAACTGGATGTTCTTTGCTCTATCAACATGAACTATCGCCTTGTTCTGCTCATCATCTACTTCTAGAACTGTAATAACATTGTAATCCCCATCAGTCGAAATAGCAGGGTCAACACCGACATAGTAACGATATCCCTTCTCTTTCCTATTTCCTAGTTTCAATACATACTCCTTGTTCTTGCATTTCTCAATGAACTCAGGATTGAACAGAGCAGTTCCAGTAGATATAGGAACACAGAGATATTCTCTTGTGAATTTGAGAGAACCTATCTCAGCCTTTCTTTGCATCAACGCATCGAAGTCCCAACGCTCAGGCCATAGTGGTTCATTCAAAGCATTGAGACATGGGTATTTTGTCACAGTGTATGCTTCATTCTCTTCCAACTGTGCGAAGATATCCGTATAAGTAAATGGAGTACCTATCATTCTTAGTTTAGATGTGTGATGTAGAGTTGGAATCATGTCACCGAAGAACCAGTCAGTAACTCTCTGAATACCTGCTAGACTGAACTCCTTCAAGGGGTCGTCAATGATAATCTCCTGCGGGTGAAGACCACGAATCTGAGAACCGACAGAACGCTCTAGAATCGCATTACCATTGGTTAACTGGATATTCCCAATCGCCCATCCACGACTAGGCTTGTATTTCTTCAGTGCTGGTAAGTTAAAGTACCTATCAATCTCCCTCATGTGAACTAAAGTCTGCTTTTGGTTAGATGAGATGTAAAGCATTTGATATGGCGGCTCTTGGAATATAAGATTCCACACTACCCAACTGTGCATAAAAACCGATTTTCCGTGGTCACGACTACAAATAATGACTGTTCTATCTGTTTTCTCCATTCCTTCTAGCCATTCTTCCATATACTTAGGATACATCATCCCTAGTACATTCTTGAAGAAATAAGGAAAGGAGTTCTTTGAAAGTTCCATGTCCATAGAGGACATAAAATCTAAGTTATCTACTTCCATCCGTCTATCACCTGTGTATTGCTTTGAGGTAATAGACCCCCTCTGTTGATATCCCATACTTGCGACTCAGGTTCTCCATAGAGTCGAGTTCCTTCACTATGCCATCTACTTCCATAGCAGTCAAATCTATGTTGAACTTGGACTTCATTGATTTCAGAGTATGCTCCATATCTTCATAGTCATCGATTGAACTTATGGCATAGTACAATGGTTTTCTCATCATCTTCCTTATGTTGTCATGTGCATTCAGGAAGTTTCTCTCTAGTTCTGTCTTTCTAATCACATCAAGTTTGTCTTCCAGTCTCTTGATATCGGATATGATTCCAATGAAGTTTCCTCCTAGTTTCGTGTATTTATCTTGTCTTCCTGTGACATGGTAATACAGTGCTTGGAATGGGTAGACCTTGTTCGTGTCGTACTCCTTATTCCACTCTTCTAGTGCCTTCTTAGCCCCAACACCGAATTCTATGGTCTTCGCATTTTCTATACCATTCTTCGCTAAAATCCTGTATGCCATACTTCCGAACTCTATGTTGACTGCATTCGCATCATTTCCCTCAAACGCATCATCGACAGCCCTAGCAGTATCTTCGGTTGTGTCTATGAATCTCTGAACTGTCTGCTTTGAAACAGGTCTTGCTAGTCTCTTGAGGAAGTTTACTATTAGCCTTAAGTCAACCTCATCCAAAAGCAAGCCACTAACATTTGCTCTCTCCAATGACATCATGGTGATGAATGCATTCTTGTTCATTCTCTTTCTTCCCAACACCGAAAGCACCTGAGTATTCTGCCACTCAAATCTTGTTGTCTTAGGCTTTGAATCGGAAGTAGCGGGTTCTATGTAATATGCCTCTACTGCTTTCAGCAATCGGTCAAGTGCCTTTTCTAGATTGACAGTGATAGTTTCTATCTGTGCATTTCCCCCATCGTCTGTGACTGTCTCTCCTTCTGCATTCTTTTTCTCTCGTTCTATGTCTATGCTTACTTGTCCAAGAGCAGGAAGTTTGCTTCTGAAAGCACCTTCTGATGGAAGTGCCATTCCTCTACCTTCTTGGATAGTATCAAATCTCCCACTTTGTTCTGCTGGAACTCTAAGACCTTCGCTCTCACCAGCCCCTGTTGGTTGCTCTGCCTCAGAACCTGCTGAGATAAACTGAGAGAGATTCTTGAGATACTTCTCTATCTTAACATCATTAGCCTTTACACTGTCTCCATCTTCAGGAGTCAATGTCTTGGAATCATAAATTGTCTCTATGACATCCTCTTGATATGGTAGGAAGAAGTCACCCTCGCTTATGACCGATTTCATATCTATATCCTTGATGTATTGCTTCATCTCTCGGATGTCCCTGCTATCCAAATCAAGTCTTATCGCAGTTCTCTTCAGCCTGTTCTCAAGTTTCTTCATCTCATTAGCGATAGTAGGTGATATTTTGAAACCTGACATCCCCCTCTTCCAAGCGAATGCGTAGAGTGGGTCTACGTCTATCCCTATAACTTCGCCACGAACCAACTCTGTGAAGTCCCGAATAAGTCTTCTCTTCTGACTTATCTCCTTACCATCATCAATGATACCAACTTGACCACCGCCTCTATCTTCAGATTGTCTGTATCCAGTAGGTGAGTCTCCTGTGTCCTGAACACCGTACACCGCTTCAGGCTTCTCCTGTATCTTGGCTAGGAACGAGTCTAGAACCTCAAGTGTCTTGCTCTTCGCATCTAGTGTGGTGAGACCAACTGAATTGTACTTGAACACATACTTCAAATCGCTTGCCTCATACTCTTTGAACTCGGCAATGTATCCAGCGAGTTCTTGGTCTTGCATATCCCCTGTCTTGGGATATGCCTTCTCAAAAACCTCTTTCATCGTATTGTGCGCATCTGCTAATTCTTCAAACTCATCATTGATGCCTTCCCAATAATTGTATATCTTCTGTCTGTTCTTAGTGAGCCTCAAGTCACCTTGCCCAATTAGGTCTTGCAGAACATCACTTGGCTGATTGAGTCTCTCCTTGTCCCCATCCATCCTGAGAACCCTCTCCAACAACTCGATGAAAGGCTCAAGTTTCGGCTTGATATCTTCAGGTTGTTCCTTGAAGACCTCTAGTGCAGTTCTCTTTTCACTGAGGGATGCGTCTGAGTCTATCGTGAGTTTCTCAGGTCTAACTCTACCAAGCATACCACTGGTAATTTCCCTACCATTTGCCCTGTCGGAGAATATAGCCAAACTGCGATTCAACTTTCTCTTCAACTCCACGTTTGAGGTTGAAGTTCCTCCCACCTTTCTCTGAACGGAAGGAGTGAGCGTTACCTCATGCTTGTCCAATAACTTGTTCAACATCTCTCGCTGTGTATCGGGCTTTAGGAAAGTGAACCCCGGATACTTAACCTCTATCTTATCCAGTATCTTCTGTGAAGCCTGAACATTCGTCAGAACGGATAGGTATGTCTGCAACCTTATGTTACCACTGTCATCCCTAGCCAATATGGGTGATTTGATATCTTGAGCCTTGGAGTCATCTACGGAGATTCTCTCTCCTACTTCGTTCTGCTCAATGAAGTCAATGAATACATTAGCATCAGTCAATGAGCGAGTGTAGTCCTTGGCCTTTCTCTTGTTGCCTAGCAAATCCACTAAACCTGAGAATCCCTCTTGCATCAGTTTGCTAAACTCCTCACTCATTTCAATCCCTTATCCTCAATATTTTCTTAATGTATATGTATGGCTCAAGATAACCTATCTCTTGTCCGTATTTTGGGCTTTCGTTATCTCTAACTGTTACATTCTCCTTCATGCCTTCTTTGAGAACGAGTTTCATATTATCTGCTATTCTCTCTATGAACGATGTTCTAGTCTTCTCGTAGTCACTTCTTATCTCATCCAAGAACTCATCCATCCTCTTCAACTTCTCAGAGCCTTCCAGTTCCTCAATGTCCTCAAAGTAATCCTCTATCTCCATGTCCGTGAATCCACCATTTACTATATCGGAGACCATCGATAGTGCTGTGACTATATTCTCAGGAGTAGCCTTAGTTCCAATGTTAGTTCCCATGAGCCTAGTTCTAGTGAAGTTACTTCCACTGAAGGGATGCTCACTAGCAGTCTCTGCCACTGCATTAGGGAACTTTCTCTTGTCCTTGTCAGTTCCCTTTCCATCAACTAGTCTAGTGACCATTTCTTTCAGTGTGTCTTTCTGCTCATTGAACTGCTCTCGACTTAGGCTAGTTCCCATTGCCTCGTTGACCTCACCTAGTATGCCATCATCGATAGCCTCTAGCAAATCCTTGAATGTGCTTCCTTCCTCAACCTCATCCGAATCTCCTCTCTGTGCAGCAAGCATACCTTCTGCGTATTCCTTCATCTCTTCAGGGTAGAGTTCCTTCAATGCATCAACGAATCTAGAATCGCTCTGCTTCTTTGCTCTATCAAGTATTTTTGTTGCTTCGGCA
>Ga0315315_10001870_pt1 | contig 19306 bp, 14 predicted proteins | sample M140m3416metaG_FD_203699 | JGI IMG/M metagenome (GOLD analysis project Ga0315315, IMG submission 203699) | Ammonia-oxidizing marine archaeal communities from Monterey Bay, California, United States - M1 40m 3416 | ecosystem: Environmental > Aquatic > Marine > Intertidal zone | place: USA... | reverse complement strand
GCCGATGCTGACGCCGATGCCGATGCAGACGCCGATGCCGATGCCGATGCCGACGCCGATGCGGACGCCGATGCTGACGCCGATGCCGATGCCGATGCTGACGCCGATGACACGGGCTTTTCTCCGGATGACGATGCCGATGCCGACGCCGATGGCGGTGACCCCTGCGAAGATCTCGAAGAGATTCTCGACGGAGAGTTAGACGACGCGATTGGTGATGAAGTGGTGAGCGGGGTCACCGATGACCTCTCTGATGATATCGACTCCGATTGTGCTCGCGAGGACGAGGGTGGCGTCGACGCTCTGTACTCTTGGCGAGTTCCGGAGACGGGCTGCTACACATTCTCGACAGCGGGAAGTTCCTACGACACGATTCTCTCGATCATGGATACATGCGAGCTCGAAGAACTCTACTGCGATGACGACAGCGCAGAAGGCAATCGGTCACTGATTCAAGAAGAACTGGTTGCCGGGGACGAGTACATCATCGCCATCGAGTCCTGGGACTATGATGACAGCGAGGAAGACTTCATTCTGAGCATTGAGTTTGCTGATGGTGACGTGGTCATCGATGGTGATCTGGGCGAGAGCATCGGAGACTACCTTGTCTACGGCGTCACCGTGGGCTCTGGTGATGACTACTCCGGTGGCTGCTCAGGGGTCGGCGGAGCCGACATCGCCTACACCTGGATGGCACCATCTGAGGGCTGCTGGAGGTTCAGCACGGAGCTGAGCGGCTTTGATACTGTTCTGCGACTCTTTGAGCCCGATACCGAGTCAACCTGTGGTGAGGACGCTGGGGAAATTGTCTGCGATGACGACAGTGGCGAGGACACCACCAGCGTCATTGAATACTCGCTGGATGCTGGTGAAGAGATCATCATTGTTATCGACGGCTACTACTCGACATCTGAAGGCCTGTACACACTCGCAATCAGTGAGTGCGCTGAAGAAGAAGAAGAAGAAGAAGAAGGCGATGATGACGATGATGACGGCGACTGGTGGGATGACTGGGGCGACTGGGACGACGACGATGACGATGACGACGGTGGTCCTGGCGGCGGCGGCGGCGGCGGCGGCGGCGGTCCTGGCGGCGGCGGCGGCGGCGGCGGCGGTCCTGGCGGCGGCTGAGTCTTACTCGAGGTAACCAAGCTCCATGAGCTGCCTCTCCTCAGCATCCGACGTCTGCCCGTTGGGTAGGCCCGGTAGCGGGGGATACTCTCGCTTACGCCGATCGGAGCGAATCTCTCTGAGCGCCTCAAGCAACGGGCCTTCCGCTGTACGCAGTGATGCAGTCCACTCTTTGGGGTCGCCCAGACGGTCGTACTGAGCTTCATGCTCGCCGCCCGTTCTCGACTCAGACACCAGGGTCTGCTCTTCGTCTCTCACCGCAACGAGCTTGCCGACACCGCCGTGAGGCGCACACTTGAGAACCGGTATGCGCTTACAGTGACTGCTCTCGGCACTGAGTGTCTCGTGGAGCACACCTGTTTTCGTGAGCACTCCGCCATCCGCATGCTCGAGCGGCGGTAGCTGGGCCACGGAGAGTACCGTGGGCGCAATGTCCAGCAAGCTCGTCAAGCGGGTGTCCACAGTGCCTGAGCCCGCCCCTCCAGGCATCTTCACAATCAACGGCACGCGCGTCTGTTCAACATGCGGAAAGGCGCCATGGTCATACCAGAGCGTTCGCTCTCTGAAGCCCTCGCCGTGGTCAGCAAAGAGAATGATTATTGCATCCTCATACCGGCCCGTCCGTTTAATACTGGCCAAGACCGTGCCCACCTGCTCGTCCGCAAACTCCACACCACGCGCATAGAGCGTCTCGTAGAGCACAGGGTCCGTGTAGCCCTCAATTTGCTGGTAATCTGGGATATGAGCAGCCAGTAAAGGATCTGCCTCCAGCCCCTCGTGGAGGTCACCCTCACGCAAGAAGCGCTTCACAGGGCCGTGTGGATCGAAGGAGTGGTACCAGCTGAAGACTGGTCCCTCCTGGACCTGAAGCCAAGCTGACATTTGATCAGCTGTCATGTCTCCATACCTGTTCTGATTTCCAGGTGTGTTGTACACAGAGAAGCCTTGATCAAGCCCAAGCGCAGGCCGCAGCGTAAACGCCGACACGAAAGCCGCCGTTCGATAGCCTGCCGCCAAGAAGCGCTCAGCTATCGTCACTTGCTCGGCAGCAAGCGGCGCACCATTCCTGAACAAATTCACCATCACCCCGTGACCCGCTGGATCGCGACCCGTCATCACAGAGGCAAACGCTGGGCCGGTGACTGAGACTGGCGAGAACGCATCATCAAAGCGAACGCCATCCCTGGCGAGTGCATCCATATTCGGTGTCTTGGCTGGAGACTTCGCGTTGTATGCCCCGACGTGGTCGACACGGAGCGTGTCCACCGCGATGAGGAATACATCAACGGGCTTGTCTGCATCACAACCTGAGAGCAAGGTCAGGGCGAGCGCTATGCCAGTCATCGACAGGCTTGAGTCCTGGACACAGAGCTCTCGCTACAGGTACCTCCGCTGCAGCCAACCACCCAACTGTGCAGCGTTCCGCAAGCAGGAATAGCATCGAGCCACCCCACAGTGACCTCGCAGAATAGCGTCCCCTCGCAGCGACCGACATCCGTCCACTGCTGCTCAATCACTCCATTACAGTCCCAGTCCCACACACCATCGACGCTCGCGCTGACCTCAAAGTCTGTGTGGCCAGGATTGACCTCGGGATCCGAGTCGAGACAGTCATCATTATTGTCTGCTGTGTAGTCTCCGCTCGGACCACAAAGACATGCAGTGGTGTCTGAACCATAGCCATCGCTGTCAGCATCAAGCCACCATGTGGCGCAGCCCACGGCATCGGGTTCATCAACGGTTCCGTCGCAGTCGTTGTCGGCATCATCACAGAACTCTTCAGCACCGGGGAAGATCCCGGCATCGGTATCCTCACAGTCATCGCCACCAGCGACGACAGCATCATGCCCGTCGCCATCTTGGTCTGTCAGGTCCTCGCCATCGCAGTCCTGATCGACGCCATCATATGGATACTCTTCTGCACCTGGATGGATCTGACTATCGAGATCATCACAGTCCACAGTCGAGTCATAGCCATCGCCGTCTTGATCGACACCTGGGCCGGCCCCACCAGTGTCATCACCTGACTCCAAGACCACACTCACGCCCACAGTATCGGTGCTCGTGAGCCCATCAGCATCGACAACCTGAAGGCTGATGAGATGATCTCCCAGGTCGAGGGATGCAGTACTCCACTCTACGTCGCCCATCGCACTCACAGCCGAGAGGTCCGCAAATTGTCCCTGGACATCGCTGGACCAGATCCGAACAAGCGCAGCCGGATCATCCCGATCATCACCGATTCGCGCCATGAATGTCACGACCTCACCAGAGATATGCTCCGAGCCATCTGCTGGAGAGAAGATGGTCACATTGGGGTCTGAGTTGTAGACTGTGAGCCCCTTCTCAGAGGCACAGGAGACACCGAGTATCGATAGCGCCAAGAGTAGTGTTCGCATTGAAGTGTTCTCCGAGGATAGGATGCTACGCCCGTGCCTGATAACAAGGATATCTCATGCCCATCATCGCTGCGGTACAGATCAACGGATCCTCAGATATCGAGCGGAATCTCGCGACCACCGAGCGTCTGGTTCGAGAAGCCGCTGAGTGTGGTGCCGAGTTCATCGCCACCCCGGAGGCCACCACCTACCTGGGCCCACACGATCGCAAGATAAGCTTGGCCGAGCCTCTGGATGGTCCCACCCATATGCGGCTCGCGGACTTGGCACGCTCTCTCGGCATCACGCTGTTGGTGGGCTCGGTGGCGGAGCGCTGCGACGATACGCGGGCGTACAATACATCGCTGCTGTTTGGCCCTGATGGTTCACTCATTGCGCACTACCGAAAGATGCATCTATTCGATGTGGACTTGGCCAAGTCAGGCGGCGTCACCTTTAAAGAGAGCGACACCACCGGTCGCGGTGACCAGCTGGTCGTGGCGGACACACCAGTGGGTCGCGTCGGCTTGAGCATCTGCTTTGATCTCCGCTTTCCAGAGGTCTACCGCGCCCTGTGTGATCAGGGCGCCACGATTCTCACCGTCCCCTCTGCCTTCACGCTGATGACCGGAAAAGACCACTGGCATGCGCTCCTGCGCGCCCGCGCCATCGAGAATCAAGCCTGGGTAGTCGCTCCAGGCCAGTGGGGTCCTCACGATGACAAGGGGCTCCGCATGTCGTACGGCCACTCCCTGATCATCGACCCATGGGGCACCATCGTTGCTGAGTGCGGAGATGGTGAGGGCTTCTGTATGGCAACCATGGATACCCATCGTGCCCAGACCATCCGGGAACAAATTCCCATGAACTCCAACCGCTGTCTCTGACACAGCGTAGAATCTGACAAGAACGCCATGATGCTCCAAGCCTTCTTTATCTCCATCCTGACTGTCACCGCGGCCAGGCCTCCTGAAACACCCGTTCGTGATGTGAGCGACATTGCTGGACTGCCCAGCCGTATTGCCTTTGGCTCTTGTGCAAGACAGGCCAAACGACAACCCATTCTGGACACCATCCTGGCCGCAGAGCCCGAGCTGTTCATCTACCTGGGCGACAATATCTATGCCGACACACGCTTCAAGTGCATCATGCGTCGCAAATACAATCGCCTCGCCCGCAAGCCTGAGTTTCAGCGACTCCGGGCAGGGCTTCCCACTCTCTCTATCTGGGATGATCACGACTACGGCGTGAACGACTCAGGGGTCGAGAACAAATTTAAGGTGGAGGCTGAGGCGCAGTTTCTGGACTTCTGGCGGGTCCCGGAAGACAGTCCTCGGCGGACCCGCCCGGGTATTTATGGCCACCACACCTTTGAGGCCGACGGTCGCAGACTGAGCATCATACTCCTTGACACTCGCTACTTTCGTGATGCGCCTCTGGAGACGAAGCGCCCCGACGTAAAGGGTCCCGGTGCACCATTTAGACGAAAATACAAGCCAGACCCTGACGCGAGCAAGACCGTACTGGGCGAGGCCCAGTGGGCTTGGCTGGCTGAGCGACTCGCCGAACCCGCGGATCTCAGGATTATCGCGACATCTGTTCAGTTCGGACACAGCTACAACGGACTCGAGTCTTGGAACAATTTTCCAGTAGAGAAGGCCCGAATGCTGGAGTTGATCAAAAATTCTGGTGCCAATGGGGTGATATTTCTCTCTGGAGATGTCCACTGGGGAGAAATATCACGGGTCAAAAAGGGCGCTGGATACCCCATTTATGATGTCACCTCTAGCGGCCTGACTCAGATTCACGACTGGGCCTCATCGAACAAAAACCGAGTTGGAAGGTCGGTAAAAGTCCTCCACTTTGGCATGATGGAGATCGACTGGACACTGGAGGATCCCACCATCAGTCTTCGCTTGGTCGACATCGATGGGGAGACCCAAGTAGAAAAACAGATCTCCCTCTCAGCAATTTCAGCGGACTAATGGGGCTGGCGACAGCTAGGCCCTGCGCTTAGATAGTCACCTCTTTCCCCTCTGTACCAAAGCAATGATGAGCATCCGATCACTCACATGTCGTGTACTCCTGTGTGCCCTCGTGGCCGGGCTGGGCTTTGGATCTCCTGCACACGCCCAGGACTCTGACGCCCCTGTCGCACCAGAGACCGCTGACAAGGCTCCAGAGGACACCACCAAAGCCCCAGAGAAGCCCATCACTGAGGTTCCCTTCTACAAGGGCGACAATCTACGCTTCGATCAAGCCGACATCTTCAAGAGAACAGGTGCAACCCTGCTCGGAAGTGTCCTCGAGATCGGAAGCTGGGATCAGGAGTCATGGCTGTGGGCCGGAAGCACTGCTGCGGTCACCATCGCCTTGATGGCACCCACAGACCCCTCTCCCGATGTTCGCTTTCAGGACTGGGTACAGGGAGGTCGAACAGCCAAGGCTGACAAGTACCTGCCGCCGCTGAGAACACCAGCCTTCCGTACCTATGGCATGGGCACTATCGGTCTCCTGGGCCTCTATGGTCACTTTGGTAACAAGCCCAAGGTGCTGGAGGCCGCGTCACTGTCGATGGAGGCTGTGACCGTTGCCGTCACGCTGCACCTGGCACAGAAGCTCATCATCGGCCGTGAGGGTCCCACCGATGGCGATGGGCTCGGCATCATTCATGGGCCTACCGAGGGCATCAACCTCTACCCAGCAGGAACGCCTTCAGGTCACACTGCGAGCGTCTGGGCCATGTCTGTGGTCTTGATGGACCAGGTCGACACCTGGTGGGGTGACACACTCGGCTGGACAGTCAACTCTTACGTAGCCGTGTCTCTGATCTACAACGACCAGCACTACGTCTCCGACATCATCTGGGGCGCACCTCTGGGGTACTTTGTCGGTAAGTGGGTGAGCAAGCATCGCTCAACCAAGTACGCATACCAGAACGGACACCCCATCAAGCTCGGGCAAGAGCCTAAGCGTGTAAAGTTCAGCGGTATCTCTCCGCTGAATCCAGATGAGTACGGCACCCGAGGCATCGCAGGGGTCTGGGTCTTCTGAGGTTTAGTCTTCGCGACGCCGCGCCAGACCACCGAGTCCCAACAAGGGCAGAAGAATCCAGGCTGATGATGCACCAGAGCTCTGGGGACTGATGCAGCCACCGCCAGATACTGAGCAACGCTCAAATGTCGGTCGCGTGCCTGAGTTGTCATCTGTCGGTACAGGACCAACGGTCAGCAGTGACTGTGGCTTATTGGCCCACTCACCGGCACCGAGGTCCGAGCAGTCAACAGCGAGTTCAACCTGAATGTCCAGGCAGTCCTCCAGATCAGAAGGAGCGTAGTAGCAGACTGTATCGCCAGTGGTTCGGCTGGCTGGTGTGCCCGGGGCGTCGCAGCTGGCGAATCCTCCCTTCGCACTCGACCAGTTGTCGATGAGCCAAGTACACTCCGAGAGATCGCAGCCAGCACCCGCACCATCGGCGTACTGGGCCTCAAGGTAGACATGCTGTGTGATTCCGACAAAGTCTTCATCTCCAGTGATGTCTACGGCATCGCTTGCCTGATCATTGGGGTTCGCCGACGACAAAAGAATGCTGACGTCATCGCAATCCTGGGCGGCTGCGGGGCTCATGGCGAGCAGAGTGACGAGTGTTGCGATCATGTCTTCTCCTTGACTTCCCCACCCTATCTCGGATCGGGCTTGGGGGGCTACTCCCCGAGTAATGCGTCGACGGTCTGTTGGTCAGCACCTGGAAAGGTGTAGTCACCAAAGTCAGCAGGCTGCACCCACTTAAAATCATTGACTGCCTTGGCCACTGGGGCTTCATCAGTCGTCGCGTGATAGACGAGCATGTCGAGATGGTAGCGCTCATACTCATGAGTCACCTTCATCGAGAGCGACTTAATCTTGGCGACGATCCCGATGTTCTCGGTGAGTTCTCTGGCCAGGGCTGCCTCATCAGACTCTCCTGACTCCACACGCCCACCGGGAAACTCCCAGAGCAGCGGAAGGACCGCATGCGCGTTGCGTTGGGTGATCAAAAAGTGACCATCACGCTCGATGCGTGCGGCCACCACCCGAATGTGTGGCTTGCTCACGGGCACTCCTTGCCGAGCGCACGAAGGCGCCCGGATGCCTCTATTTTCACATCACCAGAGGCGGTAGCCTGGAGACGACAGTACTGAGAAATCGCTTCCGCCATGCGGCCCTGCTTCTCGTTGACGTAGGCAATACCCAGGCGACCATCGAGACTTCCTGGATCGCGCTGAAGTGCTCGGTCAAAGTGAATCCGCGCTTGGCTCCAGTTTTCTTTATCGATCTGTGTCCAGCCCTTGTTGATCTCGCCTGATGCACTGACAGGCGAAGCCGTAGTCTTGGCTGGCGGTATCTTCTGGGCAGCCGGCTTCTCAGGTGTCGGCGTGGCTGGAACAGACTCAGCAGCAGGCTCAGCAGCAGGCTCAGCAGCAGGCTCAGCAGCAGCAGGCTCAGCAGCAGCAGGCTCCTCAGCAGCGAGATCGCCTGCAGCATCAGACTCAGCACCGGTGTCTTCCTTGACCTCGGGCTGTGCGACCGGAACTGGCTCAGCTTGTTCAGCGGGCATCTCTGCCGCTGAGCTTGACTTAGCAGCATCACGATCGTTTAAGAAATCGAGCGCCAGGTATGCGACTCCGCCCAGCGCACCAAAGAACATCAGCCACCACATGGCCATGCTCCGGCGGCGATGCTGACCCCACTCCAGATCTTCACCCTCAATGTCGCTCAGTGAGCTACCCTGGAAGGTGGCACGATCTGCCACTGCATGCTGCTCCTCAGAGAAGAAGTCCTCCTCGCCGAGCTCCATATCCATTGTTGGCTCATCAGGATCGAGCGAAGCCATCAGAGAGTCCGCGAGACGCGTCGACTGTTCTTCTGGGACTATCTCTCCGAACAGCGCAGCATCCGGCTCCACCTCAACAACATCTGTGCTGAAGTCTTCTACTTCAGATGGAGCGGTTGGAGACGTTGGAGCGGTTGGAGCGGTTGGAGCGGTTGGAGCGGTTGGAGCGGTTGGAGCGGTTGGGGTGGGTGAAGCAGGCTCTGGAGGGTCGCTGTCACTGGGTGCCCCGACCACATCGAGAGCGCTGGGACGCGCAAACAAGCCTGGCTTGACCGCAACACTGAGACTGGGTGTCTTCGCTGGCTGCGGCTGAGACTGCGGTGTACCGCCACGCTCTGCCTCATCTACCAAGCTGAAGAAGACACGATAGCTCTCCACATCACCGACGCGCTTCCACGCACCGCCGCTCTCGGAGACTTCATCATCAGGCCAAATTCGACGCTCAGCTATCCAACGCTGGAGCATCGCCTCATCGCGCACATGGTAAGTGTTGCCTTCTTGGCGAAGCACAAATCCAGCCGGCCCATCGGGTGCTGCTGGCGAATCGGCAGGTGCTGATTCAGCAGACTTTTCTTCATCAACTGCAGGTTGAGCTGAAGCGTCTCGACGCAGGGGAATAGAGGCTGAACAGGCAGAACATCGAAAGACCAGATCCTGATCACGCGCAAAGGGTGCGGCGGGTGGATCCAGCTCGTATTCAGCTTGGCACTTTGGGCAGACGATCTGCACGGTCTATCTCGGGGTCAGAAAGAAAAGAGGTCGCCCGCTCAGGGCGTCATCTGCTGAATCATTATCTCTATGGCCTTAGCATCCGCAGGGTTGCTGCGCAGATAGGCCTGGTAGTGGGAATTCGCGCCAGAGATATCTCCTTGCTCGCGTGCCATGTGACCCAGATACTTGCTCGCCGCGACCGCGCCTGCAGCCGATGCCTGACGCAGCTGCATCTCAGCAGTGTCCATATCTCCCTTCTTAAACAGCACGAAGCCGAGCCTCGCCCGGAGCCCGTGATTCGACGGCTGAAGCTCTAAGGCCGCCTTGAACGCACTCGATGCATTGCTCCACTTCTTGGCGCGCATCGCAGCCTCGCCCATTGCAATGTGATCCTCTGTAGACAAGGCACGCTGAGTCACATCGCCAGATGCAACAGGATCAGTCGGCGGCGGCTCGTAGCCCGGCGGCGGAAGCATCGGGTTGGTCGCCTTACCCCCCTTCTTGAACTCGTCTGGCACCTTCACAATCAGCTGGTCCTCTTCGACCGTGAAGGCATTGATCTCCTCAACCTTGACGTCCTTGAGGGTCTTGTTGATGTTCTCTTGCATTCGCGCTCGAAGTTCCTCAGAGCGCTTCTTTTGGGCCTCTTCCTGTTCAGCGCTCTCAGCCTTTTTCTGAGTGGCTCGGACCTGCGCCGCTGAAGGACCTTCATCGGGTAGTGCGTCGATGCCGAAGTACGCCCCAGCCGCACACAACAACAGAGCGGCCATGATCAACTGTTTGCGCTGCTTCGTTGAGGCTTCAGCCTCCGCAGCAGCCTGCTTCTTGCTCTTTCGACGGGTTCGCGTCGACGTACGCTGCTGCCGGGACTGCTTGAGCGCCTCAAAGGGGTCGACGAACTGGTGTGGGTTTTCGTCATCCTTGCCCGTCTTGGCTACCGACTCAACTGCCTTCTGTTCTGCACCTCGACGGGCAGACGATGGCTTGCGTTCCTGCTCCATGGAGGCGGAGGCTTCCTCGAGTAAGGAGTCCATATCGAGCTCGATCCCGCCCTCATCATCTGCATCCTCTTGGGTTGCAGCCTCTACTGCAGCGAGGAGCTGGTCTCCAATTTCATCGGCAGAGTTCTCTTGTACAGCAGCCTTGGGCTCCTCCGCTGTAGTCAACCTATTGAGCATCTCATCCGCAATGCCCTCAGCATCAACCTCGAGCGCTGGCTCAGAGTCTGCCTCGAGTGCGGCTTCAGCATCGGCTTTAGCCATGCCGCTGTGGGCAGCCACATACGCATCGATAAAGTGACTCTCGAGGTCGCTGATGTCACCGATGACCGTCCAGTCTTCACCATCGTGACTGAGTGTATCCTCAGTCGAGACCCGACCTTCCTTGAGGTACTTGCGCAGGGTCTTGTAGTCCGAGAAGTCGTAGACGAGCCCAATACCGGTCTTGACCTTCCAGGTTGAAATCCCAACCGACTTGAAATCTAAGCTGTGCACATCCGTCGGCCGCTCAACAACAGGTGCTGCCGCCTCTGGCGCCGTCTCACTGGCGCCATCTTGGTAGACCACGAACACATGGCGACACCGAGGACAAGTGATGCGTGCACCACGGCCCTCTATGCGCCCTGGGTCTAGGCGATACCGCGCTCCGCAATGTTCACAAGTGACGACCATTTGATGAGTCTATTTGCCTTCGGAAATGACGTGTCAAGCTACCACCGGTTCTCGTATGCCCGCAACGCACACATGCCTGCGATCTTTCAAACCAAGACAACCTCGAGCTTTGCAAAGCGGGCATAGACAGACTTGGCGCCGTGCCGATCAAAGCGTATGTGCAGCTTTAGGTTCTGCTGCACTCCTTCAACTCGCTTGATTTCTCCCATCCCAAAGGTGGGGTGAATCACCCTTATTCCAGGCTGAAACTCACTGGGGTCTTCCGGCGTGAAGGTGCGGAGGTCCGTGGGGCGTTCCGCGGGTTGCGGTGCCCTTGCCCGTCGAGTCGTCGTCGGAAAACGAGCAGTGCTGTAGCCAGACGAGCTACTCAGGCCTGTCGCCCAGGATGGACGCTCGGGCTCTTTGTCCCCGGTGAGCAGGTCCTCAGGAATCTCATCCAAGAACCGAGAAGCCTCAGCAGCCTGAAATCCCATTCCCAGCACCAGCCGGCGCTGTGATCGGGTAACGAACAGTCGCTTCATTGCTCGGGTGAACGCCACGTAGACAAGACGACGCTCTTCCTCGAGGTCTTCTTCCTTTTCACGGGCACGATGATGAGGGAAGCCTCCTTCAACCATACCCACGCAGAACACCACAGGAAACTCGAGGCCTTTTGCCAGGTGAGCGGTGAGCAAAGTCACTGCGCCCTCTGCCCGGTCCTCATCCGGGAGCTCATCAGACTGACCACTGAGACTGGCGCGATCGATGAAGGCCTGAAGCCTATCCATCGGGTGATCACTCATCTCCTCATCAAGTTCATCCTCGATGGCTCGTGTCAGCTCAGCAATATTCTCGAGCCGGCCTTGAGCCTCAGGCGTGTCTTCCGTCCGGAGCACATCCAGATACCCACTCTGCTCAGCCAGAAAGCTCACGAGCTCTCCGGGCGCCACTGTCCGTGCATGCTCACGCGCCTGAGCAATGAGTGCACAGAACTTCTTGGCACCCTTCCGCCCACGGCCCTTGCCCTCACCCCAGGTCTCAGCCGCTGCAAGCATGGGCACACCGCCCGAGTCTGCAACAGACTTGATTCCTGCCAGCGCAACCGCTCCGATTCCGCGGGCGGGAACGTTGATGACCCGACTGAAGGCCATGTTGTCCGTGGGGTTCAAGATGAGCTTGAGGTAAGCCACCATGTCGCGGATCTCTCGACGCTCGTAGAATTTCCGAGCACCCACCAAGACGTGCGGCATTCGGGCACGCACAAAGGCCTGCTCAAATGGTCGTGAGGCCGCGTTGGTCCGGTAAATAATGGCGCAGTCACGGTAGCTGTAGCCCTGATCACGCAGACGCTGAATCTGGCGAAGAACCCTGTGTGCCTCCTCTGTGTCATCCCGTGCGATGATCCGATGGACCTTCTCGCCTTCCTCTTGATCGGTCCACAGCTCCTTCTCCATGCGTCCGCGATTGTTGCTGACGACGGCGTGTGCTGCCTTCAGAATCGGGGATGTGGATCGATAGTTTCGCTCCAGACGAATGACCTCGGCGTCGGGAAAGTCTCGCTCAAAGTCCAGGATGTTCGAGACGTCTGCACCACGAAATGCGTAGATACTCTGATCATCATCACCCACAACAGCCAGGTTTCGGTGCGCTCCGGCCAGCAGCTTGACGAGCTTATACTGCGCTAAATTTGTGTCCTGATACTCGTCAACCATGACGTAGCGAAACTGCTCTTGATAGCGAGCCAGAATCTCAGGGTGCTCCTCAAACATCCGAACAGTAAGGTTCAGGAGATCATTGAAGTCCACCGCATTGGCGACGAGAAGGTGCTGCTCATAGGCGCGATAGACACGAGTCATCGGGTCGTGACGATGCTGCTCGGCATAGGCATCCGCACTCTGCATCTTGATCTTGGCCTGGTCGAGAGCCGAGCGCATCTTGGCCACCGGAAAGGCCTTGATGTCAATGTTCGCCTCTTTCGCAATATTCTTCAGCAGCCGCGACTGATCATCCATGTCATAGATGGTGAAATTCCGCTTGTAGCCGATGGCCTCGATGTCTCTACGAAGGAAGCGCACGCAGGCCGAGTGGAATGTACTCACAAGCACGCGATCAGCGTCTGCACCGACCATGCCTCGAACCCGCTCTCGCATCTCCGCAGCGGCCTTGTTGGTGAACGTGACTGCAAGAATATTCCAGGGCCTGACACCCTGGTTGAGCATGTGCGCTACGCGGCAGGTGAGAACCCTTGTCTTGCCCGATCCAGCACCAGCGAGGATGAGAAGTGGGCCCTCGATCTTAACGACCGCCGCCCTCTGCTCGGGGTTGAGTCCCTGGAGGCATGCCTCGTCGTTAATCATCGGTCTTCTTCCTCGAGCGAAAGCGCTCCGCAGCGCCCTCGAGATTGCTCTGCGTGCCACGTGCGATGCTCACTGCATCCGCCGGCACATCCTTGGTGATGACTGAGCCTGCGCCAATGATGGCGCCGTCACCGATACAGACGGGTGCAACGAGCGCTGAGTTCGAACCAATAAATGCACCATCGCCGATTGTTGTCGTGCTCTTGGTGAAGCCATCGTAGTTACACGTGATGGTTCCAGCACCAATGTTCGCACCTTCACCCACTGTGGCATCTCCTAAGTAAGTCAGGTGGTTGACCTTCGCTCCGGGGCCGAGCCTGGACTTCTTCATCTCGACAAAGTTGCCTACCCGCGCACCCTCACAGACATGCGCGGCTGGCCGAAGCCGTGCATAGGGCCCAATTGACGCGCCATCATCAACACGTGCGGACTCGCAGACCGAGTGGCTGTGAATCTGAACACCTGCTCCAATCGATGTGTCTGTGATGTGGCAGTGGTGACCAATCGTACTCCCGGAGCCGATTCGGGTGCGACCCTCGAGCACGACTCCTGCACCGATCGTCACATCAGCATCAATAGCCACGCTGTGCTCGACCACCACTGTGTGTGGGGACAAGAAGTCAACACCAGCCCGGCCATGGCTCTCTACAATGCGCGCCTGGAGGGCCTGACGCGCAAGAGCAAGCTCATGACGATCGTTCACCCCGAGCACCTCCGAGAAGTCATCATGAACCACAACCTTCGCCCGACCCTCAGACGCTGCGCGCTCGACTGTATCGGTGAGATAGATCTCGTCCTTGTGGGCATGTGGCTCGAGGTTAGGTAAAACCGCACGAAGCCAGGCAATATCGAAGCAATACAGTCCTGTATTTATCTCGCAGATCGATAGCTGCTCTGCTGATGCCTCCTTGGCCTCAACAATCCGCCATGGCTGACACTCGGCGGTACGCTCCAGCCGGCCATAGTGAGCACCATCCTCGAGAACAGCGGTCAACACTGTCACAGCGGCGTCGCCATGAGCAGCCACGAGCGAGCGAATGGTCTCTTCCTTGATGAGCGGCGAGTCTCCGGCCATGACGACGACGGTGCCCGAGTCTGGCAGAGCGGAGAGTGCACTGGATACCGCATCTCCGGTACCTCGCGTCTGGACCTGACGCGCGAAGGCCGTGTCTGTGCCGGCAAAGGCCGCGCGAACCTGCTCCTCTTGGTGGTTCACCACGAGGACGGGAGACAAACCGGCGGCCCTGGCTGCAGCCACGACATGGCCAACCATGGGCCGTCCAAGCATAGGATGCAGGACCTTGGCGAGTGTCGACTTCATCCGGGTTCCGCGTCCTGCGGCTAGGATGACTGCGAAGTCGGTGGATTGGGACGACATGGGCTCCTCCAGGCCTGGTCTGTAACACCCGATTGCCTGGTCGGGACATCGCCGCTAATGACTGACATATAGAACACCCCACGGGCACAGATCGTGCCGAGGAATGAAAAATGTCAAAGCGGATCCTGGTTGTACTCTCTGGCTCAGGTGTCTTTGACGGGACCGAAATTCATGAAGCAGTCATCACCCTGCTCGCGCTCGCGCAAGCAGGCGTCGCCGTCAGCTGTGCAGCACCCAACAAAGACCAGCTTCACGTCATCAATCACGCCACAGGAGAAGTGATGGATGAGCGTCGAAACGTGATGATCGAGTCAGCCAGAATCTCTCGAGGAAACATCCTCGACCTCTCTGAGGTAGACCACGGCGGCTACGACGCTGTCTTTATCCCTGGTGGATTCGGTGCAGCCAAGAACCTGTGCACATTCGCGACCGAGGGTCCTGACTGCAGCATCGACCCTGATGTTGAGCGCATCCTGAAGGCATTCCATTCGGCCTCAAAGCCCATTGGCGCCATCTGTATCTCTCCGGCAGTTCTGATTCGCGCCCTGGGTGATGTGACCGTGACCATCGGTAATGACCCCGACACTGCCGCAGCGCTGAGTGCCATGGGAGGTCAACACGCTGACTGTGATGTCACCGAAATGCACGTCGATACAGCCAATAAGGTCGTGACGGCTCCAGCCTATATGCTTGATGCCACCATCGATCGTGTGGCCCTCGGAATCCACGCTGCAGTCGCCGAGGTCATCAGGCTCGCGTAGCATCATAAGTCTCGTGGGTTAGGATGACCGTCTTAGGGGGCCCAATGGCGAATCGCGTCCATCGACTGCGTGTAAATGGCGAGGACCTGGAGGTTCTTGCTCCGGCACACTGGACTCTCCTTGAGGTCCTCCGCTACAAGCTGCGCTTGACGGGCACAAAGCAAGGCTGTGACAAGGGCGATTGCGGCGCGTGCACGGTCTTGGCAGATGGAGAGCCGGTACTCAGCTGCTGCACACTCTCAGCGATGGCAGAGGGCAAAGAAATCGAGACCATCGAGGGCCTCGACCTCACCATCCCTAGAGCCTTCGATGTCTGCGGTGCGCTCCAGTGTGGTTTCTGCCAGCCTGGAATGATCTGCTCAGCCAAGGCCTTGCTGGAGAAGACACCCGACCCAAGCGACGGAGAGATCCGAGAAGCGCTGGGTGGCAATCTCTGCCGGTGTACCGGCTACACCAAGATATTCGAGGCCGTGAAGCTCGCAGCCAAGGACCTCGATGGGATGGCCGGAGATGAGCCGAACAGACCGGTACCCATGCGCTACGGCGAGCCATCAGAGGGCTACCTGGTTCTCGGGGCACGCGGACGCAAGGCAGACAGTATTCGTAAGGCAGTTGGCGCTGAAATCTATGCAGATGACATCGACCTTCCGCGCATGGCTCACGGGCGAATCCTGAGGTCACCCTTTCCTCATGCACGAATCCTGTCGATTGACACGAGTGCTGCTGAGGCACTCGATGGCGTCTTCGCAGTGGTCACTGGTGAAGAGATGCCAGAGCGATACTGCGTCATCCCGTGGACACCCGACGAGCAAGCCCTTGCCACCGACAAAGCCCGCTACGTGGGTGATGGGATCGCCGCTGTTGCGGCAGTCGATGAAGAGACAGCCATCCGGGCCATCGATCTCATCAAGGTTGAGTGGGAGGTTCTTCCCGCCGTCTTCGATCCTGAAGACGCACTGGCGGAGGACGCACCACTGGTCCACGACAAAGACTGGAAGGGGCGGGACCGCAAGAACAACATCTGCAAGACAGTTGACCTGACCTTCGGAGACCTAGATGCAGCCTTCGAGGCCGCAGATGTAGTCGTGGAAAACAAGTGGTTCTACGAAGGAAATACTCACGCCCCCATCGAGCCACACTGCGCTGTTGGCAGCTGGAGTCCGGATGACCAACTCACCGTCTGGTCCTCGACACAGGTCCCCCACTACCTCCACCGCGAGCTCGCCAAGATTCTGGACATTCCTCAGGCGAAGGTACGTGTCATCCAGCCCGCACTCGGCGGCGCCTTTGGTGGAAAGTCGGAGCCCTTTGACCTCGAATTCTGTGTAGCACTGCTCTCCAAGAAGGCTGGCCGTCCCGTCAAGATTCTCTACACACGAGAAGAGGTCTTCTACTCACACCGTGGGCGCCACCCCATGGACATGAAGTTCAAGGTCGGTGCCTCGAGTGACGGGAAGCTCACCGCAGTCGACAGCGACATTCTGATCGACGGTGGCGGATACCACTCCTTCGGCATGATCACCAGCTACTACGCTGGCCAATTGCTTCCAGGACCTATCGACTTCCCGAACTACCACTTCCGTGCACGGCGAGTCTACACAAACAAGCCATGCTGCGGACCCAAGCGGGGACACGGCTCGGTTCAGCCTAGATTCGGCTTTGAGTGTGCACTTGATGAGGTCGCAGAGCGCCTCAAAATGGACCCCATCGATATCCGTCGCATCAACGCCATGAAGGGTGGCGAGACCACCGTAAACGGTCAGACAATCCCCTCCACTGGCATCCTGGAGTGCCTCGACAGCGTCGAGCAAGCCAGCGGCTGGAAGGAACGCAGGGGTCAGCTGCCCCACGGTCGAGGACTGGGCATCGCGATCTCGATGTACATCTCAGGAACAGCCTACCCGGTCTACCCGAACGACATGCCGCAGTCCGGCGTCCAGCTTCAGGCTGACCGGTCCGGTAAGATCACCATCTTCTGTGGAGCGAGCGACATCGGCCAGGGCTCGGATGGCATGCTGACCTACATCGTCGCTGAAGAGACTGGTGTACCTCCAGATGACATCTTCGTTGTGTCCTCAGACACCGAACTCACGCCAGTCGATCTCGGCGCCTATTCATCTCGTGTCACCTTCATGTGCGGAACTGCATGCCAAGAGGCTGCACGCCTGATGCGTGCTGAACTGGTCGCTGCGGTTGCGGCACACTGGACAGTTGAGCCCAGCCAGGTCGGCGTCGCGCTCGGCTTCTACTATGACAAGGCCGACTCAGGACGCCAGCTTGGCGTCGCCGAGGTACTCCAGCTCGCCGAGTCCGCTCGCGGTAGACCGCTCGGCACAACCGGTGGATACCGAACCCGAAAGGTCGGTGGAGACTACAGGGGCGGCACGATTGGCGCCTCACCGGCATACTCCACAACAGCCCACATCGCTGAGGTCGCTGTAGACCCCACAACCGGCATCGTGCGCTGCGAGAAAGTCTGGGTGGCCCATGACTGCGGCAAGGCCATCAACCCCACCCTTGTAGAGGGACAGATCGAGGGCTCGGTCTACATGGGATATGCCGAGGCCATCATGGAGGCCCAGCTCTTCGATGAGCGTGGACTCCACACGGGACCAAACCTCTTGGACTACGCCATCCCGACCTCAGTCGAGACCCCAGAGATCTTCGCCGACATCGTCGAAGCTCATGATCCAGGTGGGCCCTACGGCGCCAAGGAAGCAGGGGAAGGACCGCTGCACCCGATCATACCCGCCATAGCGAATGCCATTCATGATGCTGTCGGCATCCGGCTTCGTCGCATCCCCTTCACCCCAGAGCGCGTCCTCGCGGGTCTTGCCGAGCAAGCTTCTGGTCTCGGGGAGGACAACAGCTCATGCTGAGAATGGACGGATTCGAGTTTCATGCGGCGAAGACCGCCGCCGACGCTGTTCAGCTCTATGCACAGCTGACAGAGCCCATGTACATTGCCGGCGGCACTGACCTCTTGCCAAACCTCAAGCACAGAATTGTCCGGCCAAAGAACTTGATCGGCCTCTCTGGCGTGCTCGATGACAGTATTCAGGAGACCGACGCTGCATGGATTATTGGCGGCGGCATGCGCCTCTCGGCCTTGGCTGAGGATGGTCGAATAGCTCCGCTGTCTGAGGCCGCTGGTCTCGTAGCCGGCCCACAGATTCGCAACATGGGCACCATCGGGGGCAACGTACTGCTCGATACGCGCTGCCTGTACTACAACCAGACCGAATTCTGGCGCAAGAGCCTCGGCTACTGCCTGAAAGCGGACGGTGACTGGTGCCATGTCATCAATGGTCCCAAGACCTGTGTTGCTGCACAGTCGAGCGACACCGTCCCAGTCTTGCTCGCAATGAACGCCTCCATCACACTGCTCGGACCTGAAGGTGAGCGGACCCTGAGCCTGAGAGACCTGTACAAGTTCAATGGCATGGATCACCTGACCATCAGCAAGGGTGAGCTCCTGACACACATCAGTGTGCCGAAGCCCAGTGGAAGCTTTCGCGGGACCTACAAGAAGCTGCGTCGTCGCGACAGCATCGACTTTCCGCAGCTGGGGGTCGCTGTATGTGCCAGCTTTGATGGCGAGTGCCTACAGAGCCTCGAGATCGTAGTGGGCGCAGTCAACCCACAGCCAAAGCCTGTCCGTAAGCTCGAGTCATTCATCGGACGCCCCTTGAATGAAGAGACAATTGATCAGATCGCACAGCTGGTAGAGCGACAGACTCGCCCTCAAAAATCTGTGACAGGTGATGCAGACTGGCGACGCTCAATGGCATCTATCTTCACTGCCCGAGCCCTCGCTGAGCTCCGCGGCTGAGCACTAAAACGCTCTGATCTCAAGCTACCGTCGTCACAGTCGACACTAAGCCCAGGGCTGAACGTCAGCAGCGGGCTTGTACCCATCAGGCAGCATCTGCGCGATCTGATGCCAAGCGGACTCAATTGCGGACATCGCTCCAACATCATCGACTGCGATGGCCTCACCCACCTGTACTACAGCCGCCCCAGAGTGCATGCTGAGCTGTCCGATTGGCATCAGGGTATCCGTGCCGC
>Ga0315315_10001869_pt1 | contig 19313 bp, 13 predicted proteins | sample M140m3416metaG_FD_203699 | JGI IMG/M metagenome (GOLD analysis project Ga0315315, IMG submission 203699) | Ammonia-oxidizing marine archaeal communities from Monterey Bay, California, United States - M1 40m 3416 | ecosystem: Environmental > Aquatic > Marine > Intertidal zone | place: USA... | reverse complement strand
TAACAGCCTGTTCCTGAGTGCTATCAACTACGACGATATGGAGATGCCGCCCAAGGGGAAACTGTCACCGGTTGAAATTACTGAATTCACACGGTGGATTAATCGTGGAGCTCCAATGCCATCTGGTGATCACCAGATGGCACGAACAGCTGGAATGATCGATTTTGAACAGGGTCGACAATTCTGGTCATTTCGGCCAGCAAGCGAGCAACCTGTACCGGCAGTTCGGCAGGGGGCGTGGCCGCAAACCAGGATGGATTGGTTCACGCTTGCGGCAATGGAAGACGCAGGCTTGAGCCCGTCACTGCAGGCGGATCGAGCGACGCTGATTCGACGATTGAGCTTTGACGTCATCGGCCTCCCTCCTTCTCCCGAAGAAGTTCAGCAGTTCACGGCCGATCAATCGCCGGACGCTTACCAAAAGCTGCTCGAACGTCTGTTGCAGTCGCCTCACTATGGTGAAAAATGGGGACGTATGTGGCTGGACATGGCTCGTTACACCGACAAAACGGCCGACTGGTTGTACACCACCGGGCAGTCTTATCGGTATCGTGACTGGATCGTACAGGCGTTCAATGAAGACATGCCATTTGATGAATTCGTTCACCGGCAACTGGCGACTGATCTGATTTCCGAAACCGGTCCTGAGGATCTGCCCGCACTGGGGTTCATCAGCTTGAGCCCAACCTATTGGAAGGAACTTAAGCTGCCATGTGAGATCATCAACACGATTGTGGCTGATGAATGGGAAGAACGAGTAGATGTCGTGTCGCGGACATTTCTCGGTCTGACCGTGGCCTGTGCCCGCTGTCACGATCACAAGTTTGATCCTATCAGTTCGGCGGATTATTACGCTCTGGCAGGCGTGTTTGCCAGTTGTCGACAGACTGAACGTCCGCTGATTTCAGAAGCGGCATACGAACCAGTTGCCAAGGCCAAAAAACAGGTCGCACAGCTGGAAGCTGAAATCACAACACTTGAAAAAAACGAGCCGCTCGCCAGAGAAAAGATCAACGAGCTAACAACGAAAATTAATTCAATCAAGTCATCGACTGCGTTCTATAACACGCCAATGGCCAATGCCCTGTCTGAAGAATCGCTGCATGTCGTCCGTGCCGGTAAGACGGCTCAGGAAGGAACCCGACTGGATTACCGGCCTGAACCTCGCGACCTGCCATTGTTTATTCGAGGCAACGCCAATCGCCCCGGCCCCGTTGTTCGCAGAAGGTTTCTGGCAGTTCTGTCTCCAGCCTCAGAGAGGGCTGCACAAGTTGAACCATTTCGGAATGGCAGCGGACGACTGGAGCTTGCCCACGCAATTACGTCTGAGGCGGCTTCTTTGACAGCACGAGTGATCGTGAACCGAATCTGGCTGGTACATTTTGGAAGCGGCCTGGTGACGACTCCCAGTAACTTTGGCAACCAGGGGGAACGTCCGAGTCATCCGGCACTTCTGGATGACATAGCGGCCCGCTTCATGGCCAATGGTTGGTCGATGAAATGGTTGCACCGTGAAATTCTGTTGTCAGCAACATGGCAACAATCATCTGATCTGAACAAAGAGAAACTAACTTCCGATCCTGGCAATCGCTGGTTATCGCGAATGAATCGTCAGCGTTTGGGTTTTGAATGGTGGAGGGACGCTATTCTGACGGCCAGCGGCATTCTGGACCTGACTGCCGGCGGACCATCCTTTGCAATCGATAGTGCGGACAACCACCGGCGGACGATTTACGCAACTGTTCACCGGCGTGACATGTCGACCACACTCACGATTCACGATTTTCCGGATCCAACTCAACACAGCCCCATGCGTTTCTCGACAACCACGCCGTTGCAGGGCCTCTATGCTCTGAATGGTCCGTTGCTGACTCAACAGTCTGATGCTTTCGTCGAACGTCTTCGTCAGGAATTACCGGACAACAACGACGCACAGATCGACCGGGCCTACTGGTTGTTGTATGGCAGACCTCCCACCGACGTTGAATTGCATCTGGGTCGGGAATTCGTTGATGATTCCCATGCAGACAGCAAACTGGCTGCATGGCAGCAATACGCTCATGTTCTGCTTGCATCCAATGAACTACTTTTTGTCGACTAACAGCCAGCCACCAATGAACCCGAATGCAGAGCAATGAATTTTCCCCGAAAAAGTTTGGCATGATCTTCAACGAACAACTGCACAATCGTCGTCGCCTGCTGCAACAGATGAGCGGTGGGGCAGGAGCCCTCGTCTCTGCCGATCTGCTGGCGGGCGCTCAGGGAACTCATTTTGAACCTCGTGCAAAACGAGTCATCCATCTGTTCATGAACGGCGGGCCATTTCAGGCCGATTTGTTTGATCCGAAACCGTCGTTGCTGAAATATGCGGGACAGAAACCAGAAGGAACACACCTCCTGACCGAGCGGCCAACAGGAGGGCTCTTGCCGTCACCATTCCGTTTTCGCCCGCAGGGCGCAAACGGGGTTCTGGTAAGCGAACTGCTGCCGAAGCTGAGTCAGCACATCGATGACATTTGTGTCCTGCGATCGATGCATGCCGACAACCCCAACCATGGCCCGGCCCTGCTGCAGATGAACAACGGAACGATTATTCCGACTCGGCCCAGTATGGGGGCGTGGTTTCTCTACGGTCTGGGAACCGAAAACCAGAATCTGCCCGGTTACGTGGTCTTGTGCCCAGGTCGACCGGTCAGATTTTCAATTTTGTGGAACAGTGCATTCCTGCCGTCGGCCTATCAGGGAACGTATATCAACCATTCAACAATTGTCCCGGAAAAGATGGTTCCTCATTTGCGTAACACGCGTTGGGATCAGGCAACTCAACAACGACAACTTAAGTTACTTCGGCGGCTGCATGCCGAGCACGACGCCGATCGTCCGTCCGGATCTTCAGCAGACGCTCGCATCCATGCAATGGAAACGGCTTACAGAATGCAGTTTCAGGCGAGCGATGCGTTTGATCTGAAACGTGAATCAAAGCCAACTCGCAACGCGTACGGATCAGGACACTTCGCCAACGGCTGTTTGTTAGCTCGGCGTATGGTCGAACGTGGCGTCAGATTTGTTCAGGTTTACTACGGAAACGGACAGCCCTGGGACACTCATTCCGATCACAACAAAAAAGTCCCAAAACTCTGCAGGGACATTGATCAGCCGATAGCGGCCCTGCTCAACGATCTCAAACAACGAGGCCTGCTCGACGACACGCTGATCGTGTGGGGCGGCGAATTCGGTCGCACACCTACATCCGAGAACGGAACCGGTCGAGACCATAATCATCACGGCTTCACAATGTGGATGGCCGGTGGTGGAGTCAAAGGTGGTATGACCTACGGGGAAACCGACGAATTTGGTTTTAAGGCTGTCGTCGACAAGATGCACGTCCACGACCTGCACGCAACGATGCTGCATCTGCTGGGACTCAACCATGAAGAACTTACCTACCGTCATGCGGGGCGTGATTTCCGTTTGACCGATGTTCACGGTCGAGTGGTCCAGGAAATTATCGCATGAAGCTCACCAGCGTCCTGACCCCCCCCCCTGAATGCAGAAAACGCTCAACTCGCTGTTCAGTCCGGTGTCGAGGGAGCCGTCGTCCGTTACCCGGGTTCGACGCTGAAGGATGTTCGCTTAGCGCGGACGACTTCTCAAGACTACGGTTTGGAACTATTGGTCATCAAAGGTTTTCGGCAGGCTGCATCGTCGCCGGAATTGCCGCATTGGGAATCAACGCCAAGCATAAGGTTGAGTAGCGCTCAGCACATCTCCTGTCACGGTTAGCAACTGTCAGCGGTCAGGGAACCGACGGATGTCGTCTATGAGGCTTACGCATCGTCCTGCAATGCAGCCAGAATGATCGACCGAACAGTCTTAGGATCTGCACCAGACACTTGTTTCATGACGATGCCGATCATTGGTCCAACTGCAGCTTGTTTTCCGGACCGGACATCTTCGGCTGCCTGGGGCATGGCTGCGATCGCTGCGTCAACAGCTACCTTCAATGCAGCTGTATCGTTAACAATTTCTCGTTCGGACGCCAGTGATTCGACATCAGCAACCGACACGGAGCTGCCCTCATTTGTTTGAGTCCTGAGAAGACCGTAAATCTCTCTTGCACTTTTTGTCGTTAACCGGCCCTCAACGACCTCCGTGAGCAACTGTCCCAGAATTTCTCCGGTAATCACAAATTCTTCGATCGTGATTCCATCTGTCTTCAGATCACGCAGAATATCCTGAGTCGCCCAGTTGGCGGCTGTCTTGGGATCTCCACATGTCTCTGAAACCTGTTCATACCAATCAGCAAACCGTGGCCCCTGGTCGATGATCACGTTCGCATCGTATTCCGACAGTCCCAACTGCGTCTGAAACCGCAGACTGCGTGCTGTCGGTGTTTCCGGAAGCTGCTCGCGAATTCGTTCAACTTCTTCCGAAGTCACCAGCACGGGAATCAAATCAGGATCAGGGAAGTAGCGATAGTCGGACGAGTCCTCTTTTTCTCTCTGACTGAATGAAATGCCTTTCTCCGCATCCCAGCCTCGTGTCGACTTAGGCGCATCGTCGATTGTCTGATGAGTCTTTTCCCATTGCGATTTTTGCCGTTTGATTTCGTATTCGATCGCCAGCTCAACGTTGCGAAAGCTGTTCATGTTTTTCAGCTCAGCGATAGGAGTCGCAGTCTTTTTCCCATCACCCTGACCAACATGCAGATTCACATTCGCATCACATCGCAAACTGCCTTCCTGCATATTGCAATCGGAGACATCCAGAAATATCAGCAGAGTACGAAGCTGTTCCAAATAGCGCCGTGACTCAGATCCTGTCCGCAGATCAGGTTCACTGACAATTTCAAGAAGCGGGGTGCCGGTGCGGTTGAGGTCCACTCGACTGTCACCGCCTCGACCTGACTCGTCGTGCACGCTTTTGCCAGCGTCTTCTTCCAGATGAGCACGCGTAATGCGGATACGCCGCAGGTCAGCCCCTTCTTCATCTGCGGCGATGTCCAGCCAGCCAGCTGAACTGAATGGCAGGTCAAACTGACTGATCTGATAGGCTTTGGGCAGGTCCGGATAGTAATACTGTTTGCGATCCCACTTTGTGAATTCGGCGATCTGGCAATTCAGAGCGATCGCTGTTTTGAGTGACAGATCGAATGCTGCGCGATTCATCACTGGCAGCGCTCCAGGCAACCCCAAACATACCGGACACGTCTGAGTATTCGGTTTATCGGGATTGAAACGAGGCGAACAACCGCAGAATAGTTTCGATCTGGTACGAAGCTGGACGTGGACTTCCAGCCCGATAATTGTTGTGTATTCAGTCATTGGATTTGGGTTGCAAGATGGTTGCAGAAAAGACCTGTCCGGCAGGAGTACGAACAATCGCCGAACCGGAACGCACACTGTCGGCCCGGAGAACTGCCAGGCCAACGGCCGGAGAATGTGCTGCGTCAAACGAAGTCAGTTGAATTGCTGTTTCTGAATCCGGCGATTCCGTTTCAAGCTCGACCGCTGCAAAAATTCGATTCACCTGGCCTCTCGCGTCGATTCGGGCAATTGGTTCCTGTCCAAGATAACAGCCTTTGGTGTAGCAAATCGTCGACGCATCGCGAGCGGCTTCTGGAGCCAGGTGATTGTCGCTGAGGTCATGGCCAATCAGTGGAAATCGTTCCTGAATTCTCAACCGCTCAAAATCAGACAGTTTGCCCGGATTAGCGAATTTTATGATCGCCGAATGCAGGGAGTCAACGCTCCTTGGCGGGCCACTCATAAGAGAAACCAACCGGCCATCCCACTGACACGACAGACTGCGGACGTCGGCGTTCGCAAGATCCGCCCAGTGGCCGATTTGCGGTTGTACAGCAACCGCCAATGAATCAGGAATCGTTCCTAAGACAGCAATTGCTCCACATTCGGCGGTCAACGATTCAAACTCCACATCTTCGGTGATGACATAACGATTCAGATGATTGAGCAATTGCTCTTCGTCTCCTGGCAGCAGCCAGACTTCGTGATGGTCTTCTGCGGCCAACACAAATCCGTGAGCCAGAATACGGGCCTTAACATTCACAAAGAACGCTTCGCACCAATTCCCCGCTGACAGGTCGTTAATATTGTTGGTACAGAAGTTGTGCAGGAACTTCGCTCGATCAGCTCCCGTCGCGCGGATGCGAATGAGCTGAGGCAGTGAAATAACGCTGGGGGAAGACTGCATGGCGGAAGTCGAAAGTCACAGGTCAGAAAATTGAAGGTTAGTGAGTTTCCAGCATTGACTGGAACTCCTTGCGAATACGTTCGACGGCTTCTGAGAAGTCGCCATTGAGCGTGACGCCGGATGCGAGGCGGTGGCCACCGCCTCCGAGATGTTCGGCAAGAGCAGCCACATCATAAGGAGGCCGACAGCGAAGACTGCACTTCACCTGAGCTGTCGGTAACTCGACCGCAATGAAAGCCGCCTGGGACCCGGCAACCGTCAGACATTGGTTCACGAGTCCTTCAGTATCCGCCGGGACTGCTTTTGTTGCTTTCAGGTCCTCTTGATCTACGCTGACCCATGCCAGCTTACCATCACATTCAACCTGCATCTGTGCCAGTGTACGCCCCGAAAGGTGAAGTTTTGCAAGCGAACGCTGTTCATGAATGTGGCTGTAGATAACGTCTGGCTGTGCACCCTGATCAATTAATCTTGCACCGGCACGCATCGTTTGTGCTGTCGTGGACGGGAAACGAAACCAACCTGTATCAGTGGCAATGGCCGCATAAAGCCATGAGGCAGGATCTGCATCGAATGTGACCCCCAGAAACTCCGCTGCTTCACAAATCAGTTCACCGGTTGCGGCGCAAGTCACATCTTTAAGTTCCGTCGCTCCCATGTCGTCAGAGCTCACATGGTGGTCAATTACAACCCGGGGCCCATTAAAGGCTCGGAGAACTTCCACCATGGACCCCAGTTGTTGCCAGGCACTGGTATCAACAACGATCTGTACATCAACAGCAGGCAAGTCGTCCTTACGGATATCCTTTCCCAGTTTCCTCACAGCTCCATCCGTGTTCATGAAATCCAGATTGCCGGGTGGTTCTGTGGCGTTCACCATGATCACCTGTTTGCCCAACGACTCCAGAATCGCTGCGAGGCCACGCTGAGACCCCAGTGCATCGCCGTCAGGACGAACATGAGTTGTAATCAGAAACGACTGATGGCGATCGATAATGCTCTTCAGGGGAGCCCAGTTAACGTCAGACACAGGATGTGCTTTCTGCGATGATAGCCGGAATGGCAAGATGGTCTGCTAAGAGCAGGCAAAGCATCGTACCAACCTTCACTTTCTTTTCCCTTGACGCGGGCGAACAATCCAGCCAATCAACACACCAATAGCCAAAAGGGGAAGTGCAACCTTGAATCTTGCAACGACCATGATGGCTACTGCGGTTGCTCCAACTGTCCACGTTGAAACGCGGGCCCATGCTGCAGGACGGCCTTTTGTGGGCAACGCCAGCCAGAATGCTCCCAGCAACAGCCCCACACGCACCAGAGCCGACGCTAAAGCCACGTGAGACTCCAGCACGAGCAAAACACAACCGGGAATTGTGCTGCCAATGGCCAGCAGACCAACCATTGTCCGTTTTTGCCGTAGCTCATTTTCGCTGATCATAGCGTCATCGAATTTTTATGGATCGGGTCAGTCTGCAACCGGAAGCCTCAAACATCTCCCCTGAATACAATTCAGTGCATCCAGTTCAGCATCCGCAGCTCTCATTCGCCCCTCGTTAATTCGGTGAGTCATGATAATGAGTCGAGCGGATTGGTTTCCTGCATCAGACGTTCGCGATTCGCTCTGCAGCAGGGACGAGATGCTGATTTCGTGTCGCCCCAGAATATCTGTGACATCGGCCAGCACATGCGGCCGATCGTCGACCGTACAGCGAAGATAAAACCGATGTTCGGGTTCTTCCTGAGGCAGTACGGCAACTGCTGGCTGCAAACGATTGCGGAGCACCGCCTGAAATGTGTTAACCGCTCTGCCTGCTGCGTAGTCGACAATGTCAGCCATGACGGCGGAGGCTGTCGGTAACTGCCCTGCTCCCGCGCCTGAAATTTTCAATCGCCCCACTGCATTTCCGGTCAGCGTGACAATGTTGTCGGCTCCGTTCGTTTGAGCCAGCGCGCGGTCACGCGGGACTAATGTTGGCTGAACTGATATCTCCAACTGTCCTTCGTTGATTTTTGCCACTCCCAGCAGCTTGATTCGATATCCCAGGGAATCCGCAGCTTCTAAATCTGATAGAATCAGATGATTGATACCTTTGCAGACCATTTGATTGACAGGAACATCGGTTGCGAAAGCCAATCGAGTCAGAATTGCCAGTTTTTGAGCTGCATCAGTGCCATCCACGTCCAATGTCGGATCGGCTTCTGCGTAGCCCAGTTCCTGAGCCAGACTCAAGGCCTGCTCGTAACTTTGATTCTCCGAGAGCATTTGAGTGAGAATGAAATTGCTGGTGCCGTTCAGAATTCCTTCGACGGATTCGATCCGATTTCCGGTGAGCGCCGTCGTGATCGCGTTAATCACCGGAATACCACCGGCCACCGCCGCCTCAAAACAGATTGTCCGACCCGTCCTGTCAGCAATGTCGAAGAGCTCGTTGCCGTGAGCACAAATCAGGGCTTTGTTGGCAGTAACGAGATCCTTGCCCGATTTGAGTAGCTGGCCGGCATAGTTGAGGGCCGCATCGGTTCCTCCGATCAGTTGCACGGCCAGGTCAATCGAATCATCGCCGATGACATCATCGATATTGTCCGAAACCGGTATGCCTTCGGGAACGAATTTTCGAGTCTTACTGACGTCTCGCACCACAATTCGGCTCAAACGTAACTCGCGTCCGGCCCGAACGCTCAGCTGCTCGCTTTGTTCGGTGAGAATCCGGGCAACTCCGGTTCCAACCGTGCCAAATCCGATCAGAGCTATATTCAATGGATTATCTGCCATTTCTTTGCAACGGCCGCTTAATAAACAGTTAGGGAATGTAATTGTTTACGGATAGTAGCAGGGAATATTCAACGACCACAGTAAGAAGCCGTGAGAATCTAAGTTGAGGCGAGAGCCGCGGTTGAGACGACTCCTGTGCCACGTATACTGATCAGACTGCTCGGGCGGCACGTCTCACTTGCTGTTTTAACCCGACCACCTTCAGTTCACTCATAGCCTCTCAGGCAAATTCACCGGGCGGCCCGTTATATTCGGGATTTGGAACCGCATCTATGGCAAACTCAACACCAGCGGGCATTCGATTGGGGGCAGTCAGCTATCTCAATTCCAAGCCCCTGATTGAAGATTTGGGGCAACTGCTTCCGGAATCTGAGATCCTGCTGGACTATCCCAGTCGACTGGCAGATGCCCTGGCAGCCGACCAACTGGATGTCGCTCTCATTCCATCAGTGGAATACTTTCGAGGTGCCGGATACCGAATCATCTCCAGTGCCTGCGTGGCCACTCGCGGCCCCGTGATGAGCGTTAAGCTGTATAGTCGAGTTCCTCCGGGCGAAATCCAACGTCTGGCTTTGGATGACGGATCCCGGACAAGCGCTGCATTGACTCGAGTTATCCTGGCAGAACGGTACGGCGTTTATCCTGAATCCGAAGCATTGCCGATGGAATCTTCCACCATGCCCAGCCAGGCAGACGCCATTTTGCTGATTGGTGATCGAGCCATGCATGAGCCGGAAGATGATTTCGTCGAAGTCATGGATCTCGGACAGGTTTGGTACGACTGGACCGGCTTGCCATTCGTTTTCGCCATGTGGATAGCTCGTGAAGACGCCGACGTTACGGGCATTGAACAGGCATTGAATGAAGCACGCGACCGAGGTGTGGCGGCGATTCCACAGATCGCCGAGCAACAGGCTCCGCTGCTGAATCTGTCAGTGGAAACGGCGATGACTTACCTCACGCAGAATCTCAACTATCATCTCACGTCTGCCGAACTCAGCGGACTCGAACTATTCCGACAACTGACGCAACAACTAAGTCTCCTGCAGCCGGAAACAGATGCTGTTCTCGCCTGACACCGTGTTGGGCAATAGTGTGTAACGATTTCGCTTGGCCGGAGTTGGAACAAAAGACGAGTGAAACCACAGTTTGCCTTCACTTCCCTCAGTTCAGTCCCGGCCACTCAAACTCAATTTTCTGTCGGTCTCGGACAACCAAAGTCATCTCATGCAAGCTATTCTCGACAAAGCCGTTGCAGGCGAACGCCTGACTGCCGAAGACGGCCTCGCCTTACTGCAGTCATACGATTTGCCGGCTATCGGATCTGCCGCAGATGCCGTTACCCGCCGTATGCACCCTGAAGAATTCCGTACCTACAACATCGATCGTAATATTAATTATACGAACGCGTGTACCGCCGTCTGTGATTTTTGTGCGTTCTATCGGTCGCCGAACCATCCAGACGTGTACGTCCTTCCGATCGAAACTTTGCTGCAGAAAATTGCTGAAACCGTGGAACTCGGCGGAGACCAGATTTTGCTCCAGGGTGGACTTCATCCGAAGCTGCCACTGGAATGGTATGAAGACATGCTGAAGACTATGAAGCGGGAGTTCCCGCAGGTCAACGTACATGGTTTCAGCCCGCCGGAAATTCATCATTTTACAAAAGTCTCAAAACTGCCTCTGAAAACTGTTCTCGAACGACTGCAGTCTGCCGGCCTCGGCAGTCTGCCAGGTGGCGGAGCAGAAATCCTTGTTGATCGAGTTCGCAGCGAAATCACTCGCGGTAAGGTTCTGTCAGATGACTGGCTAAACGTGATGCGTGTCTGGCACCAGCTTGGTGGCCGTTCTACCGCCACGATGATGTTTGGGCATGTCGAAACACTGGAGGAACGAATCGAGCACCTCGAGCGAGTCCGACAGCTGCAGGATGAAACTGGCGGATTCACTGCTTTCATCTGCTGGACTTTTCAACCTGACAATACCGATCTCAGTCACATTGCTCCGGCGGGTGCGTTTGAATACCTCAAGACACAAGCCGTCAGCCGTTTGTTCCTCGACAACGTACCCAACATTCAGTCCTCCTGGGTGACGCAGGGAGAAAAGGTTGGTCAGTTGGCGTTGAAGTTTGGCGCCAATGATATGGGCAGTTTGATGATTGAAGAGAACGTGGTTTCCGAAGCGGGAACCGTGCATCATCTTTCATTGGACGCCATCCGCCGCTGCATCACAAATGTTGGATATATTCCAAGACAACGCAATGTGTTCTACGATTACATCGATGAAGTTGATGAGTTCCAACAGACCAGCACTGCACCTCTGCTGCCAGTGATCTGATTTGGCAGCGATGTCATTTTGCCACGCGATACGGTTCAGTAAACAGGGTTCACGGCGTACCGAGATCGCAATAACAAAACTGTTTCAACGCTCTCTTACGCGTCTGACTGGAAGATCAAAGAATCTCTTCGATCACGCGGCCTTCAATCAGAGTCAGACGTTCCTGCCGACCTTCATGCAGCCAGGTCAGTTCATCCTGCTCCAGGCCCAACTGATGCAGGATCGTTGTATGGATGTCCCGGAAATGGCAGCGATCACGGACAGCATGCATACCGATATCGTCCGTCGCTCCCAAGACACGACCTCCCTGAATACCTCCGCCAGCCATCCACATGCTGAATCCTACATTGTGGTGATCACGCCCTTTTCTCCCCTGGGCTTCCGGCGACCGGCCGAATTCGCCACCCCATAAAATGAGTGTGCTGTCCAGCATGCCGCGGCGACGAAGGTCAGTGAGCAGTCCTGCTACCGGTTGATCAGTCTCAGAGGCCATACGCAAATGGTTCTCTTCAATATCGCTGTGAGCGTCCCACTGTAAGTTACCCGGTCCACCGCCGGATACGACAACAGTAAATCTTACTCCCTGTTCCACGAGTCGCCTTGCCAGCAAACATCGGCGGCCGTAATCGTCGGTGGGTTCGACACCGACGCCGTACAAATCAAGAGTCTCTTGTGTTTCTCCCGAGAGATCAAAAATCTCGGGGGCGTCGGTCTGCATGCGGAAGGCCAGGTCATAGGCGCGAATCCGAGCTGACAGTTCGTCATCGTCGTGATGTGCTTCAGCCTGATTGAGTTGGCGAATCAAATTCACCGTTTTCCGCCTTTGAGCAATAGAGACTCCGGCCGGACTTTTCAGATTGCGCACGGGAGAGACGCCCGAACCAAACATTGTCGGTTGGTAGGTTGCGGGTAAAAATCCGTTCGCATACATCGGCTGGCCTGCCTCCAGCGCGCCATCCGGATCAGGCATGACCACGTACGCCGGGAGTGATGCACTTTCTGATCCCAGACCGTATATGCCCCAGGATCCCATTGCAGGGAAGCCGGGAAATGTTCGTCCGCTGAAGAGTTCGTACTGTGCAGCTGAGTGCACGACTTTGTCCCCGTAACAACCTCGGAGGAGGGCGATGTCATCTACGCATCGCGCGGTATGCGGAAACAGGTCGGACACCTCGATCCCGCTTTCCCCGTGCTGCCGAAATCTTCGTTTGGATCCGAGAAGCTTCGCGTCTTTTTTGACCTGCTGATACTTTGCTTCCTGAAACTCGGCCGGCCGCGGCTGTCCATCGAGTCTGTTCAGCAGTGGTTTGGGATCAAACGTCTCAATTTGACTGGGACCGCCTGACATGAACAGAAAAATGACGGAGGTCGCTTTTGGAGCAAAATGCGACGGCTTCGCAGACAACGGATTGTCACCTTCTGCCTGCGCGTGATCTGACGCCAGCAGTGATGTCAGCGCAATCGATCCAAACCCACACAGCGAATTCTGCAGGACTTCCCTCCGACGTTTATCAACATAGTGTCTGGGTAGATTGAACAACGATCACTTCCCCAACCAAGGCAGCGTATATAACGACTGACTCAGTCTACATACAAAAATCCGTTCAGGCTGAACATGGCGAGAGCGAATTCACTTCGCGGTTCTGTTTGCAGAAAGTTATAAGCAACAGCTTCCTGGGATTTGCTTGGCGCATGTCCCGTAGCAAGCAGGAAAGCATGTCGGATTTGCGAGACGATATCTTCTCCGGCCTCCAGTCGTAACCGCCTGGCAAAACAACCAGCCAAGTCATTCGACAGACTACCGTTCAACATCTCCAAAGCCTGCGGAGCATGTGTACTGGATACCCGGCATCCGCAGCTGGTTTGCAGATCCGGCTGATCAAACACTTCAAGGAAAGGCAGGCGGAGGTTTCGCTTGGCAATCAGATAAACAGAACGCCTGTCATGCTGGCTGACGTCTGCTGTGACCTGCCACTGTGCCGGTTTGAAGAGCAGGTCAATCAACTCCGGCTCCACCGGAACCATGATACTCGGTCCGCCAGCAGCAGGATTCAGACGGCCGGACACCGATAACATGGCGTCTCGAATCTCTTCGGCTTCGAGCCGTCGGCGTTGGAAATGCCAAACAAGCCGATTGTCGGCATCTATTGCGATCCCATTTTCCTTCGCCGGATGCTGTGAGGACTGCTGATACGTACTGCTCAGCAACATGAGTCGGTGCATCGACTTGATGCTCCAGCCATCCCATACGAACCTGTCTGCAAGATAATCCAGAAGTTCCGGATGGCTTGGTTCGTCGCCATTGAATCCGAAGTCATTCACCGTTCCGACGATTCCACGGCCGAAATGATAGTGCCAGATTCGATTAACCATAACACGTGCCGGAAGCGGATGTGTGGGCTCAGTAATCCATTGGGCCATTAACAGCTTGGGACGTTTAACGTCGACAGGAAGATCTGCCTGCGTTTCGACATTCAGGACACCGAGTGTCCGCATGCCAACCGGGATACCTTTTTTGAATTCGTCGCCGGCTTCCAGCAGATGAATGGGCGTCCGGTTGGGAAAATCGTTCTTCACGCTGAACAGCGATGGTAATGGTGCAGGACGCTGTGCCTCAAGAGCTTCAATCTGACTATCTATTGTCGTGCGTTCCTGCTCACTGCTTTCTGCAATTTTTTCGTTCAGAGCTTCGATTTTCGCCTGGATGCTTTCGGTCGTCTCTTTCCACTGAACCTGAGTGGCTTCGTCGGCGAGCGAAATGTTTTTGTCATGTGTTGCCGCCATGAACGCCTGCAACTGGTAGTAGTCTTTTTGCCGAATCGGGTCGTACATGTGGTCGTGACATCGTGCACAGCCGAGTGTCAGTCCGAGAAACGTGGTACCGACAATGTTCGTCATTTCGGTGAGCACTTCGTTGCGACTAAAGGCAACTTCCGGGTTGCCTGCGTTCCGGCGAAGTGGGCCAAGCCGGTAGAACCCTGCCGCGATCTGTGCCTTTTGCAAGCCATCTTTATCATCGGAGGAAAACGACATTTCGTCACCAGCCAGCTGTTCCATTACAAACCGGTCGTACGGCTTGTCCGAATTGAAAGCATCGATCACGTAATCGCGATACCTCCAGGCTTCCTCGTGATGATAGTCGTACTCGAAGCCCTCGGTCTCAGAGAAACGCACGACGTCCAGCCAGTGCTGTCCCCATCGTTCTCCGTACTGCGGCATCGCAAGAAGATCATCGATGAGTGTGGAATATGCCGCCGGTGAAGGATCTGCCACGAACCGCTCGACGTCCTTCGGAGAAGGAGGAAGACCGATGAGGTCGAAGTAAACCCGACGGATCAAAGTCCGCCGGTCCGCGGGAGGCGCTGGCTCGAGTCCTGCTGACTGGAGCTTCCGCAGAACAAACGCATCCACCGGGTTGTCAATCCATTCCTGGTCAGAAGCCAGGGGGAATTCGGGTATGTCAGGACTGGATCTTTCGACGAAAGACCAGTGACTACGTTCACCTTCGGTATACTCATCAGCATCTGCCTCAGACACCACTACTGTCTCTTCTGCGAGACAGATTGAGGCAAGGCAACAAATAAAAGAGTAAACCAAGAGTGTCGAAACGCGTTTCACCCCAGTCTCCCGAAAGCGCTGAATACCAATGACGGTGTATGCTGCTGATCTGCGGCCCGACTAGCCATACAGTCAGTACATTAGATCAGCATCTTCGCATGTATTCTGCCGAAACTACGCCGCAGTGACAAGAAATGGTTCAGAAAACAGGCGTCTCGCTCCTGCACGGCTGTCGAACGAACCGGGTCTCTGATTTATTGTCAATCTGATGAATGGTAAATCGGCAGGTGAGACGGGTCAGGTGTATAACTGTGTGACGTTCGACCATATCTGCCGTGTCACAATGTTTTTGGGAATGCAGGAAAGCCGGACGCATCGATCAGCAGAAACAAGTACTGACGCCGTGCAGGAATTTGCAGCATTATCCGGCAGGGGCGAAGCATTGACGAACAGGTGCACTGATTCTGGGTCGCGGGTGAAAAGAAAAACACGCTGTTGTTTGTATTGCCCACGGTACGCAGCTACGGTTGGCAGTTCAGGTCGTGGAAACAATGTTTCACGACGCTATCCTCGGTGTGGCAAACGGGCTCTGGAACTCGCGATCTGTTATCGCATCACAGTTGTTATCGCATCACAGTTGTTCGCGGTGCGGAGTCGTCCGCACAAAAATGACGGTTGCTAAGGGCATGCGGCTGCTGTTTGCTGTGTGAAAGATGGTTGACACTGGTCGTTGTGGTTTGTGCGATGGCATCGTTGTCAATCGTCTTTCCGGAGTCGTCACTGACTTGAATCAACAGAACTTCGAATCATCAAGGGCTAACAGCATGAATATTACACGACGAGAACTGGTTCAGGGTGCTGCGTTGATTGGTGCGGCAGGCATTGGTCTGAAAAACCAGTTAATCGCGGAAGACGACACGAAACAATCAACAGCCTCGCACCCGATTCTGCTGCAGATCTACTTTGAGGTAGCACCGGAACGGTCTGCGGAGTTCGAAAAAATGTATGCAGAGTCATACGTTCCGGCGATGCGGAAGCAGCAGGGGTATCAAGGGTCAACTCTGTTACGTCTTTACGGCACAGATGTGGCCAACAAAATTATGGCGACACCGACAGAGTTCAACTATCAGATGGAACTGATCTTTGATACCGAGGAGAATCGACAAAAATGGGTTGCCAGTGTGGAACACACCAAAGCCTGGCCTGAGGCATCCGGCATGGCCAAGAAGTTCGCGTGGCGCGGTTTCGACCTCGTGGGATACGATCAGGCCTGACAGTCTTCAGGCCACTGGCCGGAAAACAGATTAAGACGCAACATCAACAGTGTCATCACGTTTGTGATGACACAGGGTGTTGATTCGTTTTCGCGTATCGTCCAGTATCCAGCGGTGCTCAATTGGTCGGACGATGTGTTGTTGGCAGCAATACCTGCAATGGCGAATTTTACCACTGATTACCCAGGAAACCGTAATTCCGTAACAGTCCGATCGCAACAGACCATAGTCTGTGCTACCCCATGACAAAAGAATCTGATCCCATGCGAATCGTTATGACGTTGCTCATGTTGCTCAGCCTGGTGTCCAAAGTCTCGTCGGCACGTGGCGAAGATGTAATCGACTCCGAATCGCTCGGAGGGCGAATTGTTCACACGGATCCATCCAAATACGGCAAAGCCTCGGCGGTTCACGGCGGCGCTGGTGAACTACACTATCAGGGGCTGCTCAACCGGCCGGCAATGAGTACAAACTTTCTGTTCCTCGATTGTGGTGTGATTCCGCCCAAAGGGGGAATCGGCCATCACTTTCATCACAAGATGGAAGAGATGTATGTGATCCTCGACAACGAAGCCGAATTCACCATCAATGGCCGCACCTCACTGCTGCAGGGCCCTGCCGGAGTTCCCTGCAAAATGGGGCAGTCACACGCGATCTTCAACCCGACGGACAAACCAACGGGATGGTTGAACTTCGCTGTTTCATCCGTCAAACGCCAATACGACAGCTTTGAACTGAACGATGACCGAGTTGGTGTGTCTCTCGACACGACTCCTGTCTTTGTCGCCGCGCGATTTGATCGCAGCCTTTTACAACCGATTGAGCATTACCATGGTGGGGAAGGAACAGTGCACTATCGCCGCACGTTGGCGCCGACGGTCTTCTCAACGGTATGGGCATTCGTCGACCACCTGATGCTGCCGCCGGGTGCGGGAGCGGGCACTCAGCAACATGAAAACATCGAAGAGATTTACTACGTCATGGACGGAAAGGGCAGCGTTTTGATCGATGGGAAACAGGCGTCCATTAGTAAAGGCGATGCGTTTTTTGTCCTGTTGGGTGAGGCATACAGCATCACGAACGACAGTGGGGAAGACCTTGAACTTCTGTTCGTAGGTGTCACTCTGGACAAGGAAAAACTGCAGCCGTAAGCAGCACTCGGAAACCGCTGACGCTGGTTCGGTCGGCGCGGCCTGCCCTTCTGCGTCGTCTCTGCGGATGTGGACTGCTCGTGCAGTGAGTCCGGTGCCAATGCCCGGACCATTCTTGACGGATAATTCTGTTGTGCAGATGGCTCTGGCAGTTGGTGTTGCAATATCCAGACGCCAAAGTCATCCATTTGCTTTTGGACAGCTAATGCATTCTCCGGACTCGGCTAGTTCAGGTCTCGACTGTCCAGCCGATGAATTGTTGCTGCGTGCATGGCATCCCAGTCGATGGCATACCCGAGCCCCGGCTGTTCAGAGGCCTGCACATAACCGTCGGATCCGGTGCGGATCACATCGTGCATGCCGTATTCGTATGGTTCATACGGTACGGCCTGTTCAAAGTACGAGCTGAGCCCTGTCCCCAGCATGAGATTCAGATTGGCTGAAGAAATCAGAGTATTGCCCCACGACATAACTTCGCAATTCATTCCAGCGGCCTGGACGAGTGCCATGTACTTTTGTGCTGGTGTGAATCCACCACACACCGTGACGTCGGTGCGGGCTCGCGACCAGCAGCCGGATTCGAGAGCATCTTTCCATGATGTCAGGTCCTGGACCCAGTTGCCGGATGGAATCACGGGAATGTCGACACGCTCAGTAAGCCGACGGTAGCCGTCTCTGTCATGGTCCATCAGTGGTGCTTCAAACCACAGAAAGTTCAGATCCTGCAGTTCCTTTGCGGTTTCCAGTGAATCCTGCCAGCTGTAGTTGTTTTCAACATCGAGCATGAATCGAACATCATCTGAAGGGAAAGCACGGCGGACTTCCCGAGCCAGCTCGCGATCTTTTTCGGGCAGACACCAACAGTGGAACTTGATAGCACGAAAGCCCCGTCCGATCATTTCCTCGACGAACTTCAGATAGGCCGGGATGTTGTCGAACATGGGCGTGCTGGCATAGGCGGGTATGCGGTTGCGGGCTCCACCAAGCAGCCGCCAAACCGGAAGGCCCGTGGACTTGCCCAGCAGATCCCACAGCGCGATATCTATCGCTGCCAGAGCACCCGGGGCCAATGGAAACACGCGTGTGAAAAGGCTGTTCCAGACCTGTTCGCGCTGCAGGGGGTCTTGTCCAATCAGGATGGGAATGAAGTGCCTGGCCGTTTCAGTTGTGTAACGGTCGAAGGCATGTGACGTGTAGTTGGACACCCCACCGACACCCTCCTGACCATCATCCGTGTGGATCCGCACGACTGTGTTAGTCATGTGCTGTTCCGGCAGGTCGTGCGACCATGTGAACCGCTGCACTTCGGGGGCAACAGCCATCACTTCCACACGGTCAATCTTCATCATCTTTTCCTCACGGTCTGATGCGGCCGGAGGCGTCTGAGTAGTTTTCCCAGACGCTACCGAAGAGTGAAACAAGCTGGCACATATTAGTCTGGCCAGCCGCAACACTCAACTCCCTTAGCCATACGCTCGTCTGCTGCAGCCGACTGGGGTACAGAGTGCACCGATTGCATATAGTGCGAAATGGACCGAGTATGCTGCGCTGATTTCCTGCGACTAGCTGTTTTCTGCTTTACGCAGCATCTCGATCACTCGGTCTTCCGCTTCGCTCATGGGGTGGGATAATGCTTTGGACCAAAGCTGCTTAAGACGCTCTGTCGATGCGGCCTGGTTTGTGGACCATTCTTTGACGAATGCACCGCGTTTGATGCCTTCCACGAAATTGTGTTTCGCCTGCTCCCGAATTTCGTCGTTCAGAATCGTTTCGGCGCGGCTGAGTGTGCCGTACTGGCTGGTCGTCGAGTGATACTTCATTTGTTTGAAGAAGCCAAATTCAGCCATGAGGCGCATGATTTCAGAATTTTCTGTCGATGCGTACAGCAGCATGATGACATGTTCCGGATCGCACCCCTGCTCAACGGCGAGTTCGAAACAGTAGACCATCCACGCTGCCAGACCAGGCCACACAACCTGCTCAGTGTACAAATTCAGTTCAGCTTCG
>Ga0315315_10001867_pt1 | contig 19317 bp, 23 predicted proteins | sample M140m3416metaG_FD_203699 | JGI IMG/M metagenome (GOLD analysis project Ga0315315, IMG submission 203699) | Ammonia-oxidizing marine archaeal communities from Monterey Bay, California, United States - M1 40m 3416 | ecosystem: Environmental > Aquatic > Marine > Intertidal zone | place: USA... | reverse complement strand
AAATCGAACTTAAACCAGTCTTCATTTACTCTTCTTATATGTGGAGTAATATGGTCAAAGATAGTTCCACCATCTGATAGTTTTGCATCTCTATCTAACCATGCAACACCAGACTTACGAGTTCTATATTCTTCATGACCATCTTTACCACCACCAATCTGACCATACTCAGTCCAAGTTTCTTTTCCTATTTGAATAATTTCTTCACAAATACTAGGTGGAATTATTCTTGATAATGTAATACAATGTTCTTGTATAAATGATGGCATAATATATTAACCTGCTGGGTTAGTGAATTTTAACCAATCGATTGCATTCTTTATTGATTGGTGTCTCCATGTAATAATATTTAGTATCTCTTTTAAAGCATCAACACACTCTGTAAGATACTCAACTTTTAGTTTTAGATTAGATAAGTCTTCATCTGCATTGAAGTAATAACTATAATCAGACTTTAAGGGTTTGTTGTGTCCATGAAATGGGTCGTAGTCCCATCCTAATGCATCTATTTCCTCTTTGTCTAACTTATCGGTATACCACATCCACTTGGTCTTTAAGAGTTTGTTATACTTGACCTCATACGATTTAAGAGATAGTCTCTTCTCGTTTAGGAGTTCTAGGTATTTTGCATGTAGAGATGGTGTCTGTAATGATGCCTTATCTAAATCGATTTGGTCGATTACAGAATCTTCCTTCCACATAGATTGTATTTGTTCTAATGTCATACTATAATTATACCACAAAAGTGGTATTTGTCCACCTAATTAAGAGGTAGATGAAATTTCAAAATTAGTAAAGAAGAATGTTGCTGTGCATGTAACATATGATAAACCACCAGCAACAGTAGTGTCCATAGTTATTTCACCCAATGTTGATGGGTATGCATCTTGAATTCTTATATATCTGTTAGGATTATTTGCAGCTGTTGTAACTACTATTGTCATATCTGAATACATTTCTTTATCATCACCAGAGTTATCTTGAGGTTGACCTTCTCTTTTGTTTGCACCCACTAATAGTCTATACTTATCTGTATCTGTAGATGCAGTAATACCTTCCATCCAAGTAAACATCTCAGTCCAATTTTCCATATTTTCATCAACAATAAAAGTAATAGTTAATTCACCATAGTTTATTTTATCGCCTGGAAGTTTAATATTTGCACCCAATCTTGTAGGTTGTAATGATTCACCTATGTTAACAGATGGTATATTAACACCTGTTGCAAAGTATTTCGTATTGGGTAACTTCTTAACAATCAACTCAAACTGAGTTGGTGCAAGATAAGATAAATTGTCTGGAAGACTTCCAGCCCAAGTTGCAGTTGTGATTTGTCTCGTAGTCATATATGTATTTATAACACTTGCACCATAGGTACATAATTTGATATAATACTATAGTAATGGGAAGTGAGGTAATTAATATGAATTGGTTGTAAATAGAGTTACGGCAACCCCCTAATGTCGATAGGGGAATGTGGAAAAACCCAGAATGAAACATAAGAACCCTCTGGGTTTTTTTGTATCTACTTCTCTGTTACAAACTCATTAAGTTGTCTTGCAGTCAAAATGATTTCTTCACCAGTAATTTCTCTTAGTGGTAAAGGTTTTTTATCATTTGGAAATGCATCGTTATGAGTATGAATTGCCTCAACTTCTCTCTGATAGTTATCAGTTAGAATACCTTGTGCTTGATTTAGTAAGTCTGCTCTTATTTCATAGCCTGATTTTTTGTCTGACATAATATTGTCCTCTGTATGTGTGTGTATGGGTTGTCTTTCTGACTTCCCTAATTATATTTAGTGCATAAAAAAAGAGGACTCGAAAGTCCTCTTTAATTAGTCTACGACTAAAGTCTTATAGAATATTTTCTACTTCAACTTTTCTGTAGTAGAAGTTTGAACCAGCAGAAGCTAGACCAGAACTTGGAGTCGAACCTACGAATGGATTTGAAATCATTCCATATCGAGTTTTGAAACCAATTTTTGGTTGGAATGTATTCTCACCAACTGCACGAACCATTTGTAATGGAACATACGGGCAATAGAATACACCAGCATCATAAGGGTTTGAACCTCTATAACCTACAGTCATGTAACCTTCGTTACTATGACCACTAACTGGGTCAAGAGTGTAATATGGGTCAATATAAACTTTATATTTACCATTTAGAACACCTACGAATGTGTTACCAGCATCATCAACTGATAATTCAGTGTTAAGAGCTGGAGCATAGTCAAGCATTCCTGCCATTGACAATGCAGAAGCGACATCAGAAGAACAAAGGATAAAGTTACCTTTTCCTCTTCTTGACTCTCTTGCGATTACATTAGCATCTCTTTCGATTTGGAAGAGCATACCTTTGAACTTCTCAACAGACCATCTACCAGATGAATCGACATCTAAGTCGAATCTACCAGCATTAGCAACACCAGTTTGAGCACCAGCTTTTGCTTGGATGTTAACAGTTCTTACAACTTCTCTGTTGATTTCCGCAAGGATTTCAGCAGATAAGATATTTGCAAGTTCTGTTTCTGCATCTAGACCATGAATTGCTTTAAGGTCTTGTGCAAGTTCTATTGTGTATTCAGCTTTAAGAGCTCTTGACTTAGCAGTTACAGTTGCTTTCTCAATAGTGAAAGCCATTGATGCAAAAGGATTTGATGCTTCAACATCACCTAATGCTTCACCTTCTGCTGTAGTCATACCAGTACCAGTTGCATAAGCAGCTGCATCACCGAATGGGTCTGTACCTGCTTGTGTTCCTGAGCCTGAGAAATCAGTATCAGCTTCGTTGAATAATGCCTCGGACATAGCAAGTCTTGAAGTATTATCGTTATATCTAGCCTTCATACAGAATACTAATCCTGTAGGGCCAGTCATTGGTTGCACACCACAAATATCGTATGCAATCAAATTGGGTAGAGACCTTCTAACTAATGAGATAAGAATAGGATTCCAATTTGCAATCCCAGAACCATCAGAACCAACAGCAGCGTTAACTGGTGATGCTTCGGTTAATCCTTGTATTCCATTCTCTTCATTAAAGGCTCTTTCTTGGTTCTCTAGAACCACAGAAGTTACAGCTTTTTTGTAAGGGTCACTGATTTCTGGTAAATCTGGATGACTCAATACTGGCTGCCACTTCTCTTGTAAAGTTTCTGACATAAACATTTTATGTTTCCCCTTTTAATTTAAAAGTGTTAATATTTAAAATCGACCTTATCTATATTTGTTAGGGTCAATTTTTCCTAATGCGGCAGAATATGCAGCCATACTTGGGTCAAGGATTTTGTCCTCAGTCGAAGTATTTTCATCGCTATCACTAACCACTTCTTCATCTAACTGTAATTTCTCTTTAGAGTCACTAAAGTAAGATTCTTTAATTGTTTGAACATTAGATTCAAAATTTTCATCTTGGTCTAGGTCTTCAATTAATTTTGTAAGTTTCTCAACTTCACTAGAAGTTAAGTCACTTGAAACTTCTGAAACCACTTTGTTTCGTACAAGTTCATCTCTTTCAGAGACTAAATCGATATTTTTTGAAACTTCTTCATTTAGTTTAGCTTCAACTTCTTCGATTTTACTTGCAAGTTCATCAACGACATCTAATTTGTCATCTGGAACTTCTACATAATGGTCTTCGAATAATGATTTAAGTCCTTGTATAAAGTTTTCTGTTAACTCAGACTTTAATCCTCTTTCAATTGCAAGTTCGTTATCTTTAACCCACTCTTCTGCAACATAACCTAAGAAAGAATCAACTTTAGTAACTAATTCTTCTTTGATTTCGTTAGATGCTTCAACAACCTCTTCTCTCTTTTGAGATTCTAGGTCTTCTTTGATTTCACTAACTTTTGCAGATACAGCAGCTTCAAATACTACTTTTGCTTTGTTTTGAAATTCTTCTGAAAGGTCTTCACCTTCGACAAGAGCTGCAACATCATCTGACATGTCATAAGATTCTGATTTTTCATCTTCATCTTCTTCTTCATCATCTTCTTCGTTGTCTTTCTGAGCATTCATTTTTGAACCCTCTTTTACCTCTTTATCTTCTTCATCTTCATCTTCATCTTCTTCTTCATCAGATGCTTCTAAGATTGCTTGTAAAGATTCTTTCACTACCGATTCATCCTCAGATTTGAAATGTTCAGCAATTTTCTTAAGAAGGTCAGCTTTTGTAGATTCTGATTTTTCATCTTCATCTTCATCTTCATCATCTTCTTTATCTTTCATGTCCATTTCATTGACTAAGGATTGGATGTCTTCCTTCTCAAAACCCTTTAGAGTTTCAATGATATTTCTTAAGGCTTCCATTTTAGTCATATCTTCAACAGAAATTTCTTCCTGTTTAGGAGCAACTTTGTCGCCTTGGTCTTTATCACCTTTTCTCTTTTTAGAAGTTTTCGTTGCATCACCAGCTTTATCAGTTGATGCAAGAGATTTTTTCTCTGGGTCTTTTTCTGGAGTAACTACACCCTTATTAGCAACAGGAGCTGATGCTTCCATTACTTCGTCTTGATTTTTAATATCTTCTGACATTTGTGTATTCCCCTGTAAATTACTATAATTACAAATTAAGAACGAATTATTTGTTCTTTATATTGTATTTATAACTTTTATAGTTTTGACAAGAAGTTTTTCATAATTTGTAACTTCTTCTCATCCAATTGGCGTTGTTTGGTTTGTCGAATCTGGTCTTTCCATGATTCAATCTCTACGGCTTTAAATACACCGCTTTCATTTATCCATTCAACACCTTCCATAATACCATCCACAAAAGCGTCTGGTGCAGAAGGGTCTGCCACGATGTCAGCTGCTGTTGCAAGCATGAAGTCGTTTTGGACATATTGTGCATTGTTTTTCTGGGTCACAGACCCCATACCCCTACTGGAAACGCCTAGTTTTGCACCATCATTCAACAGTCCTTTAACTATATTACCCATTGGAGTATTCATTATCTTTGCTTTACCAACAAAGTTATTACCATCTTTCTCTAGAGAAGTAATCATATGACTAACTCTCTCAAGATTGATTGTAGGGCCATCTGGATGACCCAGTTCCCCATATGCACGATTTTTCTTAATGAATTCTTTATTGTATCGGTTTACCTCTTTCTCCATGATATTCATTGGGTAAACACGACCATTTCTGTTCTTTAATTCTGTTTGGAGAAAAACACCTTCAATGAAAGTATCCTTACCACCATTTTTATTAACCTCAGTAATAAGATTTACTTCTTCTGATTGTTGTTCTGATATTAAAAACATCTCTTTCTCCTTTAGTCTTGTTCGATTTTCCCATCATACTTACCATCTTTAATGGCACCTAAGTATGTGTTCAATCCTATGTAAGCATCATTTAACTTTTCCCAAACTCTTGTGACAGTATCAACAGTATTTGGATACTGCAAATCGGAATGGATTTTATCTACCTGTTCCATTGCCTTTTTGAGTTTGTTGATAGTTTGTACTTCTTTCTTTCTATCGAACTCTTTACCAAGATACTTACTTTTTCTTTGATATGACCCATTGTATCCTAACTTTTCTTTAAGGTCTCTGATAGTTTGTTCTAAGGTCATATCTCTTCCTTATTTAATGGTTGCAATCTTTTCTGCAACATCGTTGTAGGTTTGATTACCTTTTAAACCATTTGAGAACCCAAGAGTATCTTCTATCTTCGGTTCTTCTAGTACTTCTTCGATGAAATCACTAAGGTCTTCACCTAAAAGTTTAATTAATTGTTTTGCATTCTTTCTTGCTTCCTTTTCATTTTTATAGGTTGCAAGTTCTTGTCCATCTACATAAACTTTAAATTTATTAGATTTCTTTGCAATAACGATAGGTACTTTCTTTCCTTTTGCACCTTTTTCCATGTAAGAATCTACCTCTTGTTCACCACGAGGTAACTTGAATTTTTTCACTTCATCTAATGACTGAACTAATTCTTTAAATTTCTTCATTTGCTGGTTGTTCCTGTTTTAACCAATCAAGTTGAACATCTAACCTTTTTGCATCAATAGCTTCTTTTTGTTTGTCAACCATTGCTGTTGCAAAAGCATTTGATGCACCAACATTGTCACCAGTTTCAAGTGAATTAACTATATTTTTAATATCTTCTCTTGCCATAATTTATTTCCCTCTTACATGGTTAAAAAGAGTCCATCTCTCCTTCCCCATCATCGTTTTGTTTTTCATCTTCGATTTGTTTGTCGATTATCTCTATCTCTTCTTCGGATTGTCTAAGAATATTCTTTCTAACCCATTGAATAGAATAGTACTTACCAACATACTCATCTAAATCTCTTAATGTAGTAGCTCTTTCTCTTTGTATCTCTGCATCTTTCAGTTCAACAAAGTGAGAATCTTTTTGATAATCAAATCTAACATTCTCTTTTTCGTGTTCCCACTCTTCAATTGGTAAAATACCTTTTAATACCAACTGAGTTTTGAGTATATCAATAAACATACTACTAAACTTCATTCTAAGTCTATCTACGAAACGAGAAAATTTAACCTCATCTCTTGATATCTCAGTTGACCTACCTAGAGAGAAACCACTTTCAGTTTCTAACCTAGAGATAGGTACATTTAAACTTCTGAACAGTTTTCTTTGGAAGTATATAATATCTTCTATTTCACCTAGATTTTGTCCGCCAGGTAAGGTGGTAATTTCTGTTCCTCTTCCACCTTCTCTTCTTGGTAACCAGAAATCTTCCAACATACTCATATGTTTTCTATCATCTCTGACTTCACCTGTATCTGCATTGTAGACTAGTTTATTTTTATATCTAGTCATAGTATCTGCAAGATACTGTTCTGCCTTTGCCTTCGGAAGGTTACCTACATCTATATAGAATATCCTTCTTTCTGGGGCTCTTGATATCCTATAGATAACAAGTGCATCTTCCATCATTCTTAATTGGTTAGCAGACTTTAGTCCTTTGTGCATGTAACCAATGATGTTTCTTCTGTTTGCATCCATCATTCCAGATGTAGTATAAACTATTGCATCTGGTGATATTTGCAATGTCTGACCACCTTGACCAAGTGTGGTATTCTTTTCAAAACCACCTTGATTGTAAGTATAGAACTCTTTTACTTTATCTATAACTTCTATACCCTTACTGTCTTTCTTTTTCTGAACTTCCCTAATCTTTTTAATTTGAATAGGGTCAATCATTCTAAGTCCAACAACACCCTTTTTAGGGTTCTTGGGGTCAACAAGTAAATGGAAATACATCCTTCCATCTACATACCATTTTCTGAATATATCAGAAGATGTTTGGTTGAACCTCAGAAGTCGTAAGACTTCTGAAAATTCATCTCTTATTTTGGTCTTAATTGAATCAGAAAATTTGGTTGAGTCCAAGTTGATACCAACCTGTGCATCCAAATCATTCGAAGAAATTGCTTCTTGAACTATATCATCAATTGCCATATCAACCTCTGGTATCAATGACATCTGTCGATATCTTACGATTAAATCTTGTTCAGATTTAACCCCACCTTCCATGTCAAGGAATGTCCCTTGGGCCATTCCACCACCTATTGCATAACCACCTTGCCCAACTTCTACAACCTGAGCTCCATCATCATTAATAGGTGCAACAAAGGTAGGTGCTTGTCCCTCTGCGTCTTTCCTCTTTATTTCAAATCCAAATATTTCCATAATATATATTTATAACACTAAGAGATAGAACCCTAATTAAAGAGTTCTTTCCCAGTGTGAATAACTGAATGTTACATCAAAAGTCTGTAATTCATCAGCAGTATCGTAACTTAAGTCGACCTGTGCTAATGTTTGAGGATACATGTTAAACAACTCGTAAGTTGCAATAACACTGTCATCCCTATTTAATTGTGATACAGAAGCTCTTGAAACCAAATAGTCTAGGTCTGTTGCACCAACACCACTATCCATTTGTTGTATACTTTCCATCCAATTTTCTACTGCTGTTCTTGCAGTAAAGTTGATATCGTTAATGATTGTTATTGTCCAATCTTCGAAAGTCCTATCCCCAGCAATTTTTAGTTTATGTCCTCTAAAAGGAATTTCAACTACTGGAAGGGTTGAGCCTGGAATTGCTGCAGTTTTGCACATAAATTCTATTGACTCACCCATTCTAGGAATGTAGACTCTGAACCTGTTGGAACGAACTCCACCAGCAATCAACTGTGATTTAAATTCATCTATAGTTGCCATGTCTTACTCCTTAGTTTCCATACTGGGTGTTAGTAGCACCATATACTTCTTCGAACTCAACACCAGACCTAGCTGCAACAAAGTTTAGTGTGATGAAGTTGATACTTCTATTAGGTTTAACGAATATAGAAGCTTGGAATTGATTTGCATCCACCACTGATTGTGGGTTATTTGTGTCATCACAAACAACTTGGAAGTCTACAACACCTCTTCTACCTTTTACTTGTCTTAAGAAAGGTTCAATAGTTGCTCTAAATTGAGCTCTTGTAAATGCATCGTTAAATTCGAATAATTGGAATTTAGCTGCAGTACTTATTGCTTTCTCCATAACAATGAATAATCTTCTAACATTAATTCTATCAAATGCACTTGCACTTGAAAGTAAAGTTTTATCTCCAAACAATACAGTCCCTTGGCCAGGGAAAGTTACTATTGGATTAACTCTCTTCTTATATAGTGCATCTCTCTCAGCTTGATTTGGATTGAAAGACAACTTAGTAATTCCTAAGATTTGTCCTCTATTTAATCCTGCTGGTGAGAACCATGCATCTCTTGCTATATCAGTTCTTGCCATAGTACCTGCTGTATGTGAACATGCTGGTATGTAACAGTAACCATCATTGTACTTATCGTACTGATAGCACCATGCACTATCTAAAGTTGCATAAGAACTTGATGTTAATGTTTCTGCAAAAGATATTATTGATGCACTTGATGTCGCATTACTGACACAATCTTGTTTTCTTGGTGAAATGATTGCCATACAATCTTTTCTACCTTCTGCAACTGCAATCAAGTTATTTGCTTGAGTTGTTGCTTCTGCAAGACTTGTAACATCACCATTTGAACCATCATCCCCATTAAGAGGGCCTGCAATTAAGAAGTCTACATCTTGTGTCTCTGCATCACCAAGATATGTTGAATATCCTGCCTGCTTTTGACCAGATGTTAAATTACTTCCTTCTGTACCATCATCGAATGATTCTGTTATTGGTAATGCATGTGTATCGAATGCAGCACCTGCTGAAGCAAATGTACTACCTGCTTCGGATGTGTTTGAATTGTGATTTGTCCAGAAGATGTAGTCTGAGTTATATCTGATTTTGTTAACATAGTAGTTAGAGTTACCTTCTGCGTCTTTAGCATTAGATGCCATTGAAAGACCTTCGTATACTTCTAAAATTTCTCCAACGATTCCTGTTATAGAACCATCTTCATCTACTACAATAACATGTACCTCATCCAAAGTACTTGAGTTTGCAAGAGCATCTGGACTTGAGCCTGGTGCTTTTGTAAAGTTCTTTGCATATTCCCATTCACGAGCAACATTTGAACTGTTAGATGGAGCAGCCTGTAAACCAGATGTACCATCAGATTCTAATGCAAATGTGAGTGAGTTTGAGGAGATACTAGATATTTTATATCTATCTGAGTGCCCTGCGAAAGTGATTATATCACCAACAACAAAAGCTGCACCAGAGGCAACATCAATTGTAGTATTTCCGACAGCTATAGAGGTGTCAGAAAGTGTAGATGCAGCTCCGAGTGAAAATGCATTTGCACTTGCACAAACAGATACTTTTAAACTATTACCTAAACTACCAACGCATCTCGCTGCGAAATGACCAGCACTAGAAGCTGCACTACCAGTATGGTAGTTTGACTCATAGTAGTGAGTTGGGTTTTTAATTAGTATACCAGCTGAACCAGTTGTTGCATTTAACATTCCTGTTCCTAATGCTCTAACCACCTTTAAGTTATTTCCATATCTCAAAAAGTTTGCAGCTGTATAGAAGTGTTCTTTCTTCATAGATTCCTTAAGGTATGTATCATCACCTTTAGGTTCACCGAAAACACTAACTAATTGTTTTTCATTGGTTATAGTTCTAACTTCATCAACTGGGCCCCAACTAAACATTCCAACATATCCACCAATACTTGATGATACTGCTGGAACAACATTGGTCACATCTATTTCTCTGACTTGAACGCCAGGACTTACTTGAAATGCCATTTTAGTTTTCTCCCATAAAAAGTTTATTTCCTAAACAAATTCAATTTTTTTGATTTGTCCATAGTATTTAGTATTTCTTTGATTTTAAAAAGTTCCATAAGACCCATCTTCCTTATCTTGAACTGTCCATGTATCTCCACCCTCTGTAAAGGTTTCTTGTCTAGTGTAGGTATTTCCATCCATTATTCCTATTGGAACTATATCATTTTCTATTTCTTTCTGTTTTTCTGCATATAACATGGACTTTAAGTCTGCATTTGATAGGTCTTTAAACATTGGAGTTGCAACAAACCATGCAAATAATACACAATTCATTACCATATCATCATGACATCCACCATCTGCCTGCCATGATTGTCCTTTAGATACAAAGGTTGCAAACTCTTGAATAGTATCTGTATCCCTTATATAGAGTTTTTTCTCTTCCATTATCTCTTTCAGAGCTGCACATCCTTGTGCTTTGACCTTCTTGGTCATTCTTACTCCTACTCCATCTGCCTTAATTGCACTCGTTAAGAACATATTTTCGTATTCTAACTCATAGTAGAGTTCTCTACATACCATTGTTCCTTGATTATTATTCTCTACAATGATAAGTGCATCATTATATAGTTTACCATATTTTGCACATATATCTGGTAACAACATAGGAGATATTAAATTGTCTCTAAATGTTGCAACCTGTTCAAACATATTACCATCATGTATATCAAATATAGTAAATGTAGAATAGTCCATTCCCTTACCTTCTGCTGTATCTACAGCCATAATATACTCATGATGAGGTTTAGGTTTTTTATATATCCTTACATTTCCATATAATTCCATAGGATTTTCTGATACTAATCCCAAGATTACATTTGATGGGATGAGAGTTCTCCCTGTCCCTAAGAATGAATTACCAAATTCTTGTTCAAACTGCAACTCTGATGTATTTGATATTGTAGTTTCTTTCCATCTTTCATCTCTGCCAGGCACATCATTCCAGTTAACTTGGTAGTTCGCAAACTCGTTTGACCCTGTAACCGATGCTTCCCAGATACGATGGAACATATTACCTACTCCATTTGCAGTAGATGTAATAATAACCTTAGAGTTCTTACCAGAGGTAATTACTGGATATGTACCAGTATAGAATGGTTCTGCATTCTCTACAAAGGCAAACTCATCAAGATAAAGAAGATTAACAGATAAACCCCTAATCGATGATGTCGTAGTTGCAGATGCAATAATTCTAGAATTGTTTTCAAAGTCTATACTTCCTTTGTTTAGTGATTTAGTTCCTGGCTGTAAAAAGAATGGTACATTCTCCAACATGGTTGTTATACGAGATAACATTTCTCGTGCAGTTGCACCCTTGTTTGCCAATATGGCAACTGTTTGTTCTGGGTGGAACAAGATGTACCAAAGAAGATAGGCACATACTGTGATTGACTTTCCAGATTGTCTACAGGCAAGGACAATGTTAAACCTGTTATCAATAAACTGATTAATAAGATTTTCTTGATATTCATATAAATTAAAGTTGACTAAACCCTCATCTAGTGATATTATTTTTATGTATTTTGCAATGAAGTATGCTGGGTCACGAGTACATTTAAGGTACTCCTGTACCTTTTCATTATCCCATTCTTCTGTAACACCACTTCTTTTTACTTGGGCATTACCTAGATATCCTTCATTCTTCGGCTTCGGCATTCTGTTTCTTCAATAGTTTCTGCAATTCAGCAGTTGAACCTATGAACAACTGATTAGTTGTATTTCCTTTAGGTTTTTCATCTTGTAAGTCATCCATCATTTTCTGGATTTGTAATAGTTTCTCTGATGTCTCTGATACTGTCTTGATTAACTGTCCTGCGACCTCGTAGGTTCTCGGATGTTCACTTTCTTTTGCAAGGTCTAGGATACCCTCAATTGCATCCTGGCCCCTCTCTACGAGTCCATATAGGGTGTTTCTGGTGTATTTGTAGTCTATCTGTTGTTCTTTATCTCTTTCTGAGAATCGACCAACCTCATCTCTAGGGACTAGAACCTTATTAGTTTCTTTAACTACTTCTTCTGCTTCGTGGTTGATATCTAGAAGTTCATCTAGTTTCTCATCTATAGATTGTTTCATAATTAAATATTAGACTTGTCTGTATTGTAATCGAAGTCGTTTCCATCAAAAAAGTTTATTGTTTCAGTTATATTTAGTGGTGCTGTATTTGGACTTGCACCAGTAGGATTAGGCACCATTTTAACCTCACTAGACCTTCCAGCAGTTGTGTCTACTTGACCATCATCTGATATATAAGTTCTTGCACGAACATCTCTAATAATTTCAGAGGATGATATAGAACCATACAGATATGTTTTCATTTCAAAGTTTAAATTCCATGTAATAACTCTACGAGATTGGAAATCTCCTTCGTACTCATCTGTATAAGATACATCTTGAAGTACAATAGGTACATCCCTTTTCTCATTAGTGCCTGGCACTGTAGTCATTGTAACTGTAAAGTCTGGTGTAAAGAATGGTAGAATTTGTTCTACAATCTGTAATGCATCTTCTGTATTCTTTGATAAGACATACAAACCAAAGTTTATATTGTAAGGAACTGGTGCAAACTGTGTTCTTAAAACTGTATTATCAGATGCATCATGTAGTTTATATTGTTTTAATTTACCAAGTTTTCTTTCTGCATCGTATGTAAGACCTGTAATATCAAATGCAATTCTAGGTAAAGTCATTGCAACTCTAGAATTAGCTGCATCCATGATATCACCTGCTTGGTCTAATCTTGCAATGAACTTTTGTTTAGGCCCATAGGATAGTGGAACTCTTACATTCTGTCCTGTACTTCCATCTGCTTTATCTCTTTGAATATCAATTTCATTGAACATAGTACCAAAAACTGATACTGCCCTTTTGATTGCTTCATGATAGAAATGTGTTTTACCTAACATTCTTTATCCCTTCTACATAGTTTTCTGCAGCGTTCTCTGCATATGATTCACTATGTCCTTTATATACTTCATCTGCAGCCCATACTTTATCTTCCCAGTATCTACAACCCCAGTTATCATTAGAGTCTTTCCAGACTTCTGCTTTCCTGTTGTCTCTCTGATATGTGTGATATTGTTTTTCAAACGATTTCATACCCATACCTTCTTGGATGAACTCTTTGTTCTTTTCTCTTATTCTGTCTAACTCATTCATATAATTTAAATACCAAATTGCCATATTATTTATAGTGTTCCAAATGGATTACTTTCTGTGAAGTCTACTATGTTATCTCCAGCAGTTTCAAATTCTTTATTGTCTGAAAGTGGGTCATTCGGCATTGCATACATGTCTGGTACAACTGTTACTGCCCTATTTGCATTACTTGTTGCACCTACTATGTTACCAGCATTTGCATTTGATGATAGTACAAACATTGTGTTTGTAGCTGGTGTTGCAGTATCGTTGAATGTGATGTTATTAACTTTAAGTATTTTCTGACTTGACCCAACTGATGAGTAATCTACCACATTACCAGATACAGTTTTACCTGTATTAACAGTTTGTGTTACAACCTCACCTACTTGGAAGTCTCCAGCACCAGCACCAAGTGTCATTTGTACTTGATATGAGAACTGGTCTTCGATGTTATCAAGTTCTGCAATACCAACATCAATCTCTTCATGTGAGTATTCGAATGTTTCAACTTGTAGTTTGAACACATTAAGTTTACCTAACTGGTAGAATGGGTTCTCATGTTCTACAAATCTAATTTCAAAAGTTTGGTTTCCAAGAGGGAAGTAAATTAAATCTCCTTCTTGAGGTCTTGTTGATGTTGCAAGATTAGAATCTAATGATATGAATCTATCCCAAGTTCTTCTGGATAAAACGAATGTTGCTTGGTCTCTAACTTCCACACCAAATTTTGAAAGTAAGTCTCCTTCTCCCTCAAACCCTTCGGTGTTTTCGATATACATTTCAACCATGTATGCATCACCAAACTTGGATGATGTATCTTCACCAAAGATTTCATCCTCATCCACGATTGTTCGTGGAAGGTAGTAGCACTCATGTCCATAGAATCTAAGTGATTCTACAACCAAGTCTTCATGCAGACTTTGTTCTGATTGGACTGCATGGTTAAAATAAACATTAGTAGGCATTGATTACCCCATCATTATAGCAGATTCAGTCTGTAATAAATTACTTTGTTCCTCTAACTTCTCAATTTCTGTATTTGCATCCTCAAGGATTTGTCTACCCTGTAAGGTTACTCCGCCTGGCAACTGCACTCCTTCGAACTTAGATAAGTTCTGACCCCATTGTTTTTTAATTAATGCAGTAACATATTTCTTTAACCAAACATCATTATACACATCTGTAAACTGAGTTGGGTCTATCTTTCTATAACAATCGATAACAATATACTCTCCAGATGTGACTGCATTTGACCAGTCCATATCTAGATATAATCTGTTTTGTGCTTTATTGAATCGTACTGGCACTTGACCAATTAACAATTCATCCAACAACTGAATGTGGTTTTGCACCATTTCATATTGTATGATAGATGTAGAAGAGATATCATAAAGGTCATTTAATCTTAATTGATATCTTAAGTCAAACATGTTTAGACCAGATTTATCTACGAATGGAAATACTCTAAGTACTGAATATACTGATTCTGGAAGAACAATATATCCTTGTCCTTCTTTATATGTCATATTTGTTGATATGTGTGAACCAGTAGTTGATTGAGACATACTTGCATTACCTTTCTGGTTTGCAAGGTCGTTGTCATTGATTTGATGTTTTAAGTATGTACGAATAGTACCATCATAATGGTACTCTGCAAAATATTGTAATGCATCATCTATGATGTCATCAATCTGGTCATCATCCACATTGATATCTAACACTGGTTTACCCAGTTGTCTTAATGCATATTCTTTTAGTGTTGCTTTGCTGTTTGGAGCTGCCATAACATAAATCCTGTTAGAAAATTAATCTCTTTAACAGTATTTAGGTTATTTTTGATTTGAAAGAAGAAAATCATCTAATTTTCCATCTATTTTTTCAATAGACTCAATTAGAGGTTTCATTGCCCTTTCAAGGTCATCTTTCATAATGTAGTCTCTTGCAACCTCTTCTCTAGTTCTGTTAAGAAGGATTTCAATTCTCTTAAGTTCATTTGCTTGATTAATTACCCACCATCCGACACCAGCTGCACCAGCTGTTAACAGAAAGTTCCAAATTAAATGCATCATTTCAGTTGCCTCAGGGCCCATAGTAGTATTCCTCGAATGTATACTATCTATTTAGGATATATAAGTTTTCCAGTATCTGGGCAGACATTAAACATCATTACATCTTCAAAAGATTGTGGTGCTACATTTGGCATACTGTTTAATCTTCCTTCATCTTTGTATTGAAACTCATGATTAAATGCAATTGATATTCTATCAAAGTCTACTTCATTTGGTTCTACATAATGCATCATTGCAGATGGGAATAAAAGTAAATCACCTTCACATGGGTCTACTACAAAATTATCTTGGTCTCTTCTAGAACCATGTGTAAAATCTGACATATGTTTTGCTTGACCAGATAGAAATTGTAAACAACCAGAACCCCTAGTTTCATCTGGGACTTTTAAATAAAACACCCCACTATACCAACAGCCTGGATGTGTATGTACATTATTATATGAATGTTGGTAGTTTATATTTACCCAATAATTACCATGATGTAGTTTTATACCTTCTTTCTGGTCACCAAGATAGAAAGGAAATACCTCAGTATCAAAAACTCTTTCAACACCATTAATCATAGATTGAAAAATAGGTCTTTCATTTACACCATCATTAGATTGCCAACCACTACCATTATTAGAACGAGCTCTTCCAACTGGGTCGTTCTTTCTCATAGTATAACACTCTTGTTGCATTGCAAACATTTGTCTGGGTGTTAATAAACCCAGTTCAATTAAATTTACTTTAAATACATTCCATGAAAACATTGGCATATACATTACGAATACTCCTTCCTAGATGCCCATTTTTTTCTATAGACATGTTGTGTTTCTCTTTCAACAGAACCATCTACTCTTTGTTGTAGTAGACTAAGTTCTTCCTCTTCACCCTTACCCTTTTCTAATATCTCTTCTCTTGAAAGATACTCTATATTCATTCGCCAAGGATATCTAACAAAAGGTACAATTTGAACTAAAGGTGTACCTTTTCCAATTACAAATGATTGATTAGATTTAGGATAAAAAATTAACATATTGTTTGTTGTTAATTGATTAAAATTATCAGTATCCATTATACCTTGCCATATTCTAAAGTATGGGTTGTCAAATAAGAATGGGTCTAGATAATAACAAGATGTTCCTTTTGGTGTTTCAATTAAGAAATCCATTTTGAACTTAAATGCCATTTTATCATCCCAGTTGCTTCCTTGTGTTTGTGCAGCTGGATGACCACCAATACTCATTCGTTTTACATAATCAGTAAGTTCTCCAATTCCTAATTTGTGTCTGGTTACATAATCATCAACTTCTTGAGGGTTTGTTATACTGAATATGTTTTTAATATCTTTTTCTCTAACTGTGTCTGATAAAGGTATTGCAAGACTAACTGGTTCATCCTCGTTTCCAGTTCCCATCCAAACCAAAATAGAATGTCTGTTTCTAATAAGATATCCCATAGATAACCAATCTTGCATTGCTGGACATTTCTTAATAGTAGAGATTTCCATACCACCACTATTTACTCTTATGGGTAACTTCTTATACCATTCTGGTTTTATTTTTCTTGCTGGAACTGGTTCAAATAAACTATTTTCAGTGTCTATAACACACTGAAATTTTATTTCCATTTCCTTTATTGGACATTGTTCCATATTCTTTCGTGTAAATAATATAATAGAAGTTTTAATAAAAAGTCAATCGACATTATTGCACCAGCAACTTTAACTGACCCAGTTACAAATAAACCGATTAATCCTGTAGTAAGTGTTGCAATTATTCTCCATGAAAATGCTTTTGCTAAAGACTTACTGTGTGAATCCAAGTTGTCTCCGAAGTTCTGTGGCAGAAATATCTTCTATTTCTTTATCAAACTTTTCTTCTTCTATTCTGTACCCTACATCCCTACCATAAGTTATGTTGACAATGTTTGGTACTTTCTGTATAATATAATGTATATTCTCTTCGAACCCTTCTCCAAGTAAATACATTTTTATATTTTGTTTAACTGTTTTAAAATCAAATGGGTTCTTTGCAGTATTCTCCATTGCACGAACCATAATTACTACTTGTTCTGTTTTATCAAAACATCTTTTGAATAGTGCATAATGTCCATCATGAAATGGTTGAAACCTACCTAACATTTGTGTAGTAGGTTTATTTTCATCAAACCTTTGATTCTCTGCGAGTATTTCTCTTGCAATAACTTCTGAATGAAGTTCACCATTTTGGTCTTCTACAAGATAGTCCACTTCATTTTTAAGTGGTCTTTGAAATGCTTTATTAGTGTCTTTATATCTACTTTTTTCTACTGTATCCATAAAGATAATGTAATCTGGATTTAAGATTTGTCTTCCTTGAGTAAATGGACACACAAAATCCATAATTGCATATGGTTTCTCTGATTGTCTACATAGGTCTTTCATTCTATGCACCTGTCTCATTCTACCTTCTTCGGAAAAATCCCAATCCTCGTGTTGAGCACGAACTGCATCTGCATTGAAATGGTCTGCATCTAAATGTTCAAGTAGACATTTTGAGATGTAAGTTTTTCCACTGCCAGGCAGTCCCATAATTAAAATTGTTTTCGTTCTCATACTTATACTTATTGTTCATCCCATAGGGATATTTTATCACCACGAACTACCATACTAGTTCTAAAAGGAAATCCATTCTCTTTGGTATATTCTGCACTAGGGCCAGGATGTCTATGTGTTATTGCACCATTCATAATAACTAATCTATTAGGTTTGTATTGAACTCTACCTATTTCATAATCTTCTGCATCTTCTGGAATACCTTTATGTAATGTATGGTCATGATATTTACCATTGTACATAATTAAGTCACCACCCCAATCATCATCCCATCTTTCTTGGTCGTAATATAGGAATGTTAAATTATGAATACACCCATCACCTAATCCTGTATCTTCATGAACTGTTCCATCTTGTCCAACAGTTTGTCCATTGAAACCACAATACTGAAAGTATTCCCAATTAAATTTAAAGTCTTGTCTTAGTTTATGAATAAACCAATCAATCACAGCATTTCTATAACCAATATGTTTTAAACTTATTGTATCTTTTTTCCAAGATGATTGTTTCATGTATTGAGTATAATATTGATAATAATTTTCATAATGAATTTCATTTGTAGGACTATACTCACTTCCTCTTTCACCTTTATTAATGTATATGGATTCACCCCAATAAAGATGTTGCATCTCATTATCACGAATAACTCTATTACTTCTACCCCAATTAGTAGATTGTTGTCTCCAATCTCTCCAACTAAACCAAATTGGAGGCGGTAAATAGTTGTCTATTACCCAGACTTGCTGAAAAGGAGTTTTGTCTATGGGTTGAGGTCTGTCTAGATACTCGATATTTAGAGGATGCATCAACCATTCATAATGGTTTGACACTATACTGCCCTCTTATCCTCACCTAAATCATCTTGTCCACCATTAACATCTAAAGTATCTGTTACTTTATCATCAAACCTTTCATCTGCCCAATGTTCTTCATGAAAAGTATCTTCTGGTGGTATTTCTGGAATCATATCTCTGTAGTGTGGGTATTCTTTAAGGTCTTCATCAAGTGTTACATTGATTTCTTCACATATTCTATATGTAGTACCATTTATAAAATCATGCCAATCAAGATATCTTCTTCCAATTTGTCTTCGAGGGTCATTAGAACCTTCTCTAGATGCAACCATCACTTCCATGATATTGTCAAAACTAAAGAATCCTAACTTACCAAGACATCCTTCTTGTCTATTTCTAACTTCATCTTGTAAGTCTTCAATAAACTGTTTTTTCATTGTAAGTTCAAGAGGTGGTTCACATAATTTAATATATTCT
>Ga0315315_10001866_pt1 | contig 19326 bp, 12 predicted proteins | sample M140m3416metaG_FD_203699 | JGI IMG/M metagenome (GOLD analysis project Ga0315315, IMG submission 203699) | Ammonia-oxidizing marine archaeal communities from Monterey Bay, California, United States - M1 40m 3416 | ecosystem: Environmental > Aquatic > Marine > Intertidal zone | place: USA... | reverse complement strand
CCCTCAAGAAGTTCACCATCATGCAGATTGCCTGCCTCGCGGTGATGTGGTGGATTAAGGGATCCCCCGCGGCCATGCTCTTCCCCATCCTCATCGCCGCTCTCGGCCCCGTCCGCATGGTCGCGGGCAAGGCTGGCTGGTTCACCCAGGAGGAGCTCAACGCCCTCGACGAGCAGGTGGAGACCGACCCTGGCTACGTCTACCAGCCCTCCGCTTAAATCTATCAAGTTGATAGATGCGAGCTCTCGGGTTTGGGAAGGGAATGAAGTTGACGATAATATACCATCAGTCTGTGTGCGGCGCTTTAGCTAGCAAGTCACTTCAATACACTCATATTAATGATCACCGCGTCGTCCGCATCGTCTGGTACTCATCTTTTTTAACGCGATTGTCGACCGACCGGGGTCCCAGGTGTGCCCAGTGTGCCCAGTGTGCCAAGCCGGACTCATCCTCCACGAGCTCCTCCGTTGGTTTTTTACTGGGAAACACGTGCAGCAGCAGGCGGGAATGTGCCGAATTTTGATGGCTTTTTTACGCTGACTAGACTTCATGCAAAAAAGATTGCAATCCACGTGTGCGCTTTGAAAAATTCCCATTCTGTAACTTTCAAAAAGTTTGCCAACAGAAAATTGCGCGATCGGAATTTTGCTGTTCTCCGAGTGATGAATGATTCCACCCGACGGCGGCGATGAGTGTGCGCTTGTTACCGGAATGAAACTACGATTCACATGACCTATGGCTACGCCGATCCCTCCTCGCGCGTCTAGCACGCGCGACCCCGGACCGTAACCCCCGACGCTCCCGCTCACTGCATGTACCCAGCCTTGAGGAGTTCCCTGGAGAGCGCCTCGTTGCCCTGGAGCAGTTCCTTGATGTTGGTCTCCGTCTCGTTCAGAACCTTCTGCATGTGCTCCTTCTGCCCCTCCGTCTTCTCGATCTCCTCGCTCGCCGTCTTGACCTGCTCCTCGAGCGCGCTCATGATCGTCGGCTTGGGCTCGCGCACGAACGATCGACCCACCGGCTTGTAGCACGGGATGTCGTCGGGCAGCGAGGAGAGCTCGGCGCCCGTGAGCGCGGCCATGTGGATGTCCTTCTTGCGCTGCAGCACGTTCTGCGCGAGCCCCTTGGACCTCTGGGTGGTCTCCACGAACTTCGACTGCGGGTTTTTGAACGGGATACGGTGGTGGTCAGCGGGGACGGTCGGGGAAGCGGCGCCGATGGGAAAACAGAGATCTCGGGGGCTCATCAAGCAAGCAAGGGACGGGGCGGGGAAGTGCCCGGGGATCCGCGCGGGTTTGGGAAAAACCGGCGCGAACGCGTGGTTCAGGGCCTCACCTGAAGTTCCTTGAACTGCTTCATAGCCTCGGACTGCTCGTTGGCCGCCATCTCGCCTGGTGTCGTCGTGCCTCTCTTCCCTTCTTGTGGCGCCGTTTGACCAGCCCTCGACGTTCAAAAAGAAAATAATCTCGCGATCCACGAGAGACGCGTCTCCCGCCCTTTCGAGGAGACACTCCATCGGACACCGGCGCCCGCGATCATGAAGGTCGCGCTCGCCGCGCGCGTCGCTCTCCTCACGGCGGCGATCTATGCAGTCGCCGCGCAGCCGGCATGCCCCGCCCCCGTCGGCCTCGCGCCCGTGACCCCGGCGGTGCGTCGCCCGAACCTCTCCCCGAGCATTATTCTTTTGGTTTTTCCTGGCAAAATTCTTGTCGCTGACGTCGATCCTCCTCCCGCCCTCCCGATCCAGCAAACCATGCCGACCATTCAGGACAGCCTCGACTGGATCGTGACGAGCGATCAGTCCATGCTCTTCGCCACGACCGAGGGTGGCAAGCTCTACTCGAGCAAGAACAACGGCAAGTCGTGGCTCGACGAGACGCCGAATCTCATGTCCAAGACACCCAAATCCTCCGACAAGGTCCTCACGCTAGTCACCTCCAGCGAGGACGACCCGCACGCGAACGTCATCGTACAGGGCTTCGAAGGCGAGCACTGGGGGTCCAAAGACCTCGGCGCCAACTGGATCCAGCCATGCGGTGTCGTGGGCGCGGACCCCGCGAACTGCTTCGCCGATCCCACCAACGGCGTCGGCTTCGTCTACTCGCTCTTCAAGATGCACCCCAAGCTCCCGGATCACCTCCTGGTGCTCGTGGAGCGAGACCTCGAACCGGACTCCGAGTACCTCGCCCTCGACCTGATGTACTCCGCGGATTTTGGCAAGAGCTGGCAGAACCTGACCGAGACGGCGGGGGATCGCGTGTGGGGTTTCGTCGATTTTGATTTCGCGCCGCCCGTCCCCGGGGACATGGACGACGGCATGCCCGGGATCATGGCCACGGTGTACGAGAGCGAGGACGACATGAAGGACGGGTACTACTCGCCGTGGGACTACAACGTCCACTTCGTGTACAGCACCGACCTGTTCAAGACGGCGCACCAGCGCAGGGTGATGTGCGGGAACTCGTTTGAGGTTTTGAACGGCGACGTGTACGTCGCGCAGCTTCGCGATTGCCTCGTGTACCACGCCACCAGCGACGCGGAGGCGCGGGCGGAGATGGAAGAGGACACCGATATCGTGCTCCAGATCAGTACCGACGCCGGGAAGACGTTCACGCAGGCTTGCGTGCCCTCCTCGCTCGGTCAGCAAGGGTACACGGTTTACGACTGGAACAAGTCGGAGCCCGGGCCCGACTTTCTCTCCGTCGATCACACCGAGATCTCACCCGCCCGAAACGTCGGGTTCCTCGGTAACCTGTACAGCGCGGATGTTAACATGCAGTTCTTCTCGCTCAACATGAGGGACAACATCCGCATCGGCGGCTCCGCGGATTTCACCAACGTCGCGGCTATCCCCGGCGTCTACCTCGCCAACCAGGTCATCGGCCACGCCATGACCATGGACTCGGTCAAGACCCGCATCACCTACAACGCGGGGGGCGTGTGGCAGGGCATCACGCCGCCGCTGCTCGGCGCCGACGGCAAGAGGATCAACTGCCAGGAGGGCCCCGACTCGTGCGAGCTCCACCTCCACGGCGAGACGCACTGGATGCGAGGCTCGTGGAAGACCCGACTGGGCTCGGTGTACACGCACGAGAGCGCGCCGGGCGTGATCCTGGCCACCGGTAACGTCGGCAAGTCCCTAGCCTTCGATCCCACCTCCGTGAACACCTACCTCTCCCGCGACGCGGGCGTCACCTGGGAGGAGATCGTCAAGGGACCGCACATCTACGAGTTTGGCAACAACGGCGGGCTCATCGTCATCGGAAAGATGTCCTCGCTGGGCACCACGAACAAGATCCAGTTCAGCCGCGACCTCGGCCGGTGCTGGGAGGACCTCGAGCTCTCCCAGACAATCTCCATTCACAACATACGATCCGATCCAGGCGGCAAAGGAGACGTCTTCATCGTTCGCGGGTCCATCGACGACGGCACCGCCGACGGCGACGCCGACGGCGTCATGTTCACCATCGACTTCAACAGCCTCCTGCAGAAGGACGTGAATTACGTGTGGTCCCCGCCGAGGTGCGAGCCCAAGGACTACGAGCAGTGGGCGGCGACGTCCCCTAACCCCGACAAGTGCATCCTAGGCCGAAACGCCACGTTCACCCGGCGGATGCGCGACCCGACCAGCGCCTGCCTCAACAGGGCGGATTACGTCAGGCCGGAGCCGGTGACGAAGGCGTGCGAGTGCAGCGAGCAGTACGACACCGAGTGCGAGTTCGGCTGGGAGAGGCCGAATCCCCTCGCGGTGTGCGAGCGCATGAAGACGGTCGATTTCGTCAGGGAGTGCCCCGCGATGGAGGGCCGCGAGATTTCCGCGACGAACATGCGAATAATTGCCGGAAGCTCCTGCGTGGACGAGACCGGCGCGCTGGGCCGCGACAGGTACCGCGTGGACGGCAACGACGACGGGAAGGGCAAACGCCGTGGGCACGGGGTGCTCGCCTTTTTCCTGTGGACGTTCTTCATCGTCGCCATCGGAGGCGCGGGCTACTGGGCGTATAACCAGTACGACCTCGGACAGTACGTGCCCATGGAGGTGAAGCAGTGCGTCAACGGCGTCTGGGACAAGATCAACGAGCTCATGGGACGGAGGAGCGCGGCACCCGCGGGGTACTTCGAGCCCCTCGGGGATTTCGACGCGGACGAACTGTAGACGAGTCGACGATGAGATGCGCCTCTTGTGATTCCAAAACTATTCTTTTTTACACCCCGTTTGTTTGGCTACGACGGCTCGGGGAAGGGCTGTGTCTTCTCGATGAGCCGCCGCGCCATCGCCTCGTACAGCTTCCCCGCGATCCCGTCGGGTTGCGACACCGCGACGGGCCGTCCCGCGTCCGAGCTGGTCCCTATGCTCGGATCGAGCGGCACCTCCCCGAGCAGCTCCACCCCTTGCTCCGCCGCCGTCCGTCTCACGCCGCCCTCGCCGAAGACGTACACCTTCTCGCCGTTGGCGTCCACAAAGTGCGCCATGTTCTCCACGAACCCGAGGATCGGCGCGGCCACCTTGGTGTACATGTTCACTCCCCTGCGCACGTCCGCGAGCGCGATCTCCTGCGGCGTGGAGACGATGACTGCGCCGGTGAGGGGGATCTGTTGCGAGATGCTGATCTGCGCGTCGCCCGTGCCCGGGGGCATGTCCACGAAGAGGACGTCCAGGGGCGCCCACGCGGTGTCCCGCACCATCTTCCCGAGCGCGCCCATCACCATCGGCCCGCGCCACACCGCCGCACGTTCCTCCGGGATAAGGAACCCCATCGACATGCACTTCACGCCGTAGTTCTCCAGCGGGAGCATCCTCTTCCGCTCGTCGATCGCGGGCATGCCGGCGTCCACCAGGTTCATCAGGATCGGCACCGACGGACCGAAGACGTCGGCGTCCAGTAAACCCACGCGCAGATTCAGCGCGCGCGCGGTGGCGCACGCGAGGTTTACCGCGGTGGTGGACTTGCCGACGCCGCCCTTGCCCGACGCGACCGCGATGATCCGCTGGACGCCCCGCAGGCTCTCCGGGACCGGGGGCTGCTTGAACCCGCCGGGGGGAGGGGGCGTGCCCGGTCCGGGGACCCTAGGGGCGGACGCGAACGCCCTACGCGCGGCGAACGACGCCAGACGCCTCGCCGACACCATCTCTCGATCGTGATGGCCCAATGCGCCCAGCGGTCACTCAGCTCAGCTCAACTTTCCCAATCTCTGATGAAATAATCAACAACGCGCTAGTGCTACTCCTATCACCCTCTATAGACCACACCCGCGTGACGCGCGTCCACGTGCGCCCGTCGCATCGCCTCCTTCAGTTCCGGGTGTAAAGCCTCGAACTCCGCCTTGCCGCTGACCTCCGCGTACGCCCCGGAGAGCGTCCCGGCGAGCGCGTCCACGTCGTCCCATCGCCGCAGCTCGGCGGCGGCGGCGAGCGCCTTGATCGCGCCATCCGCCGACACCGATCGCATCCTCGCCTCATCTCCCGTACCGCCTGGCTCCCCCGAGACGTCCCAGTCCGCGAGCGCGCGTTGCAGCCGCGGGGTGCACCGCGCAGCCTCCTCCGGCAGACCCACGTACTCGAGGCACGATCCGAGCTCGACCAAAGCGTGAGCCCAACCCTTGTCCTCCGCGCCCTCGTGACCCTTGTGACCCTTGTCCTCCACGCCCTGGGGAACCGGTTCAGGCACCGCAGGGATCTCACCGAGGTACACCACACGCATAAGCATATCGAGCGCCTGTGCAGTGGTGACGGGGAGGGTGAGCGTCGCCCTCTGTTCCCCGGATTCGACGAAACCGTGCCGCACCGACAGCGCCGCTCGGCAGTACTCCGACCTGGCGCATAATATCACCCTGTGCGCATCGACCCACGCGGGTGGTGCGTCGGACCCGTCGTCGTCAACACTGGCACTGGCACATATCTTGAGGTCCGTGGTCCATGGAGCTTTCTTCATCACCGGTTCCAAGTCGTCGACGAGCGAGCTCGCGACGCATCCGATTCCCGGAAACGCCCGCGCTCGAAGCTCGGGCAGTTCTAGCTTGCTCACGAGCTCCTTAGGGACCGGTCCGGTGACCCGTGAGGAGTAGATCCACGCTAGGGCGCGGCGGAAACCCTCGACGGTCACCTGCGCGCCCATCTTGATCGCGTGGACGCCGGCGGAATCGCGCTCGTCCGGAATCGCATCCTCAATTTTCCGCTTGAGCACTGGGCACCTCGCTGAGAGAATCACCGAGTGCGCGCACTGCCTCCAGCCGTCGGCCAGGCAGAAGCACACGTCCGGGGGAGCGACGGGCGAGGATGTCATCGCGGCGTCAAGGTCGAAGCTCAGGTTGTCGCCGCCGCCGGCTTGCCGGAAAGGTTCAGGGAGCGCCGCGAAAAGTGCGTCGGCGATGCGAGACCTCGGACCTTTAACGTATTCCGTGTCAGCGACGGGCGCGATATCCTTCTCATCGTACCTGTTGACGTGTATATTCAACGCCTTGATGGCCCAACATCTGCCCTCGTCGCCAAGACCTCCGTCTTCTGATGCCAACATATCAAGGGCTTCTCTGAGAGATCGAGTCTCCACAGGATCATTGACCTTGGGAGCTTCTCGATACACGCTGAACAGCATCACGAAGGTTCGAAGCGTCGCAACCATGAGTTCCGACGAGTACAGAGACCATGGAATCAGCGGTGCGTCGATGTCTTTGTCGTTCGCTGCGGTACAGTCAACTTTATTCATCTCTGTTTTCACCGATTGAGGAATCGTGTGATTCAATATCTGTTCTGCATGCAACAGCTTTTCATCATGCAGCTGGGGTATAAAATCCTTGCCATTCCATTTTTCGTTCAGGATGAACGGACTGACGAGAGTGGCAAGAAGCGCTAACGGAACGCTAACCAGTCCAGTCCGCAACGTGTCCAGCCCGTATCCTTTCTCTCGCCTGAGATACCCCCACGGCCAGTCCATGGATAGCGCAAAGTGCAAACCACGTTCCATGTTCGTTCCGCCAAACAGGCGACCATTCCAATCGATCAAGCCTGATGTTGGTGTCTCAAAGCTCAACCTCGAAATGTTCTGAAAAAACGCGGTGCAGAGCAAATTCCCCGCCGCCGTCGCCATACTTTCAGCCATCCAATCGCCAAATCCTTTTCCAGCCGTCGCGATCAATTCTGGGTCCTGAAATATATTATCACCCACGGGGCCATGCTCGTCAAACTCGCCAAACTGATCCACGACACGCTGCCAATCTGGACCAACGTAAGGCGGACCGGGAAGAACAGGGATGGGAATGTAGTCAACAGTACCGTCCTCTTTGACAACCCCGGTGTATTTCGGTCCAGCGATCATGAGTATGTTCATGGCATATTCCAGCAACTCATCCCAGTGCAATTTATCCGGCGATCGCAAGGGTGGCTTTCGATTTCCAAAACTTGAATCCCGACGAAGGATCTCTTCGAACATGTCAGCCTTTAGATGCATCACCAGTCGTTCAGTGGCGCGGATACAATCAATCACCGATGCCGTGACTGCTTCTCCTCGCCTGAACACGCTGCTCATTGCCCTGCCGCTACCTGTGGCGTTCTGCACACCTTTTGAGAGTGTCATCAAGCACGCCTCGAGTGTCTTATCGATGTTCAATCCCATCAACGCTTCGCCCCATCCAGAAGATACGCCAAAAGATGTAAATGAACCTGCTCCCCCCTGCTCCCCCAATTTCCAGGGTGCGACGGTCAAAAGCTCGGCGACGACGGTGATCGCCGCGGCGGGCACAGCCTCCTTCGCCTCGTCGGACTTGTTTTCAAGCCTCGACTGGATCACCGACGGGAACTCATCGGCACGCTTCACCACGGCTTTGAAAATCGCCGACCACTCGAAGCTGATCACGGGAATCCTCTCCACGTCAGAGTCGGAGTCGGAGTCGTACATGTAACGTTGCACGCGTATTGAAGAGTCAGAGTCAGAGTCAGAGTCAGACGTAGACGATTCAAGCACCTGTGGGGATAACGTCGTCGCCATCGCCGTCAGTAGATGGAGCGCGGCGACTTCAGCCGGCCTTTCCCTGGTTCCGCAAAGGTGCGCCCCAAGGGCCGCGTCGATATTGTTACGAAAATCGAGCAGCTGTTCACGAAAGGCGGGCACGTCGCGCGTGAGCATCGCCGCAGCTTCGAGCGCCGCCTCCGAGCCGAGGGTCGTCATCGCGCCCTCATCAATCGTCGCGACTTCCATGAGCCGCTGCGCGAATTTCTGGCAGGTGCCCGAGTGACGTCTCGTATCCTTGAACGCTTCTATCCACAGCCGCGAGTGGGGCGCCAACGCCGCGGCGACGATGGCTAGCGGGGCGTTGGACGCCCCCTTGCGCTCTCCCCGCTTCGCGTTGTTGATCAGACGATCGCACACCATGCTCCTGAGAAGTCCGGGAAACATCGCCACGTGGTCGGAGGAGCTGAAGGTGACGTCGTTCGCTGTCGTCGCGTCCAGGGTCTTGGCGACGAGCTCGAAGGTCTCCCTCTCCGCCGCGGTTTTCGTTGTTACGACTGTCGGGGGCGGGGTGGGTTGGGAGAACGTGGGTGTGCCCAGGAGGCGCCAGAGCGCCGTGGCCGCCGCGAGTGCCGCCTTGGTATCATCGCGGTAGTCCTTGCACGCCTTCCATATCAGGGGTACGATGAGATCCGAAGCGCACGCCCTCAGTATCGTGCTATTCTCCGATGCGCTCAAGAGGGCGGTGATACGATTTAGCGAGTGGCACGCGACGGAGGCGGCAGCCTTATTGGACGATCCCACGAGGCAGGCGGTCGCCTGGGCGGACTGGGAATTGGCCAACGCGCTCTTTAACCTCGCCCTCGCGGGTCCGCCCCGCGCGGGGTGTCCCTTCCTGGACACCACCTCCACGGAACGCTCGGCCAGGATCTCGAGCTGCCTGGCGGTGTCGCCGTGCTCAGCCACGTGGTCCCGCCACGCGCCCTTATCGCAGCACGAGCCCCATCGAAGCGCGGCGTCGGCGAGCCTGTCGTCCAGCGCCTTTTCCAGGGCGGCGCCCGCCCGGGAAGTTCCCCGCGACGAGGCGCGTGCCGCGGGCATCGGCGCGTCCAACGACTGTGGCTATGTTTGGTGAATGTGATTTGATTTGACAACTTGACAACTCGTGATCGTTTACACAAAGCCGCCGGGCGCTACACTGAGACGTCGATGTTAACCGTCGGGCTCACCCCGTCCTCCTCCGGGAACAGCAACTCCGTCAGCGCGGACACGTGCTCCTGCACCCCAACCTCGAACAGCGCCTTACGCTCCGCCAAACTCAGCCCCCGCACCGACTCCCCGGCGCCGTACAGCGTCGCCAACACCGACCCGGGCTCCGTCCCCGGCGGCGTCCCCGCGGGTGCCGACTTTTCATCCCCGTCCCCGTCCCGGTCCCTATCCCCTTTAACACCACTCGAGCTGAACGAAGGACCCGGGTTAGAAGTCGGCGTGACGGTCTCCGAGCGTAGGTACGCGGAGTCGCGCCTGTCATCGGGTCGTATCCGGGCCGTCCCCGGCGTGTCACTCGACGGAGACGGCTCCGGCCTCGGCAGCGCCGTCACCGCGTCTGTATCGAACCCACCCACGATCCGTTCTTCCCCGCGCCGTCCATTCTTCCCCATGATGGACCAGCCGCGATCCTGGGGCAGCGGCGGCGCCTCGGGGGCCACGAGCTCGCACAGCCGCGAGTGCTCCGCGGGTTTGGTTTTCGTCGTCACGCCCAGCTTGGCGATCGGCCTGTGGTCCTTGGCCTTGAACGCGAGCGCGCCGTCGGTGTAGTCGACGCCGATGCCGTTGGCCCTGTCGCTGCAGCCGAGGCCTAACGCGCCCACCTTGCCGTACGTCGCCGTTCGTCTCAGGCCCGTGGCTGGGTAGTGCTTGGAGTCCCGCCCGAACGCCTCTTCGTAGTACCGGCCGGATGCGATGATTTCGTCGATCTTGTCTTTGGACGCCATCCCGAGCACCTTTCGCTCGGCGACTCCGGTTCCCATGACGGTGTCCCGTCGGTACTGCTCCACCATCGCGCGTCTGCGAGGTGAGTTCGCGACGTCCTTGTGGTGCAGCCTGTGCATCAGCCGGCCCAAGTTCTGCAGCCTGAGCGCATCCTCCAATTCTATCGGTACCTTTGCGGAATCGGACCTGACGAGCCGGCGCTCGTGCGTCGGGGTGGCCACGAGCGGGTTGCCCGGGTCCTCGCCGGCCGCGGAGGTCGACATGGAGCTGTCGTCGGCGCGGGTGAACCCGGCTGAGTCGACCGGGACCTCCACCGACAGCATAGCGGCGAGAGGTACTGGAGTTGACAACCGTGATGTTCGAGCGCCAAAATAGGAATTCGGTCGCAGGGCAATGGAAAAATAAATAAAAATTCGCGCTTGAAATACGCCAATCGAGCGATACATACAGCATGTAAAAAGTATGGATTTTAAACTCTAAATACGGTTAACTCCATGTAATTCGCGTACTATCATAGACCGTTGGCCTATCCGAACCACGACTCAAGTTAACGTTTGCCCAACCATCACCCCCCACACTTCCAACGATGGGGGACGAGGCGATGAACCCGGCGGAGGGCAGCGAGACACCCGCGAGGGAGTATCTCGACCCGCCGGACTACAAGAAGGGCACCAAGCCGTCGAACGTGTGGAAGTACCTCAAGCGCTTCGCCCCCGCGAGCAAGGAGGGCAAGAACGTGGAGTGCATCTGCGAGGTGACCGGCGAGGACGGCGTGACGCGCCCGTGCGGCAGGCTGCTCACGTGGCAGGGCTCCAAGATGGGCACCACCAACCTCCTGAGCCACCTCAAGATGCACAAGAACGAGTACCTCGAGTGCATGTCGGAGAGCTCCCACTCCAAGGTGAGCAACGTGAACGCCATGTCCCCTTTAAAAAACGTGCCCGGGCTGGCGGACGACGGACCGGGCAACTCCGACGACGACACACCCCACGACGGCATGAACACCCCACCCGTGAACGGCACCCACCGCAACGACACCACGCGCGCGCATCGCGGAGGTGCCGGCGCCGGGAAATCCGGTCGCGACATCAAACGAGCGGCGTGGCATCAGAGGCGAGACGATGGCGATCTCGACCACGACATGGACGCGCTCGTGACCATGTCACAGCTGCAGCACCAGCAGCCAATGTTCCCCGCGGAGGCTTTAGACGGAGACACGCACGTGCCGTGGAGCTCGAAGAGGCGGGGCAAGGTCATCAACGACCCGGTGCACGGACACATGTACTTCCCGGGCATCGTCGTCGACGCCATCGACACGCCGCAGGTGCAGCGACTGCGCGAGCTCAAGCAGCTCGGCACGTCCTACTACGTCTTCCCCGGGGCGTCGCACAACAGGTTCGAGCACTCGTTGGGAACCTCGCACTTGGCGACGAACATGTTCGACGCGCTACGGATGCGCGCGCCTTTGGAGGCGAGGGAGGCGCTGACTGGGGAGGACCGAGTCGCGGTTCAGTTGGCGGGTCTGTGCCACGACCTGGGCCACGGGCCGTTCTCGCACGTGTTCGACAACGAGTTCCTGCCGAGGCGCGTCGCCGGGTGGCACGCGGGTGACGAGCCGCCGTGGAACCATGAGGCGATGGGGGCGGACATGTTCCGGTGGATGGTGGACGACAACGGCATGGACCTGGAAAAAGGGATCATCGACAAGGTGTGCGACTTGATCACCAGCGCCAACGTGGAGAGCGCCACGCCCGGTACCAGGTTCCTGTGGGACATCGTCGCGAACAAGCGGAACTCGATCGACGTGGACAAGTTCGAGTACCTGCTACGGGACCAGCACGGCACCGGGGTCAAGGGCAACGTCGACGTCGGGCGGCTGATGAGCTTCATGAAGGTCATCGACGATCAGATCTGCTTCAAGGCTTCCGAGGTGTACAACGTCTACGACCTCTTCCACACCAGGGCGAACATGCACCAGAAGGTCTACACGCACAAGAAGGCCAAGGGTATCGAGTACATGATCGTGGACGCGCTCGTCGAGGCGGACATCGCGTGGGACTCTGAGATCAGCAAGGCGATCTGGGACGTTAACGAGTTCATCCGCCTCGACGACACCATCTTAAAGCGGATCGAGTGGAGCAAGGAGGCGAAGCTGCAGAAAGGGCGCGATCTGGTGCGGAAGATTCGAAGGAGGGAGCTGTACCAGTACGTCAACGATTTCGCCGTCCCCGAGGAGGACATCGTCGGGTTCAAGCCCGTGACGGAGGTTGACGTGACGTCGTGTCAAGGGGATAACGGCGTCCCCGGGGGACTTCGGCCGGACGATATCTGCGTGCAGAACGTGAAGATCGACTACGCGATGAAGAGCGAGAACCCGGTGGACAGCGTCAAGTTCTTCCAGGACTACGGGGATGAGCGCAGCTTTCACATCGACAAGAGCAAGGTCAGTCTGTTGCTCCCCAACTCCTTCATCGAGCGAAAGGTGCGGGTGTTCAGCAAGAACAGGGACCCGGTGTACGTCGAGGCGGTGGCCAAGGCTTTCGAGAACTACCAGAGGCGGATGTACAAGCAGGAGCTACAGCTCACGCCCATGAGGAAACGGGCGCGAAGCAGTCAGGACGAGCGTTAGAACGACAGAGCCGACGATCAATGAATAACGATTTTTTCAGCTGCTATGCGAAGTCTAGAGAGTACACGTGAATCAGAATCGCTCCGAGAGCCTGGCGGTGATGGACCTGAGCCTGGAGTACACCTTACCCGGCGGTGACCCGAGGATGAGGTTGCACAGCGCGTCCCTCGCGATCTTGATGTTTTGGAAGGAACCCAGGATGCGAATGTGCTGATCCGCGATGACGATGCGGGTCCTCGTCGCGTTCTCGATGGTAAACTTGGTCTTACCGCTCTTACCCGCCAGACGTCCGATACCGCGACTCATGTGCTCGCCACGCAGCGTCTGTTTCACGTCCTTGATCTCGAAGCACTCGAGGTAGAGGTCGTCCAGGCGGAGGAGCGCGACGGCGTCTTGGACCTCGAATCCGAGCAGAAACGCCTGGATGAAGTCCGCGCTCTTCTGCAACGCGCCCTCGTCCTCCGTCGCCTGGGTCGTCTTGAGCTCCACCTTCTTCGTCTTGAGGTTCATGCGCATGTCGATCTTCATCTGCTTCGTCACGGGCTCGTAGAGCGCCAGCCAGTGCTCTTTGAGCGGCGTGAACCTGTGCTGGGGGACGTTCACCTTGCGGTACTCGCACTTCTTGCCGCTCATCTCCTGCACCCCGAGAGGGGCGAACACCGGCCGAAGCGGGTCATCCGCCATCTCAGTCTCCTCCCCGGTCTCCGTGTTCACCATGGCGTCCCCCTTCCCTTCCGTTTTCTTCGTCACCTTCGGCATCTTGGTTGCAAAATGTGATTCTGTGCGCCGGCGCCGACTCTCTCAAACTCGCCCTGGCTCTCGCGGAGCGTGCGTTGCGGGCGAGGCTCGCGTTCGTCCGGGTCCTTCCGACCTGTTACTCGACGTTCACGCGCGGTTCGCTCGGGATACTCGAGCGGTGTGCGCGGCGTGCGGAGTGTCGCCGACGGGCGAATGGGCGGCGGCTAATAAATCCTGGCGCCGACAAGTCCTTTTTCAGCGGCGCAAAAATCTCTTGATTTTTGAAAGCGAGTTGAAAGCAGAATGGGGTCAACGCGATGTCGATGAAAAAAGGATTTGACGATCAAACCCGATGAAATCGCGTTCCGGCGCTGACAGCCAAGAGTCGTTGCCAACTGGACTCGGTTTCAAAACGAATAGGCGCGGCGTGCGCGGGGTCGTCAGCGGAGACCGGGCGCGATGTCGACGGTCACACCCATGGCGAAGTACAAGCTGGTATTCCTCGGAGTGAGTCATCCCTCTCGTTAACCCGGACCATCGCGCCACACGCGCGTCGGCGCCGCCCAGATCGGCCCGCCACGGTCTCGTCTTCTAAAAGTCCGCCACCCGCGGCTTCCCCCGGTGCCCACCCTGCATCCTCCGCTGACCTCTTTCCCCACATTCCACCACCCCCCGCCTTCCCCAACAACAGGATCAGAGCGTGGGCAAGACGTCCGTCATCTCACGGTTCATGTACGACAAGTTCGACAACAGCTACCAGGCTACCATCGGCATCGACTTTCTGTCCAAGACGATGTACCTGGAGGACCGCACGGTTCGGTTACAGCTGTGGGACACCGCGGGGCAGGAACGGTTCCGATCGCTCATCCCGAGCTACATCAGGGACTCCTCCGTGGCTGTCGTGGTGTACGACGTGTCCAGCAGGAGCTCGTTCGCCAACACGAGCAGATGGATCGACGAGGTGAGAACCGAGAGAGGGAGCGACGTGATCATCGTGCTGGTCGGTAACAAGACCGACCTGACGGACAAGAGGGAGGTCAGCGTGGAGGAAGGGGACGCGCGGGCGAGGGAGGCTGGCGTCATGTTCATCGAGACGTCCGCCAAGGCTGGGTTCAACGTCAAGGCGCTCTTCCGAAAGATCGCAGCGGCGCTGCCGGGCATGGAGGCGCCCGCGCCGGCGACTAAACCGGCGGAGGATCGGCTCGTGGACGTGAAACTGACCGCTCCCGCGCCCCCGGCGTCGACGTGCGCGTGCTAGCTAGCGTAAATTAGAGGAGGACGGCGTTGATCTAAATCGTCTATCGTTGTTACATCTACGTTCTACGCGTTTCGTCGTCATCTACGAAATGTTGACATTCTTTTCCCTCGGATGGGGGAACTTCGTGCCCACTGCTACTCCGGTCCGGACAGGACCGGCACCACCAACGGGTTCATCTGCGCCATGTAGATGATGGCCCACATCATCCAGCAGCAGAACACGGACGTGGCGAACAGGAGGTGCTGAAGCCTGGCGATGGAGAAGAAGGGAGAGGCGACGGGTCAGTGTTCTGAGATTGGAAGCGATTGAAAACGAACCCTAGGCGCGCCGCGCGGGAGGGTCACTCACTGTCTATCGCCCGCCTTCCAGTTCGTGTTGACGAAGAAGTAGAAGCAAACCTCCAGGGCGATGAAAAAGGAGGTGCCCCAGAAGATGGAACCCCCCATCTCGCCCGCACCTTCCCACGAGGCTGCGCGACAAACTTCTGTGGGACCTGACGAGGAACCTCGGAAAAGTCTTCACGCGTTTCAGACGAGTGGTGACCACGACCCTACGTGTTCGCACGCCCCCTTCAGAGCTCACGGCGCGCGACCGACACAGACGGAAGATGCCGCGTGAGATGTATCGCGCCGCGGCCGTCGCGTTGCTCGCGTCTCTCCTCGCGCGCGTCGGGGCCCTGACGCCGGCGACCGTCGAGGCGTCGCCCACGGGCCCCGACGACTTGGGCCCAGTCTCGTCGCTTTTTTCCACGCGTCTCTGCCCGCCCGGTCTCGCGGGCGTGAACTGCTCGTCCAGCCTGTATCCGCTGCAGCCGAACGCCCCGAACCCTTTCGTCCACCTCGACGCACCCCTCGCGGTGGGCGACATGGCGCTCTTCCGCTGGACCGTCAACTGCGTCGCGCAGGACGCGATACTCACCCTCGAGAAGCACGGCAACGCGACCGATACGAACGTCACGCGTCTCGGCGTCGGCTCCGAGGTTGAACTCGCGGTTCAGTACGGAACCCCGCCGACAATCGACGACGGCGGGTACGTCGACGGCGTGGTCTCATTCGCCGACGAGCCGGACGCGTGGATGCGGCTCGGGAACGTCTTCCCCGGCGTCTACTACGCGGGCGTTCACGTCTCCGCGGGCGAACCGCTTCACCGGTTCACGCTCGCGCTCACGCTCGAAGGGTCACGGGTACCCAACCCGTGGAACCGGTGCGAGCACGCGGACGACCAGCTGATCATGGACGTCACCGTGACGGACGCGGCAGGGGTGAACTTCACGTACACGAGGCTGGGGCCGGTGACGGGCGCCGACGCCTACCCCACCGCGCTTGGTAAGTTTATTTCAACTCTCATACGGGCAATTAGACTGATGTCGTGTTTTGTTTAAAGGCACCGCGGACATATACGAGCCCGCTTACGGACACTGCGGCACCCGGGACGACGCTAACGTCTCCGCCAACGGCCGGGCTCGCGTCGTTCGCACCGCGGAGGAGGAGGCACTCGCGGCGGGACTCGACGGTGAAGCAGCACTCGAGGGAGAAGAGGACACGGCGGACACGGACGAAGATACACGGATCGGAAAGTCGTGCTACCTCGGAGACGCGCACTCCTCCGGGAGGGTGCTCGACCTCCCGCAGGCGCGAGGCCACGGGGCGGTGGAGGCCACGGTCGTCCTGGGTAAAAGCCACCCGACGCGCGACGACGAGGACTACTACTACCTGAAAGGGGACGTGAGGAAGTTCCGCGGTCGGTTCCTTAACGATTCAATCGCGAGCGCACCGTCCGCCTCGACGTCCGAGGTGAGTTTCTTTTTATTTTCGTATTGGCAATTGGACTGACGTCGTGTTTGGTTCACAGGGCTCGTCGCTTGACGCGTTGATGTTTCAGGGTATCGCCGACGACCCCGGGAATTACGACCTCGAAGCTTGCGGCCCGCTGCTCAACCCCGAGGAGGTCCGCGGTAAGATCTGCGTCGTCACCCGCGGCTCGTGCTTCTTCAGCTCGAAGACCCTCGCGTGCCAGCGCGCGGGCGCCGTCGCCGCGATCATCGTCAACGACGCGATGGACGAAGGCGCCGCCGATAACTGGGTCACTTCGCACGACCCCGCGGGTATTCTCATACCCACCGTGTCCTACGGGGCCGTCCAGGGTAACCAACTGCTGCGGGAGATGGACACGTCCGCGGCGGTGACGGTGAAGCTGCACAGCTACGCGTGCGAGCCCGCGGGTCACTGCGTGGCGTGTGCGCCCGGGTTTGGGTTTCCGGAGGATAACTGCACATCCGCCGCGTGCCCCGGGGTGGACGACTCAAGATCGACCGTCTGCAACAACCGCGGGACGTGCGACGTGGATCCCGTGAACGAACGCGCGTTCGCGTGCACGTGTGATCCGGGGTTCAGCGGCGACGCGTGCGAGATCGAGCCTGAGACGGAGGATGGGGAGGAGGACGGCGTTAACGGCACTTTCAAAGCGTGGGCCGGGCTCATATCGAGCGCCGCCGCGAACGGAACCTTCAACGGGACGACCTCGTCCGGGGCGAACGCCAAGGCGGTGGACGCAGGTCTCATCGACGATGACCTCGGCGCGCTCCAGAAAGGCAAAGGCGGCGGGCGATACTCCGGGGTTGAGATATTCGGCATCACCCTGGCGGCTGTCGCGCTGGCCACTTTGCTGGCCACGCTGGCCGGCGCGTTGACGAGCACGATCCGGGCCAAGAGGCGGATGCGTCGCATCGACCTGCCGGCGCTACCGTCGCCGACGCCGCGGGATGCGCCGTGAACGCGAGAGGAGGAGGGGGAGGGGCGGGGGATACGAGAAGGGATACGAACGAGAGACGGGAACGAACGAGTGCACAGGCGCCGATACGACACGACACTTTCAACGAAGAATCATTTTCCATCACATCGTTCGAGTCTGTACTATGCGCGCTGCGTTTACATGAACAGCGCCTGGCTGCGCCCGTTAGCCTCCTTGGTGAGCTCGTTGTAGGTGTACATGTCGAAGTTATCGCCAAAGTCCACGTGGGAAGTCTCGGTCATGGCCGCGGCGGCGTCGACGATGCCCTCGAACTCCACGAAGGCGGTCGCGGGGGCTGGGGAGCCCGGCGCGAGCTGCACGGTGACGGTCTTCTCGTCGGGGGTGCGGACGGTCATGGTGGAGCCGTCGGAGCCCTCGTTCTTACCCACGAGGAGAACCTTCTTGCCGACGAAGCGGCCCATGAGCTCGCCGTTCACGCGAGGGGAAGGGGCGGAGGTGTCCATCCTGCGGGGTGATAAAAGAAGGGGTGCTCATATTTTCAAAATCTCGCCTCGCGCATCATGGGGCTCGAAGGCGGGCTGTGCCGCGGATTCATGGACGAGGTGACGACGGCGGGATGCTCACCTGTCTTTTGTTTCGGTGTCTAAGGTTTCTAGGTGCGCTGCGAATCCGCCGGCGCTTTGCAGAGTGGCCCGTCGCTCAGATCTCGGAGCACTTTCAAACGCAGACTGCGTTTTTGGTCGGTCCCACATTTTTTTGGTCGGAACTCGAGACGAGACAATCAACATAATTGTCGTGTCGGGTGCACACAACGCGCGGCGACTGCTTTAAGAGCAACTGGAAAGTGAGAGAGTACTACGTTTCCAACGTGCGCAATCCGTGGGGGACGGATACGTACTGCCTCGACTGCGCCTCTGTCAGGTTCAAAGTCGGCAGAGTTGAGGTCGGTGGCGATTGTTAACAAGGAGAGAACTCTCGGAAATGCTGTCGCCTCTTACTCTCCAAGCCATGGGAAATCTCCATGGCTGGAAATCTCCATGCCTGCACACGAAGACGCATAAGGCGCCCACATGTTGCCAGCAGTGCCGCAACATATGGGCGCGGCAAGAGGTGCACAGCAAGAGGTGCAAGGCGACAAATTGCCCCGTACCTCGATGCCGGGATTTCAAGGAGCATCGCAGGCGGGCGACGGAGCAGATCGAGGCGCGCAGGCGCGAGCGGTACCGCATGGAAATCAACGCAATCAAGGAGCGTCACAGGCGGGCGACAGAGCAGATCGAGAGGCGCGAGCGGTACCGCATGGACATCAACGCAATCAAGGAGCGTCACAGGCGGGCGACAGAGCAGATCGAGAGGCGCGAGCGCATGGACATCAACGCAATCAGGGAGCTTCACAGGCGGGCGACGGAGCAGATCGAGGCGCGTAGGCGCGAGCGGTATCGCATGGACATCAACGCAAAGAGGAAGTTTGAAGTAAAACAGGCAATCAGGAATGACGACACAGACAGAAACTCGGATACCTCGGATGAGATCGAGGTGCTGTGCGAGAAGACCCCGGAGGTATGTGAGGCTGAGAAGATTGAGAAGGCAAAGCGGGACGGAAACTTCATCAACCTCGTCCACTCGGAGCCCGCGGTGGAAAGGAGCAAGCGCCAAAAAGTCGACGCGACGACAATCAGAAACTTCATCGACCTCGTCCACTCGGAGCCCGCGGTGGAAAGGAGCAAGCGCCAAAAAGTCGACGACAATCAGTCAGCCCGCGGAACTGGCTGTGAAGGATCTATGACCCGAGCTCGCCGGCATCTCATTTCAAGGCGTTGATCCGGGCATTTGGAAACTGTTGTTGTAGTTAAGAATGATATTCTCCTTGATTCCAAGTGTAATATAATAGTTTACGCGACGAGCACCACGTCGTCTCTGTCCAGCGACGAGCGCACCAGGTCCCCGACGCGAGCCTTGAGGTCGTCGTGCTCAACCTTGGACACAATCTCTAGGCCGAACCCCGCGACGAGGAG
>Ga0315315_10001864_pt1 | contig 19331 bp, 14 predicted proteins | sample M140m3416metaG_FD_203699 | JGI IMG/M metagenome (GOLD analysis project Ga0315315, IMG submission 203699) | Ammonia-oxidizing marine archaeal communities from Monterey Bay, California, United States - M1 40m 3416 | ecosystem: Environmental > Aquatic > Marine > Intertidal zone | place: USA... | reverse complement strand
CTTTCAAAAATCCTCATATTTCCAATTTGTTATCGAGATTGCTTTTTTAACAAATATTTCTACTAATAGATTTTTTGAACTTTTTAATTTATCTTTTTTTAAATATATGATAAAGCTTTTTAATCTTTTCAAAGACAGCGATTTTTTTCTTAAGAATAGAAGAATCATGTTCAGCATTTTGTTACTTTTCTGGACAGCTTATGTTTTGTATCCATTATTTGGATCGGGCTTTATAGGGGATGATGCATATAATTCTCAAATAACAGGTAAAAACATAGAGCAGGGGTTTAGTATATGGCAAAGTATATACACTGAAGTATTGCTCTGGTTAAGTAGTGCTGGAAGATTTTCTCCATTTGGTTGGCTTTATACTTATCTCATTTACTCTTTTGAACCAATACCACTTACAGTAAAGCTAATCTGCTTTTCCCTTATTTATATAAACATTTTACTTTATCAAAAAATAGTAAAGTTTTTAACCTGCAACGAAAGGCTTTCATATATATGTGCCTTTCTTGTTCCAATTTTTTTTCAATTTAGAGAATGGCATGATCCAATTTTATCGTTCACTTTTTTGATCCCCATTATAGTTTTATTACTTTTCTCTTCAATTCTATTGTTAATTTCATATATCAAAGAGAATAAAAGAAAGACCTTATTTCTATTTGCACTTACCAATATTATTGCTTTTCTTACTTATGAGCTTAGTTATATTTTTATTTTCTTATATTTGCTGATTATTCTTCTAAGTCCATTTAGAAGAGGATGGTTAAAGCCCATAGCTCTTTTGGTGATTTTATTAACATTTAGAATACTGGTCGGATTGTTTTTTCATACCGAAGAAGTTCAATATGAGGGCACAAGCTTTAATTTTGATATTTTTAATATTATTTATTCCTTTTTGATGCAAGTTATAGCCTCTTTTCCATTATCCTGGAGATTCGCAACTGATTCAAATATCCATTCGCTATTAAGCATTAACCAATTTGGCTTTGGAGTTTTCTTTACAGTCGCAATCTTTATTGTTAAAGAAATTTCTAAATTAGGAAAAACTAGCAATAAAAATGGTTCATTTAAAAATTTACTAACTTTTTCTTTCGCACTTATCATTCTCCCTTCTGTCCCTATAGCTATAACCGGTCACCAGAAAGAGTTAGTTGAATTAGGGTTAGGGTATGGATATATAGTGGTATTTCTGCAATATTTTGGTATTGCTGCTTTCGTCATATGGATAATTTCTAAAATATATATTTTAATTTTGAATAAAGCATGTAAAAAAGGATTTTCTTTCTTTTCCATACTAATCGTAGCATCGGTGGGTTTTCTAATACATCTAGAAAATTTTTATATAGTAAGCAAAACAAATGAAGTTTATAAGCATCCTAGAGATTTAATGAGGATTGCTATTGATAAAGGAATTTTAGATGACATTAAACCAAAGGACTTAATAATTAGAAATCGAAGATATCCTTCGGATCAAGTTTGGTTTTATAATATGCATACAAACAAACCACTAAAAGCTTGTAATGTTGCTAGTTGGATAGAGTTCCCAGTATGTATAGATAGAAAGCCTTATTATTACCCTCTATTATATGTTCAATACAATGAGGAAATTGAGCTATCTTGGGAAGAAGTTAATAATTTTGTCATATGGTTTAATAAAATAAAGCTAGTTAATCAAATTAGCACAAAGTCTAATCCTGACTATTGGAGAAATTCGTATAATTATAGGAAATATTATTTTACAAAGTATCGTACAGATAAGAATGAAAAAATGAGAGTTGATAAACTTCTTGAAGAGGGAAAGAAAGTTAATTTTCCTATTGATGGTTTCTCTATGGATGGAGAAATGAATGATTTTAATGAGTGGTTTGTTAAATTTTCGGCTGTAAATGCAATAAATAATAACCCAGACTATATTAAGCATTTTTACAACTATCGTGACTATTATTTTGAAGAGTATTTAAAGAACCCAAAAGAAAAGAAAAGGGTTGATGAAGCTATTTACAATGGAATCAAGATAGATCTCCCCTCATCTATTTATAGGCAAGATAAGAATATAGTCGATAAGTATTCCATTGAACCCTTCAAGATTTTTGCTTTGAGTTATTTCATAGCTGAGGATTTATATGATAGTTCAGTCATTTTAGCAGAAATAGAGAATATTGTTTTTAATGATAATAAAGTAAGCAATATTATCTTTAAGAAGTATAAGATTTTTTCATTAAAATCAAATAAGGTTCAATCTTATGTATCTAATGAATCATATGATTTTAAAAAGGTTTTACATCAAGAGGGAGTAGGAAGGAGTGAATTGGTTAGGTTTGATATTGATGAATTTATCTTTACACCTTATTCAATGATTCTCGAAAATTTTCATCCGAAGGAAGGCGGAGTTAAATCCTACTTGAGATGGTCATCAGGGGATTCTCGTATTTTGTTTTTTAATTCGTCAGATAGTCCAATAAAGGCAAGGTTAAGATTAGATTTGTTAAGGCCAGGAGCAGAAAAATCTCCGGCTGAAGTTCTAATATCACATAATTATAATGAGAGAATCTACTCTATTGATAAATCAGGTCTGATTCCAGTAGTTCTCGATATAACTTTAAATCCAGGCTCAAGCTCAATGTCTTTAAAATCTGATTCACCTCAACTAGCTAATGGTGACCCCAGGAATATTGTTTTTGGAATTCATAATTATGAATTAAAAGAGCTTGTTGAATGAATTTTTGTTTCATATAGCTTAACTTTAGAAATGTGTGATACTTTAATGTATTATTTAATTTTTATTATTTGAGTTATTTAAAAAAATGAGTTTTACAATAGTCATTCCATGTTTCAATGAGGTCGGCAATATTCCAGAAATTGTTCGATTGTTCTCAGAATTAATGAAAGATAGAAATGATGTAAAAATTATTATAGTTAACAACGGTTCGACCGATAATTCATATAGCGTTCTTCAAGATTTAGCCGATAAAAATGATTTCTTAGAAGCTTTGCATATAAAAACAAATATAGGCTATGGCAACGGTGTTGTAGAGGGCTTGAGACTAGCAAAGACAGATTTTGTAGGATGGATGTATGGTGACTTGCAAAGTCGACCACTAGATACAATGAAGGCCATCGATATGATGATTGCTGAAAGTTTCCCTAAAGATTTATATATTAAAGGTAGAAGGCAGGGGAGATCCTCTTTGGATAGATTTATAACTTTCGGAATGAGTATTCTGGAATCAATTATTTTTGGTAAGCTAATGTATGATATCAACTCATCTCCAAGTCTAGTTCATAAAAGTTTCTTTGAGTCATGGAAAAATCCTCCCGATGATTATAGCTTGGACCTTTACTCATATTATTTATCTAAAATTAAGAAATTAAGAATGAAAAGATTCAAAATACAATACCTGCCTAGAGTTTACGGTTATACAACTTGGAATTATGGATTAAAGGCAAAACTTTCGTTAAGTCTTAATTTTTTAAAATATTCTGTGAGATTAAAGAAAGCACTTAAGGAACCAAATGACTAATCTTCTAAATATTAAGAGCAAACTTTTTGAGGCAATATTTCTTTTTATATGGACCTTGTGGGTCATATTTCCTATGTTAGATTCGGGATTTATTGGAGATGATGCCTACAATTCGATGATTCTAGGATTCTTAATTAAGACTGGCACACCACTTTGGGAACATACATTTATTGAAATTAATTCATGGGCAGAATCAGCGGGTAGAATATGGCCTTTTCAATGGATTTATCTATATGGTTTATATGGTAAAGTAACGCAAAATTTATTAGCAATTAAATCATTTACTTATCTAATAGTATTTATAGATGTGTATCTTTTTTATAAAATACTAAATTCCCTAACAAAGAGTCGTGATTTATCTTTACTGTGCGCATTGATTGTCCCACTTTTTTTCCAGTTTAGATGGTTCCATGATCCCATATTAAGCTTTACCTTTTTAATGCCAATGATGTTTCTGTTTATGTTGAGCTCATCCTATCTTCTGTTGGATTATTTAGATAAATCAAAAAAAACATCATTATTTTTATCAATTTCTATATATATCCTTGCATTACTAACTTATGAGATTGCCTACGCAGCGGTATTTATTTATATTGCAATCATCCTACTTAATGCCAACACAAAAAGAGGCATAATATTCTTTTCAATTATAGTACTACTAACAGCTTTACATCTACTATCATCAAGATTTCTTATAAATCTTCATATTGAGAGCTCAGGTATACAAACCTATACTGGAGCTAATTTTAATTTTGATTTTATAAATGTTATTAAAGCTTTCGTTATCCAACTAACTGCTGCTATTCCACTATCATGGAAATTTGCCGACGCACCTTTTCACGCTAAGTTTTATAAAATAGGCCTAGAGAACGTAGTAATTTATTCCTTATTTGCTAGTTTTTTTACAAAAGCACTTATTAATTTCAATATTTCATCTGTTGACAAGAAAATGCTCTATAAAGGTTGCTTGTTTTGCTTCTTTTTGTTGACTGGTCCCTCATTAGCAATGGCATTATCAGGACATCAGCAAGAGATAATTAATGTAGGGTTTGGATATGCATATACACCAGTCTTTATTCAATACTTTGGATTATCTTTATTCTTTATTTTGTTATTATTGTATTTAACTAAGACCATTCCAATTAATAAACCCTTCTTTAAGAGGGGCTTGTTTGTTTTACTATGGTTATTAGTATTCCTTATAGGTGGAATAACAAGAGAGGAAAATATTCTTATTGTTGAAAAGTCAAACCAAACCTATAAGTATCCACGTGTTTTATTAGGAGACTCCTTTGATTCAGGTTTGTTTAATAATGTTACAGAAAAGGACTTGATTATAAGATATCAAAGATATCCTTCAGATTACTATACTTTTTATTTTTTAAAATCAGGGAAAAAGCTTAATTTATGCGATTTGAACCCTACATCGAACGCAAATATCATTAAAAGGTTTGATAAATGTGTTAAAGAATTTGATGCAAAAAAGGTTGCAGATGGAAAAATTTATGGCGTCACCTATCTTTTAGGCAATGAATATAAAAATGGATCAGTATTATTAGCGGAGATTGATAATTTTGTATTTGAAGGAAAGACCCCAATGCAATTCAATTTTAAAAACTATAAAATTTACACCTCTAGCAATAAAAGCATTAATAGAAATCTGGGCGAAGAAAATTATGATTTTTTAAAATTTATACCCTTCGAGCTTCGGACAGATATAAGCAAATATGATTTAACAGAATTTAAATCTGATAATATTGCTATTGCTTATAAAGATTTTCAAGTACGAGAAGGGACTCAGGCGAATTATTGGAGATGGACTTCTGGCAGTTCTTATATTCTTTTAAGAAATACTACTAAAAGTACAAAAAATATTTCGATTGATTTAGATCTTGTTAGACCATCTAGTAAAAAAGGCCCTGCAAATATTTCTATATCCTACAATAACAAATCGAAAAATTTTATAGTTGAGGAAAGAATTAGTGCAAGCTTTGTAGTTAAAGTTAGACCAGGCACGGAGGTTGTTCATTTTTATAGCACCTCCCCACATATAGATAACGGAGATCCTAGAAATATAGTTTTTGGTATTGCCAATTATAAGTTTAGTTATTAATAAAATTTTGAGATAAATTTAATATTTTCTAGCAAAATCAACAAAGTCCTTATCGTGATGTTAAGAATTCTTCTATTGTTGAATGCAATCTATCAAACATTTCATCCGTCATTCCATGGTGAACAGGAAGCAAGAAAGCTCTCTCCATAACTGCATCTGCATTAGAATATCCAATTTCCGTGGTTTTGTAATTTTCAGATTTCATCATTGGCTGGCGCATTATATTCCCAGTGAAAACAACCCTAGTTTGTATATCTCTCTTTTCAAGATAAATCTGAATATCTCTACGGCTAAACTTTTTGTTTTCCTTTATTAAGATTGGAAAAGCTAACCAAGCAGTTTTTGCATTTATTTTTTCTATCGGGTTTGAAAAGAATTCAGAATGCTTTTCAAAAAAAGAACATTGTTTTTTAAAATTTTCTTGCCTTATGGAAATATTTCTATTTAATTTTTTCAGTTGTGCTAGTCCAAATGCTGACCCAATCTCGCTTCCTTCAAGGTTATAACCAGCAACTTCAAATACGAATTTCGCATCATATTCTATACCGTCTAGATTTATATTAAATCTGTTTTCTATGTCCTCACTTTTTTCATCAAATAAAGATGAACTTCGACCCCATGATCTTAAAAGTTTAGCTCTTTCAAGAACCTCTTTGTTGTTAATTGCTAATGCGCCCCCATTTCCTGCACAGTTTATTATATGTGAACCATAAAAGCTTGTAATTGAAACATCAGAAAAATGACCTGAGCTAACACCATCTATAGTTGCACCAAGTGTGTCAGCTGAATCTTCAATTACTAATAGATTATACTTGTTAGCTATCTCTCTTATTTCTTCCCAGTTACAAATGTTACCCATTAGATTTGGGGCAATAATGGCAACTGTTTTTTCATTTATTGATTGCTCTATTTGTGAAACATCAATGCAGTATGTTAGCGGCTCTACGTCAACAAATGATGGTACAAGGCTATTCTTAAGAAGGCATCCAACGGTGGTACCAAAAGTTAAGGCCGGTGTTATTACCTCGCTACCTTTAGGTAAGTTTAATGATTCAATGGCTACGAATAAAGCAGAAGACCCTGAGTTTACAAATAAACAATGTTTCTTTTCGAAGAGGTCAGCAATTTTAGATTCAAATTGTCTTGCGTAGTGACCCATCTGCGTTGACTCTTGTAAACATTTAACTACAGCATCAATTTCTTCTTGTCCGTAAACGGTTTTAGCGTATGAGATTTTATCCATTTGTATAATCTTATATTAAAAATGTACGTATTTTATAACCTAATGTTATATAGTAGCTGTAAAAATGTCAAAGACTATGAACAATTAAAACTATACTAGTTTTTTCCTTCTTCTATGCTATATAATTATTTCATAATGGGTAAATCTATTGCTGATATTTTAAAGAAAGATGTTATAAGAATGACCAACTTATCTAAGACTTCTCATGTAGGGGGCTGTCTATCATGTATAGATATTATCGATGTTTTGTATTCAGAAATAATGAATATAAATAGTAAAAATCCTAAATCTGAGAGACGTGATAGGTTTATACTCAGTAAGGGCCATACTGCAGCCGTTGTATACTCCGCTCTAGCAAACAAGGGATTCTTTTCCTCAGAGTTATTAGATACTTTCTTCGAAGATGGAACGATGTTGCCAGGTCATATTGACCATAGGGTTCCCGGTGTAGAGTTTTCGACTGGATCCCTCGGGCATGGCCTATCTGTGGGTACTGGAATCGCACTTTCATTGCGCAAAAAAAAAAGTAAGTCAAAAGTTTATGTTTTAATCAGTGATGGTGAAATGAATTCTGGAAGCACTTGGGAATCTATAATGTTCGCAGGACACCACAAGATTTCTAACCTTATATGTCTTGTTGATAAGAACTCTTTTCAGGCAATGGGGAAGACAAGTAGTATATTAAACCTGAATCCCTTGGATGAGAAATGGAAGTGTTTTGGTTGGAGAACTTATAATATTGATGGTCATAATAATAAAGAAATTAAATCAGCACTTAATGGGGCAAAGAAATCGTCAAATAAGCCAACAGTGATCATTTGTAATACAATAAAAGGGAAGGGGCTAAAGGGCTTTGAAGGCAAATTGTTATCCCATTATCGTCCCCCAGGCGATAAAGATTTAAGTGATTTCATCAAAGGTGCTATTGATGAGAAATAGATTTATCAATAGACTTCTTAATTATTGCAAGAATGATGATAATGTTTTTCTACTCTCTGGGGATTTAGGATATACAGTTTTGGAGCCATTTATTGATAGGTATCCTGAAAATTTTTTTAATATAGGCGTAGCTGAACAAAACATGGTAGGAATCGCTGCAGGATTAGCGCTTGAGAATAACAAGGTCTTTACTTATTCAATTTCAAATTTTGCTACATCTAGATGTCATGAGCAGATAAGGAATGATGTCTGCTATCATAATCTAGATGTGACAATTGTTGCAGTTGCAGGTGGACTAGCTTATGGCTCACATGGCTATACTCATCATGGAATAGAAGATATTGCTATAATGAGATGTTTGCCAAATATGACAATCTTTGTACCATCGGATAGATTCGAGTTAGATTATTGTTTTAAAAAAATTATTAAAAACACAAGCCCAAAGTATTTAAGACTTGTTAAGAACGGGGAACCCAATCTTTATAGTAAAGCTATCTCTGGACATGCCAACATAATTCAACATAGAAAAATTGCTGATATTAATATTCTAGCATGTGGATCCATTCTGAAAGAAGCAATAGATTGTTGTGATTTTTTTGAAAAGCAAGGACAAAATATTGGACTCTATTCATGTCCGATAATTTCTTCAGATACCACTTATGAATTAAAAAAACTCTTAAAGAAAAAAGATATTTTTCTAACCCTTGAAGAGCACAAAAAAATCGGAGGCTTTGGAAGCTACGTCTCTGAAATTTCGGCATCATTCAAAAAACCTCCAAGGGTTATTATGTGTGGAGTTGCTAATGATGGATATGATTTAACAGGAAGCCAGTCTTATTTGAGGAGTTTGTTTGGAATAGATAGTGATTCCTTAATTAAGAAAATTGAAAAATTATTATAAAATTTTATCTAATAAGAAATTTTGAAGGATCGACAACTTCTGGATTATTTTTGTAATAAGTGTAGATAGACTCAATACCTTTGTTTAATGAAGTAAATGATAAATTTGGAATAGCTTCTTTTAGTTTCTTATTATCCCCACTATATCTTGTAGATAACCCTTCTTTCCTTACAACTATTTTATTTTTTTTATTAATTGTTTTGATGATTTCTGCAATATCTAATAGTTCATATTCATCATCAGGGCAAATATTGTAGTCCCCATTTAAAGGAGAGTTTAGAATGAATTGCTCAACAATATTAGCTAAATCATCAATATAAAGGAAGCTGAATATAGCGTTTTGATTAACTATAAGCTCTTTTGATGTTAAAGCCTGAGCGCATAAGTTTGGTATAAATCTAAATCTCCAATCGTCCTTTATTCCGAACATTCCAAATAATCTCAAATTATAAATATTTGAAGAAAGTCTGCAATTGATATTCATAAAATACTTAGAAAGACCATATTGGTCTTTGGGGTAGTTCTTTCCAAAGAAATCTTCTTTCATCTTAGACTTCCAACTCTCTCTACCAAATTCAGCCCCCGATCCAAAGTAAATCAATTTTCCATAAAAATCTCTATTCTCTACAATATTAAAAAACATTTTCAGGTTATTTATTAACTGGATATCGGGATTTTTAGATTCCTTAAGTAGAGGGTGGACCAGATGATTAGCAGAGTGAATTATGAAATCAAAATTATTTTTCTTCAAATATTTCCTAACTTTATCTGCATCTAATAAGTTAAGTTCGGATGAGGTCGGTGAATAGATTTCAAACTTATCAGTCAGAAGCTCGGCTAAAGATGAACCAATAAATGCACTTCCTCCTGTTATCAATATTTTCATAATCTGAATTATAACACAAAGGTTTTTTTAGTATTTAATTATATGTTGATATCATTCACATTTATTATATTCTAAATTTAAGTTGTACTTCAAAATATGAGAAATTTAGTTTTAATTGTTATTTGTTCATTGCTATTATCTTATTTGGTTATTAAAGTTGACAGAATTTTTAAGCCAACTATTGCCTTTAAATACTATTTTACTGAGGATTTGAAAAAGGATAAAGAATTAGTCTCTCTACTTTCAAATAAGGGGGTGCTAGTATCAAAAAATAAGTCCGATTCAGAGATTCAAATCCTGGAACTCATTTCTAAGATCTTCTCTGACACTTCATCTTTAATCACTGAGAAAGATTTTCAAATTATTATCGATCTACCTAAATCTGGAGAGCTTGCTTTCTATGTAATAAATGATGATGTTGGGCTGGATTCTGAAAAATTAATTATAAAAAATGAAGTTAGAAAACATTTAAATCCTTCTAGAGTTTTTAACTTTAAAAGGAAAAGTATCAATTTGTTTACAGAACTTCTTCAAAATGAAATTACCTTTTTACATAAACGATCACAAGAATTATACTCAGCAATTAAGAATATCAGGCCTTTACTCTCACCCTTCGTATTGTCACCATATTTGTATTCATCTGGATTAGCGAAAAAGGCTAGATATTACAATGAAAGGTGCCATTTGAAAGGTATCCAATACGATCCTACAGATATATATAGTTCATTTTTATATAAGACAGACTATAAAGACTATGAAGAGAATAAAGAATCATATAGTATTGAATCTGGATGGACTGACCCTAACATTAAAGGCTCAAGAGAGTTTATTAATGAAATCATAGAAAGATGCATGTTCTTCGAAGTCGAGTCAAAAGATAAGCTTGAGAGGTCAAACAAACTAACAAAAATACTAGGATTCAGGGTTTCAGAGTTTAGACTTTACTTTAAACCTTCTGAAACCAAATACCTTACCAATTTTATTTTCGCACCTGCAAGTGACAATCAGATTGCTGGTATAGTTAGGGAAAACACTAAATTTGCAGAGGTAGTTAGTTTTTATATTAATTATATTAAAAAGAATGAAAAGTATCTTGTGATTAGAAGTGGTTTTATTGATTTAGTTGGTAAGTGCGATAATTTTATTGATGAACTTAATGAACAGTATCCAGTAAAGACATTAGACCTTAGCTTAAATAGTGTATATGAATTTCCAATTGGGAATGAAACAGTTCAAGTTAGATTGACCCAAAGTGACATACCCAGTAATTGTAGGATAAACTTTTATTCTTTGTAGAGCATTTGATTCTTTAGTCTTAAAGCGTATATGAAAAGATATAAGGAAAACGTTATTATAAAAGTAAAGTGATAAGGCTCCCATCTATTATATATAAAAAGTGGATATATTATCAAGATAACTATGATTAAATGAATTCTTTCTTGTATAAGATAAACATTATCAGAAATTTTTGATTTAACACTGGAAAATTGACTATTAAAAGTAAGATAAAAGTAAAAAGGTAAATAGCTTATAATCGGTATAACAAATAAAGAATCGTAAACTTTTATTCTTGGAAAGAAAAGCATTGTTGCTAAAGAGATAAGTATAGTTTTTTCCAAATTAGTAAATACAATTTTTTTAGTTAAAAAATAAATTAAAAAAATGTGAAGAATACATGCAGTGGATCCAATTAAAGTAAGGATTGAAAGATTTTGATAATGAACTCTGAATAAATCCATAAACTCTTTTGTAAGACTTATAAATCCAAACCCTAAGTCAATAGAGTTCGTTAAATGGGATGTATTATTCAAGAATCCACGAAAATTAATAGGATCAAAAAGAAATAATATTCCATAAAGACTGATAACGCTCGCTAGAATACAGGATAATTTTACAATAAAGCCTTTAAATGAGTCTTCTTTTAAAAGTATCGCACCTGTGAAGCATATGTATATAGGCTTTAGAAGGGCTGCTATTACTATAAAATATAAGAATCTATTATTTTTTTCATCTATATAATCAATAAGAAAATTTAGAGCCAGTAAGGCTAGAGGTAAACCCATGTTGCCAGAATATATTGCAACAGTAATAGCTCCATCAAAAGTATTGAAAACAAAAAATAGATAGAGAAGGACGGTTGGAATAATATATCTCTGAAAATTGAATTTTCTAATTAGCTTAACAAACAATGAAATTAATAAGAAGAAATTAATGCTATTGATTATAAAAAGCCATTGAAAATTGGTAAGTTTTGCGAATGGTAAATAAAGATATATAACTGTGGATGGCATATTAAAGTAAAAGTTCCAGTTGTCAGGCAAGCAGTCCCTAAGAACTATGTAATCGTAAGGGTCCATTCCATTTAAGAACAAACTTACTCCGCACATGTATACATATGCGTCCCAAGAAAGGATATGGGCTGTTATGAATGATGAGTTTGATATTTGATTAGAGATCAGAGAGTAGACAATATATCCAAAAACTAAAAAAAGAAAATTATTTACCAAGTCAACAGAGGTTATATTGAATATAGAAGAGGTTCTTTTATAAGCTCTAAGTGTCAAATTTTTAGAAATTTTTTTAATATTTTCTGAATCTAGCATCTTAATATTCATATCATATATTATATTATATCTTTTACATGTTTTTTGTTTGTACAATTTGTACAAATTAAAAAGATAGTCAGAATAATTGGGTATATGAAATAGTTATCACCTTTAATATTATAAAATCCTAAAATAATAATATTAAAAAGTAAAATAATCCAGCCAGACCCTTTTAAAAAGATTAGTTTATTAATACATTTCAAGAAGTAGGAGCTGTTTACTATATAGAGAAGCGGAATTGAGCATAGTACCATGTCATATTGCTTTAATCTTGGGATAATTAAATATGTTGCAATTAATCCTATAGATATTTTAAGTTTCTTGTCAATATTTATATTTTTTGACAAATTAATTAGTTTAACTCTATAAACTCTATGAATTATTAAGATTAAGAGCAGTAAATAGATTAAATAGTCTATTATGAAATCTTTTGAATTTATAAGATTAGAGCTAACCAGCCATTCATGTTTCCCAGATTTAAAAGCAGTACCATACCCAATTAGGCTACTTTTGATAAAGTTAATAACTTGAATTGACCCTAACCCCATATCCCCAATATAAGGAAGAATCGATATATTGTTTGAAAGTAGACTAAACTCATAGGGGTATAGATAGCTATTTAGGAATAAAAAACAAAATGGTAATGTTATCAATATAGAAAACAGCTTAGGGTTAATTCTTTTTATAGCTATAAAGGCAGAAAGTAGATACATGATCATATGAATCTTAAATAAGCTGGGAATCGTTATTAATATTAGGCCTATATTTATTTTTTTTGGATTGTTTGTTGAAACTTGAAATATACCTAATGCAGTAAAAACATAGAGTGCATTAGAAATGTTCCCAGAGAGATATCCGTATAAAGGTATCCCACTAAAACAGAAAAGGGATAAAAGTAATGTTAATGTCAGACTATTTTCGTTATATATTGTTCTAATTATTAAGATGGTAACTAATAAAGATATTGTCATAAGACTAATCCAAAGAAATTCAAAATTAGCTGGACTAAGGCCTTCAAAATTTAATAATCTTAGATAGATTGGGAGATATACAAATTTAAAATCGACCAGATCTTTTGAGCAATTTATAAGTGATCCGTAACCATTTCCTGTCTCATTAAACAATAATGGTCCACAATAATAGACCAACGAGTCCCAGAAAAAATCTTTGGAATTAGAAAGGTTGCTATAGATTCTAAAGTAAATAGTTGAAAAAATAGATATCGCTAAAACTATTTTTAAATAAATTCCTTTTCCCATTTATATATTAGTTCCTTGTAGTATTATATCTTATAGAATTATTATGAAGTGTGTAATATTAGCTGGTGGTAAAGGTACAAGATTGAGTGAAGAGACTCAAGAAATACCTAAGCCTATGATTGAGATTGGAAATAGGCCTATACTTTGGCATATAATGAAGCATTACTCGGCTCATGGTATCGATGAATTTATAATATGCACAGGGTATAAATCAAATTATATAAAAAACTATTTTGTAAATTATAAAGTCAATAATTCTGTAATTCACATCGATATAAAAGATAATAGTATTGAGGTAGATTCAAATGTTAAAGAGAATTGGAAGATATCTATAATTGACACAGGGCTAGAAACAAATACCGCCGGTAGAATTAAGAAAGTTTCTAAATATATACCAGAAGATGATTTCTTGCTAACCTATGGAGATGGTGTGGGTAATGTAAATATTAAAAAAAGTATTGAATTTCATAAGAGACACAAAAAATTAGTAACAATGACTGCCGCAATCCCTGAAGGAAGATTTGGATCTATTACTTTTAAAGGAAATACAATTTCTAGCATTAAAGAGAAACAAGACAACTCTGACAAGTTTGTCAATGCAGGTTTCTTTGTAGTTAACAAAAAAGCTTTAAAGTACATTACGAATAGTAATGAGCAGTGGGAGAAGGCTCCACTTAAAAAGATTGCAGCTTCTGGAAATTTGATGGGATTTAAACACTTGGGATTTTGGCATCCAATGGATACAATTAGAGATAAAGTTTATCTGGAAGAACTATCAAAACTTAAAAACCCACCCTGGAAAACCTGGTAAAAATGAACTTAAAAAGATTCTATTTAGGTAAGACGGTCCTAGTCACTGGACACACTGGCTTTAAAGGTGCTTGGCTTTCTTTAATTTTAAATGAATTAGGAGCCAAAGTTCATGGCATATCCTTAAAACCAGAGGACATAAGAGGTAATTTTTACAATATAATTAAGCTTAACAAGAAAATAAAATCTAACTATATAGATTTAGCTGATTACGAAAAATTGGCAAAATCAATTAAAAAGATTAAGCCAGAGATTGTTTTTCATCTAGCTGCTCAGCCATATGTTATCAGGTCATATAAGAATCCTTTGGAAACAATTCAATCGAATATATTGGGCGTCTCAAATTTACTTAATATTTCAAGAAATGTAAAAACACTTAAGTTTTTTTTAAATATTACAACAGATAAATGTTATGAGAATGATGATACCAAAAGAGCATTTAAGGAAACTGACGGTTTGGGTGGTAAAGATATATACTCAGCCAGCAAAGCATGCTCAGAGATTCTCACCAAATCATTCTATGAGAGTTTTTTAAAGAATAATATTGCTGTAGGTACAGCAAGAGCTGGGAATGTTATAGGAGGCGGTGACTTTGGTGAAGATAGATTGATACCTGATATCTTTGAATCAATACTTAACAAAAATAAGTTGATAATCAGAAATCCTAATTCGATAAGACCCTGGCAATATATATTCGATGTACTAAACGGATACTTGTTGCAAACCGCAATGTTGAAGAAATTTAAGAACAAAGAAGTTTACTCTTATAATTTTGCACCAGTTCAGAAAGATATAGTTACGGTTAAAGAAATAGTAGACTATGTAGCTCAATATTTTAATTTTAAAGATGTAAAATTTTTAAACCAAAATAAGGGCTTTAAAGAATCTAAAAATCTTTTATTAAACTCAAAAAAAGCATTTCATGATCTTGGATGGAAGAATAAATATAAGACTTTGGGTGCTATAGACCAGACTATAAAATGGAACGAAGCCTATTATTCTAATCCAAAGGACATAGAGAAATTCTCAATTAATTTAATTAGAGATTATTTTAAGATTTAAAAATGAAAGAAAGAAACGTTTTATTTACTAGCATCGATGGATTTATAGGCCTAAATATTTTTAAGAAATTTAGCAAATCTAACTTCTACTTTCTGACTGATAAAATCTCAAGGGTTAACCATGAAAAAAGTATTTATCACTATAATGACTTCGAAAAAATACTTAAGTCAAAGAAAATTAATATAGTTTTCAATAATCGAGGGATTCTTCTAGGTAGGCCCCGAGATTTAAATAAAGTTAATTATCTTGATTCAAAGAGAATTTTTAATCTTACGAGTAAGTACATGGTTGATTACTTTATTAATCTCGATACAAATAAGGCTTTAAACTCACCAGACCTTCCAAGTTCTATTATCGGTCATGGAAAAGGAAGCGAATACCATAATTCTAAGGAAAATTTTAGGCAATTTTTTATGACAAAGAAGTCGTCATTTAATAAAATTAATATCCATTGTGACATAATCTATGGACCTAACGATAAACTTCATAAGTTTGTAAATAAAACAGTTTTTGAGATAATGAATAATGATAAAAATATTACTCTATATAATCCAAATTTAGTTAGGAACTTTTTATATATTGACGATTTTCTGAAATATATTAATAAATTAATAGTATCAATTCATAGGCTTGATAAGCCATATTCTGAACTATTCTTTTCTTCAGCAGAGTTTAATACCCTACATGAGTTTATCTCTACTATTAAATATTTATTGAAGTCTAATATTTTTATTAATAGCCACAAAGGAAATCTTTACAAGAAAACTAATCAGATACTTAAAAACGAATTTGATAGTAAGAAGAATCCGAATTGGCTAAGACTTAAAGCAACAGTTGATTTAAAGGTAGGCTTAGGAAGAGTAATAAAGCCTCTTTTAAAGGGTGAGATTTAATGAAAATTTTAATAACCGGCGGTTGTGGGTTTTTGGGATCTAACTTGGCAGCCTACGGTATTAAGTCTGGATATGAAGTAATAATAGTAGATAACTTCTATAGATTAGGCTCGAGGACAAATCTTGATTGGCTAAAGAGCTTAGGTAACTTTAATTTCCACGAAATCGATGTCGCTAATTATGATGGAATCAAAAAAGTATTTCATACTGAAATGCCTGACTTTGTTTTTCACCTTGCAGGACAAACAGCTATGACTACCTCATTAGAGACTCCCCTGAAAGACTTTGAAATTAACACTATTGGATCTCTAAATATATTAGAATCAATAAAAAGTATTAATAATAATTGTAAGGCGATATATGCCTCATCTAATAAAATTTATGGTGATCTCGGATATGTAAAGATAAATGAAACTAGCTTGAGATATGAAGCTCCTGAATTTAGGGATGGATTCACAGAATCTATGAAGATTGATTTTTCTACTCCATATGGATGCTCTAAGGGGGCAGCCGACCTCTATTTTTTGGATTATTGTAAATCTTACAAGATGGATTTGTCAGTTTTTCGTCATTCTACTATGTATGGTGGTAGGCAATTCGCTACCGTTGATCAAGGTTGGATTGGATTTTTTTGCGAGATGCTTTCAAAACCATCAAAAGATGAAATAGATATTTATGGTGTTGGAAAACAAGTTAGAGATATATTACATTGCAATGATATTGTAGACCTATATTACCAAGCAGTACTTAAATTTGATAATTTAAAGGGCCAAGCTTTTAATATTGGCGGAGGACCTTTAAATAGCCTTTCTTTATTAGAGCTTTTTGAAAAGCTAGAAAGGAAAACTGGAAATAAAATAAAATATAAGACAAATCCTATGCGAATAAGTGATCAAAAAGTATACATCTCTAATCTAACTAAGATTAAAAGCGCACTTAATTGGACCCCAAAGATTAATATAGATTTAGGCTTAGATATGATGTTGGATTGGGTTAAAGAAAAATGATTAAATATTCGATTATTATTCCAAGCTATAATGAATATGAAAATCTAAAGATCTTAATTCCTGAATTATTAGAAGTACTAAACGACTCAGTACATCTTTATGAAATACTTATAATTGATAGGATGGAAAAAGACGACAATACTTTTACTCTCACACAAACCCATAATATTAAATATATACAAAGAGTTGGAGGTGATAGGTATGGAGACGCCGTCAGATCTGGAATATCCTCTGCAAAGGGAAAAACAATAATTTTTATGGATGGTGATGGCTCACATAATCCTAAAGAGATTTTGGATTTGGCTGATTATTCTGATTCCTATGATTTAGTTGTTAGCTCAAGATATTTGAATTCATCAACAAGTGAGAATTCCTACATTAAAGAATTAGGCTCTATTTTTTTAAATAAAATATGTAGAGCCCTATTTAAAGTAGATTGTACCGATTTCTCGAACAGCTTTAAGGCCTATGATGCCACTTTATTAAAAAAAGTTATTTTACATTCTAATGATATAGATATTATTGAGGAGATTATATATAAAATACTGTGTATCAAAAAGGACCTCACTATTTATGAGTTTCCTGGTACTTTTAGAAAAAGAGTTAATTATAAATCTAGACGAAAACCTTTAGTATATTTTATCTCTTATATTAAAACTTTAATTAGGTTAAAATTTTTTGGAAAATAATGAATCGGTTTAAAAATATTGATATAAGTATTGCTTTTGCGCAGCTAGCATTGTCTACATTCTTATTTTTATTATATTCTGGATTTAATTATGAAATTTTATATTTCGAAAATTTCTCATGGTTTCTTAAGCCTTCAATTACAAATGACATAGAGACGTATTGGCTATCGTGGGAATTTTTTAGGAGTACTGAATATCTACAATTCCCATTATTGCTGAACCCTAGCTATGGAGTAGGGCTTAATATTAGCATCTTCCATACTGATGCAATTCCACTTGCAGCTTTTCTTCTCAGGTTTTTTAGCTCTATTCTTCCAGAAAATTTTCAATATTTAGGGTCTTGGACACTTCTTTCTTTTTTTCTTATGTCTTATTTTTCTTATAAAATTCTAAATATTTTTATTCGTAATAGGCTGATATGCTTCACCTCATCTATTTTTTTTCTTATTGCCCCTCCTTTTATTGATAGAGTTTTTCTTCAACAGGCAGTTTCCTCTCATTGGTTGATTTTAGCTGCAATATATTTTTATTATTCAAAAAACGTTCAGTTTAAATCATGGAACATGCTGTTGATTATATCGATTTTTGTTAATGGCTACCTAGCAATGATGGTCTTTGCTGTATTTGTAGCAAAAACTTATTTATCAGATTTTAAAAGTAGTACATCAAGCTTCTTTAAAAAGTGCTTTATTTCTTTATCCTTAATGTGCCTTGTGTCATATGCTGCAGGATTATTCTCTATAGGAAAGGGTATAAAAGAAGGTGGTTTTGATTTATATGGAATGAGTATAATGGGTTTTTTAAATCCTTCTTCACCCACGGGATTCTATTCGATTGTATTTGACAAATTTTTTGCTTCATCGATCCTTTTTGTCAAAGAAGTTGAGGGGTTTGCATTCCTTGGCATTGGTATTTTAACTCTTATTACAATAGTTTTATTAAAATTTCGATCAAAATCTTCAATCTTATTAGACTCTAAAATACATTTCCCTATTATTTTAGTTGCAATATTATTATTTTTTTATTCGCTATCTAATAATATTTTTTTATTAGGGAATGTAGACTTTTTAGGTAGTGAAAGAATATTTGCATACAGTGTCCCTGAATTTTTGGAACCAATCGTTAAAGTCTTTAGAGCTTCTGGTCGATTTAGCTGGTTGTTGTTTTATTTAATCTATGTTTTATCCTTGGTTAGATTTAGCGAATTCTTTAATGCAAAGAAGACTCTATTCCTATTATTAATTCTTTCTATGGTTCAAGTTGTTGATAATTATAAAATAATTAACATATTTAAAAATGAGCTAGAATCAACACCTATTCATAGTCAAGCCTTGGAAAAAATAAAGTTAAAAGATCCAATTTGGGAAGTTGTAAGTAAAGAGTATAAAGTTATTAG
>Ga0315315_10001860_pt1 | contig 19356 bp, 17 predicted proteins | sample M140m3416metaG_FD_203699 | JGI IMG/M metagenome (GOLD analysis project Ga0315315, IMG submission 203699) | Ammonia-oxidizing marine archaeal communities from Monterey Bay, California, United States - M1 40m 3416 | ecosystem: Environmental > Aquatic > Marine > Intertidal zone | place: USA... | reverse complement strand
GAAATGTGGTGTGCAGCAGGAAATGTGGTGTGCAGCAGGAAATGTGGTGTGCAGCAGGTTTTGGTCCAAACTTCCCCCTTCGTTGAACTGGATTCTTTCACAAGTGAACAGATTTATCCTGATCGCCGCCGCGACATTCATTGCCTGCACGACTCAATCGCAACCGCCAAAACCAATGCTAGCCATTCCCAATCAGATCGTCTTGCAGGCGGATTTTGATCAGGCCATGCCACTACCGAAAAAAACCTGGCTCCAACGTCAAGGAACACGATGGGTGGTGACCGATGGAGTTTTGCGTGGAAAACAATCATCACCTGAGTACCAGGCTGCCAAGCAGGACCACTTCGGATATGAACCAAGGTTGAGTATTTCGGCCACCCCCAAAGACTTCATCGCGTCTTTTAAAATCCGGTTCATGGGCGGTCACGAGACAGCGATCACACCGTTCATCGAGTTCGATCACCATGTATGCCGGGTTCGATTCAGCCAGGCAGGCGCAATCTTGCTGGCTGATCACGAAGTATGGAAGGTCGCAGAAGCTAACGACTTTATTTGGAAACCAAATCAATGGTACTCCATCACCGCAGAACGGCGTGGTAGCGAGTTTGTCATGCAAATTAAGGACGGCCCCACTTTGTATGCGGACCATCCAGCATTTGGGCAATCAGCATCTTCCGGCGGTAATGGATTGGGCGTGGCAGGTCCGAAAAAAGGTGAGATTGAGATCGATGATCTGACGATTTGGTCGATTCAGGAGCGGGTACGAACGGATTGGCCCGCCGCGCGTGCAAAGCTGCCGAAGTTGAAACCTGTCCAACTAAAGAAGCCCAAGACCAAAAAACGGCCCAAAGCAAATTCGTCTACACCAAACGGATCTCAATCCAAGGCTCGAAACACGGAAAAACAGGGTTCTTAAGCACCCCAAAAAACCTAGTCACCCAAACCACCCCCGGTTTGTCGATTGTGCCCCCTACCCTGCTGGGAAGAAAGATGGACGCCGTGTTATCCTGCTAGGAGAGAAGAGGCCGGATGGCTGCGATCCGCCCTATTTCGCCGACCTCCTCCATCTCAATGACCCAGACACGCTCTCAATAGCTGCCCCCTGTCTTTGTGGAACCATGACCATCCAACGAAACCCGACCCGTCCTGTCCAAATTGGCAACATCACTGTGGGTGATGGGCAGGTGATTGCTGTGCAAAGCATGACAGCCACAAAAACACAGAATGTTGACGCCACGGTTGCCCAGGCCGAAGCCCTTCGAGAACGTGGCGCCGGTGTTGTCCGCATCGCGGTGGACAGTGACAAAGATGCCGCAGCACTCGCTGAGATCCGCAAGCAGACGACAGCCAACCTCGCCGTTGACCTGCAAGAGAACTTTCGGCTGGCAGAGTCAGTCGCTCCCCACGTGAACAAGATCCGCTACAACCCGGGACACTTGTATCACCACCAACGAGACAAACCGTGGCAGGACAAGGTGCGTTTCATCATTGATCAGGCAAAGGAATTTGACTGCGCCGTCCGAATCGGTGTCAATTGCGGCAGTGTTGATCCTGCCAAGAAAGAAAAGTACGATCCAAAAGATTCCATCACGCCGATGCTTGAGAGTGCACTGGAACACTGTGATTTTGTCGACTCCCTTGATTTCAGTCGGTACGTCGTGTCGTTGAAAGACTCTGATCCGAGCAAGGTCATCGAGGTCAACCAACGCTTTGCTGAACAGAGACCCGATGTGCCGCTTCACCTCGGGGTCACCGAAGCTGGCATGCCACCCGATGGAATCATCAAAACGCGGATTGCATTCGAGCAGTTGATTGGTCGCGGTATTGGGGACACCGTCCGTGTTTCATTGACATTGCCGAATGATCGAAAACCGGAAGAGATTGATGCTGGCCGAGGCATTGTTGATGATATCTACGCAGGTAGAGTGCGAACGGTCGTCAACTTCAACGACAAAGCGCTTAACATCATCAGTTGCCCAAGTTGTTCCCGTGTCGAGAATGAGGCGTTCATTGATCTCGCCGCCAACGTCAAAGAGATGACGGAATACGCCAAGGACTACGCAATCACGATCGCTGTCATGGGCTGTCGTGTAAACGGCCCTGGAGAGACCGATGACGCAGACCTGGGACTTTGGTGCGGCCCTGCAAAAGTAAACCTTAAAAAAGGGACTGAGGCGTTGGGAGCGTTCGGGTACGACGAAATTCTGCCACGACTCAAACAGGAACTGGACATTCTGATTCAGGATAAATCCTAAGCACCAAGTCAGCACCGAAGGGGCTCCTCGCTGGAAACCGCAGAGCCCTCTGCTTGAAATCCACTACGCCCGACCCAAAATGCAACATTCGTCGTCATAGCTGCGTGAAAACGTACAAAAGTGGCGACCATTTGTCGGTTTTCCACGCGCAAAGCTTCATTCTGCAACCTACAGTTCTTCGTACGGGGCAGTCAGTTGAACTCACGCCATTTGGCACTTTGCAACCTGGGGCAAACTTCTATGCGTCTATGCTTTGACCTCGTCGAAGGCGGGTACATCACTGCTGCCCAAGCACTATCTGTGCTCGATCAGCACCTTGCGTCTCGTACGCCGATTGGACAATTGGCTGTCGAAAGCGAACACATGACCATGAGTCAAGTATTCGATGTGCTGGCTCAGCAAACCATCTCGAACCGACCGTTTGGTGAACTTGCAATTGAACTGGGGTACCTTGACCGGCTTGACCTTGGAAGATTGCTCCTGACCCAAGTGGAAGGTAGCAAACCGTTGACAGAGTTGATTCTTGAAGAGGGTTTGATGACCCAGATCGAACTCGACAATGCGGTTCATGAACGGAAACTGCAGCGCAGTCGCAAACCAGCTAATAATCGCCCTGAGGTGCTTCCTATGGCTGGATCAGAAACTCAGGCTTCGGCTGGCACCTGATTCAACTGAATCGGCCGTGCAACATCCAGCGATAAGACATTCGATTTTTCTGCAATTCGGCCCGAGACACGAGATTGCGAAAGATCCACCACCACTCTCCTTGGTCTGTTTCAACGCGATAATAGTCACGTCGAATTGACTTGCCTCTCCACCATCCACTTTCAATACGTTCTGGTCCCCAGTGATTCAGCACATGGTGGTCTACCCCGTTGAATCGAATTCGTTGGGGTAAACGAGAGGATGAGACTCGAAGACTGAAGTCCGTCTCATGCCATGCCACCCGCAGTGGTACTGGATCAGCCAAAAGAGAAAGAGGACGCCGCAGGGCATCACCAGCCATTGGTTTTACAAGGGACCGATTGATCGCCGACTCCGCACTGTCCGACCATGCGTTAGCACTCCGTTTTCGAGTTTTTTTGCGTTGTTTCAGAACAGGTGAACTCGCATTACCCGCCAATGGCAGAACCTCAAATGCGCGTTCAGGTAATGGATCATTCTGCAACTCCAAATACCCAACCCGCTCCCGCCCCATCCGCCCAGTCAATGCGTCGACCAGACGACTGATGGCGACACCAGTCATGCCCGTGGCCGCGGCCGAGTTCTCATCAAGCTCAAATAATGAAGTCTGACTGCTGCGAAGTGCAGCTGACAACGTGACCAGCAAACTCAAACGCTCGACCTTTTCCTGAATTCGTACTGACTCCAACTGATTAACGACCAAACCACTGAGGTGGTCGGCATCAACCGTGGGAGCAAACAACCCCACATCCAGACTAAGTTTTTGAGTCCCACCCAACTCCATGCAACAACGCAACCGCAAGACGCCACGTTGCTGCTCCATCAATTGCGAAGTCAATTGCGAGGCTAATCGCTTGATCCGATCCGTCAGAATCTCGAGGTCAGTCGTGGGATATTCCAATGCGAGGGTCACCGAATACTCGGCCTCAGCCTGATGCACTCTTAGTGGTTCATCGACTTCGGCCTGCACCTGCTCCAAACGCCGCACCAGTTCAGGCCCCAGTCGCGTCGCCAATCCACTTCGAGGAAGTGAAAGCAACTGACTCACCGAGGCAACACCAAGCCTTGCTAAAGTAGATACCGTGTCGGTTGCAAGCCTCAAAGACTGAACTGGCAATTCTTCGATCGCCCGCGCAGTACCTTCATCCCCGCGAATAATCAGTCCACCATAAAAAACACGCTTGGAAGAACACACCGCATCTTCAATTCTGTCAGGACACTGATCACTGCCGTCCTGGTTTTCAGTAACACTCAGTTTTTCAGCATGATTCGGTTTCCTCAGAAGCGTCAGTGGCTTCATCGCTGCCTCATGAGCCAAGGCCCATGAGGCAGCTAGAGAGTCCGCAATTGCCATTCGGGCTCGCACATGTCGTGCGGCCAACATTGCCTCTACTGCCACCAAAAGACCCGATTCATCACCAAACAGATGACTGACTCCTGAGATATCGCATAGCAGAGACTCACATTGATGCCGTGGATGCCCCGCCCATGCTTTGGCTGCCAATTCTTCCACAGCAACTTTGGGAGTAATCTGCCTCTGCACAGACACTGCAATTTGTTCAAGTGAACGCTGATCCAGGCTCTTGTCATGACGCTGGATCAATGGCGGTCTTCTTGATGAATCTGATTGAGGCAATCTGGAGTCAGTAGACGAACGCACCAAATCGGCTGCCTCAGCAAGCTTCATGGAAACCCGCACCCCGAGTTTTGATGCTGTATGACAGCAAGCGACCACCAGACGCCCTCGGCGGGAACTTTCATTCCACAGCACAATCGGAACCTCTGCCATTGGAACCGAATCAGGCTCTGCGGCTTGTTGCAACTCGCTTTGCAGTCTTTGGATGGGCCAGTTCGGAAGCCAGATGCACAGCAGCCTTTTCATATCTGTTGTCCTTTGAACAACCGGTCGAGGAGAGAGAGTCATGATGCCAATGGATCGTACGCAAACTTCCATGATCATCAATTTGCACGGCGGTCTGTTGCCCTGATGTACCGCCACGGCAACGATCTACTGTGACCTGCAAAGCACGATGGGATTGAACCGCTATTTCTTCACGAATGCTTCCCTGCGAACTCACAACAGAATCAAATGGATCGTGATGAGATCCTGTAGCTAAATGTTGAACGTGAAAACGCACTTCAGCAAAACTGGGTCTTCCCCGGCTCGCTGTCGGGCGGACTAACAGACCTGCGGTTTTTCCCGTTTCAGATGCCAACTGAAATCGTCGTGCATCACGATCATCTAAATGAACACCTGCATAAGCCCAAACTGCTGCAACAGATTCACATCGCAATGCTTGATCAATCGCCCAGACAAGATCAGGGTGACGTTTCGGACGCACCCAGATGATTCGATCAACTGGAAGCCCTAATGAAATCGCAGCGGGTGGATAAAAACCTGACTCACCACAAACAACAACCAAAGGCCCAGACTTCACCGAAATATTCAGAAGATTAGCAGCAGCAATCAGAGACAAAGATGCTGCTCCCGAACTCTCTGAATCAGCAACCCACTCAGTGATGGCATCACGCCGTAAGCCTCCCCGAGGCAACATCTCGTCAATTGACTCGCTTCCAGTTGAATAGAGTGCCTGTGCTTGATGTTCAGCTTGTCCAGACAGCACACATCCCAAATCGACTCGCAACTTACGAACAACCGACTCTCGATCCTGACTTTCGGATGCGAGAGCATTAAGTTCCGAATCATCCAGCGGACTGCCAACCTTCGCTACAGATGCAGACGAAAAACGGCGGGATCCCAAACTCTGCCAATCCGTGCCGGCACGAAATGCTTTGACAGGCTCAGGCACTGACTGCGAATTCTGCCCACACTCCCCAGCAGATAAATCATTCGCACCAGCCTTACCCTGAGAACAATAGCCAGTTAGGAAATCAAAGGTTTGTTGATTTGACATCACAGAACAAAGTACACGCGTGAAAGAATTTGAGTGAGAATGGAGAAGAAGCAAGTGAAGAGTGGCACTGAAACTCGAGGCCGGAAACAACCACTTTCCCAATGCTATCAACTAATGTATGCTTGTACAGTACTTATTCGGCTGTTGGTAATCACTGATGCAGAAAATCCGCTGGTTCTTCCTGATCTTGATTGCGGTGATGACCTTAGCGCTCGTCTTTCAGAACCAAACAAAGGTTGAGATTCAGCTTCTTTTCTGGAAGCAATCCCTGCCGCTTTCGTTACTTTTGATTTCAACCACCACGATTGGATTTTTGCTAGGTGCGTTATTAACCGCGGCGATGCTTCGCAAGCGGAAGAAGAAAAAGCAGACTTCGAAGTTTCCAACCACTGATCCCATGGACCCACCAGCGAACGCAAAGTCGCAACGAATTGGCGGCAGGAAGCAGATAAGAACTCCTCTGGAGACCGACTCGGATCAATAACCGAGCCAGATTTCGGAATAGCGATATCGCACAGGCAAAGAGATCCAGCCGATACGAACCAGGCTTGCAAATCAATCCAGCTATGACTCTGCACCAGCCAAGCTGTAACAAGCGATCTGTTAGGAGAGCCGTTCAGCATCTAATTAGGGGCAACTTGGCGATTTGCTCGGGGTTTTGTTAGCGAGCAACTCGGCGATTTGCTCGGGGTTTTGTTAGCGAGCAACTCGGCGATTTGCTCGGCGAGCCGCCATCACAGCACGTCGTTTTGCAACCACGTCGTACCGCAACAAAACCAAACGAGCCAGATCACCCATGTGGTGTACACCGCCTTCGCGATCGTTCTTTGCAGCGACGTGGCTGCGTTTCACGGGAACGCTTCGTTCCACGACAGCGTTCCTGGTAACAGCGTTCCCAGCAACCACGTTCTCGGCTTGAAACGATTCTGCAACTGGAAGAATCGCGGCATCGGCTGGAGCATCAAAAAGAAGCATTTGTGTCATGGTTTAGTTTCCCGCAAAGAATGATGTTCTGTCTCTCGAGTAATCAATTGCTCGACAAAACGATTTTTCGCGATGCGGATGACACGTCAGGTCACGAGGCAAAAGAAAATCTTTCCTCATCCGAAAAATTCCTTCTTTCGAAGCACAAAAAGCTGCCATTACCCGAAATCACCGCGAAAACGCGAACGACGCGGCACATGCAAACCGGCAGCTTCAAACGGAGGAATTCCTGAGCCAGCCTGTGACAGAGGACCAACGCACCTTGGAAACAGGCAAAAATTGAACGGCAACGTCCCTCTAAACCCAAAAAGCGAACCTTTACAGACGCCGGTTTCCTGCTCGGGCCATACGCCTTTTACCCAGTACTGGGCGCCGCCCCGCACCATAATTTCGCTCCATACGCTGCTGTGTTACAGCATTCCTGCCGACCCACGACTTGCATTTTTACGAGTTCGGGTCCACACGCATCACAGAAGCTGGTGCAAGCGACCGAGTCGCATTGGAGTAACCGAACCCACAACCACAATCGGGTGTCGCTCTCGGCAGGCCACTGTGCTCAGCACAATCGAAGTTATTACCCCACTTTTCCAACGGATAGCTGCCTTACTGGCTGAGCGAACTCTGATCAGGTGGAGCAAGGCATGGTTCAACAAAGTACTCAGCTGAAAGGAGTCCATTTACTTCCCCTGCCAGAAGCCTCTCTCCCTCTGCTGTCCTTTGGCCCAGTTCCCCTCGCAACTATACTATGATGCTGCTACTTGCAGCTAATGATGCTGCTGCTTGGCAGCTAATCGAATGGCTACGCTTTGCTATTACGGCAACGAGTCGTCCTAATTCACCAACGTTTCCCATCACAACACCGTTCTTCCAACACGGAGGAGGACACCACCCAATCGTGCGTGAACTACATCAGGTCCAGGATGATTCGCCAGAACGCAGTATTCTGGCGAGGCTGATCTTATCGAATCAAACAGTGGAAGCTGATCCACTGGAAGAGCTACATGGCTTAGCCACAACCGCAGGTACGGAAGTGATGGACGAGCTGGTGCAGCGTCGACCGTCCCCAGACCATTCCACTTACTTGGGAAAGGGCAAGGTTGAGGAATTACGTTTGATGGTCGAGCGACACGACGCTGACCTTGTGATTTTTGATAATGATTTGTCACCCGCACAAACACGCAACCTCGAAAAAGTGGTGGGTGCAAAAGTGCTGGACCGTACTGAATTGATTCTTGATATTTTTGCGGCTGGAGCTCGAACCTATGAGTCGCGTTTGGCGATTGAGTTGGCTCAACTTGAGTACTCCCTGCCTCGGCTCAAGCGGATGTGGACCCACTTATCTCGGCAAGCGATGGGCGTCGGCATGCGAGGCCCGGGTGAGAAACAACTAGAAGTTGATCGCCGCCTCGCTCAAAAACGGATTCACGACCTGAAGCAGGAATTATCGAAAGTCGAGCAGCGACGCGAGCGGCAAGTGAAGGCCCGCAAAGAAGCACCGACGGTTTCTCTGGTTGGCTACACGAATGCCGGCAAGAGCACGCTAATGAACGCACTGACCGAGGCAGATGTCCTTGCCGAAGACAAACTCTTTGCAACGCTGGATACGCGGACGCGTCGCTGGCAGCTATCAGGCTGGGGCACGGTTCTTCTCAGCGATACCGTAGGCTTCATCCGTGACTTGCCACACTCGTTGGTTGCCAGCTTTAAATCAACGCTTGAAGAGACGCGTCAGGCTGAACTACTCCTTCATGTTGCTGACGCCAGCAGCCCTACCGTCTTCAATCAGATCAGTGCCGTCTACAGTGTCCTGACAGATCTAGGCATCGAGGAAAAAGATACTCTGTTGATACTCAACAAGATTGACGCCATTCGGGATCCAGCCATCCTGAACCGGGTGCTTGACCGCTACCCCAATGCAATCACGGTGAGCGCACGTAGTTCTAAGGGTCTGACGGTGCTGACCGAAGCAGTCGGGGAAGCGTTGGGGCGTGAGTTTTTGGATCTTGAGATTGATGTTGATGCAACGGACGGGCGATTACTTGCCTTTCTTGCAGCCAAAGGTGAGGTCGTCTCACAAACCTGCAACGAAACCACCATCACGGTCCGGGTACGAATGCCCACCGGTGCGATGGGTCAGGTACACAAATCAGCAATCGCTATTCGACCTGCTGATGGCGATCTCATGTGCTCAGACTTGGTTGCTTCAGACGTGGCAACTGATTCAGCGGCCCCCCACAATCCGGGATCCACGAGTCCCGACGCAAACAATGCCGATACAGAGCCGGCAATAGCGTCGAAAACACACTCGGACAACCAACCCTCCGAAGCATCTGATGTCGCCCCCATCACTGACAATCCCATCAGCGACAGTTCTACCGAAGTTGCGTAAAGACGTTTCGCGACCCGATACAGGTGAAAACATATGCCATGGAAAGCGAAGGACTCGGTCGCCGTTGTAACGGGCGCCAGCAGTGGGATTGGCAAATGCTTAACGCAACAACTCGCTGACCATGGCTGCCACGTCATCGCAGTCGCACGCCGAGCTGATCGAATCAAACAATGGACCGCCTCCGCAACATCACATGACTTCGGTGGGGTGACACCGGTGGTAGGCGACATCACAGCTGCAGAAGTTCGGTCAACGATTCGGTCCACCATCGAAACAGCTCATCGAGGCAGGCTCGATTTATTGGTAAACAATGCTGGAATCGGCGGCATTGGCAGGTTCGCAGAAGCAACCCCCGATCGCCTGAGACAAATCATGGAGGTCAATTTTTTCGCTCCGGTCGAACTGACCCGCATTCTGTTACCGTCACTGCAACGTGGCTCTGCCTCGGTCATCTGCAATATCAGCAGCGTCTTGGGACACCGCGCCGTTCCAAACAAAAGCGAGTATTGCGCCAGTAAGTTCGCCATGCATGGATGGAGCGACTCACTGCGAGCCGAACTTGCCGCGGATGGAATTCAGGTCACACTCGTCAGCCCGAGCACCACCAAGAGTGAATTTTTTGATTCATTGATTGAAACAGACCCCAATCAGCAATCCCGTAGCTTGGGCCATTGGTCACCACAAAGAGTCGCCAACAAAGCGTTCAACGCAATCTGCAAGCGACGCAGCGAAGTGATCCTGAGCCTGGGTGGTAAAACGCTCGTGTACTTTGATCGTCTGGCACCGGCTCTGATGAATAAAGTTCTAGAACAACGTTCGGCGAAACCCACCGACCTAACAAAATCAGGTGATCGTTGATGCCAGAACTGGAAGTGCTATTCGAAGACAACCATCTTTTGGTCGTCAATAAACCGGCTGGCTTGCCAACCATGGGTGCTGAATCTGGCGACACCATGCATTCGCTTGCTGCTCAATACATCAAACACAAATATAGCAAGCCTGGAAAAGTCTTTATCGGCATTGTCAGCCGGCTCGATGCAATGACCAGCGGTGTCCTCGTACTAGCACGCACGAGCAAGGCTGCATCACGACTAACGGAACAATTTGCCAGCAAAGCGTTAAAAGAGAACGACCGAAAACAATCCAAAAGTAAGAAAGCGACAGTCCTATCACCTCGAAAAGTTTACCTTGCGGCGGTTGAAGGTAAGCTTGACTCCGAGGCTGATCATTGGACTGACCATATACGCAAAGACGAATCCGCTCATCGCATGCGTTTGAGCCCGACGCAGCGAGATGACTCAAAAACTGCCAAGCTTCGTTACCAAAGTCTTGCGGCATCCCAAACCAACACCATTGTTGCTGTTGAATTGCTGACAGGACGGAAACATCAAATTCGCACACAGTTTGCGGATCGCGATCATCCCATTTTAGGTGACCGCAAATATGGCTCCCAAGTCAAATTCCAAAACGGGATCGCATTACATAGTTGGGGGCTACAACTCGAACACCCCACCAAACGTGTCCCGATGTGGTTTGAAGCTCCTCTGCCTTCCAGTTGGGCGAAATTTCAACATGGACTGCCTTCGCAAACGCACCTGCGTCAACAAATCGAGAACTTCTTCCCACCACGTCCACCGGAGATGCAGTGATGCCGAATTTGTTTGGCAGCACACCGCTCTACCTACCAAGACGAATTGTCTCCGGCGGACAAACGGGAGTTGACCGAGCGGCTTTGGACACCGCCATTGAGCTGAGCATTGAACATGGTGGGTGGTGTCCCGCTGGAAGGCTTGCTGAAGATGGGCGAATTCCAAACCGCTACGCTCTCAAGGAAACCAGATCGCATGAATATCCGGTTCGTACCGAACAAAACATTGCCGACAGCTCGGCAACACTGATTCTCCACGAGGGCAAATTAAAGGGAGGAACCCTGCTAACAAGACGCCTGTGCGACAAGCGGGAAAAACCGTATTACACCGTAAAAATAGACCATTCCATGATCGATACGGTCCGCGAGTGGCTGGCAATTCAGACACCGGAAGTATTGAACATAGCCGGGCCGCGAGAGAGCTCTTCGCCAGGCATCCATTCGCGATGCAACAATTTTTTGTTGCGTACATTCTCGGTTGATTAGTCTCAACCCGCACAACACATGGTGCTGTGTTTATTCGGCGCAACCTGACCACTGATTGAAAATCGGCAACAGTTTCCCACGCCGCAAAGCAAGCCTGAGCAGCAATCACGCCGATAGCTTATTTGTCACCCTAGTCCCCAAAGTCAGCCACGCCACGCTCGGCATGCTGATATCGGCGACCAGTGACAAGCCTGCCTTTCACTCGACATTCACGAGTGGTCTTTCCCGAATCAACCTTTGGGAATTCACCTCACGGACGCGTCCTTCGGTACTAAGGAGTTCCACCGAATTATGAACGTGCAATGCACCTCCAAACTGCAACGTTTCAACCTCTCCCTGATCTTCACCCTCACCATCGCAATTACCGCTCCATCTGTTTTTGCGGAAAAATTCGACGCCACCATCGACATCCTTCCTCTGCGCCGCGATGGGCAACTCGCATCCTCCCCGAGCACGAACCGACAGATTGCAAGATGGGCTCCCCTTGGCACACACGATTCTGGGGCCCTGCCGACGCCAGCACCACCTGTACTGATCGCAAAGGCCAACCGGCTGCGTCAGCTAGAGAAAACTGCAAGCAAAGTGATTGTCGAGCAAGTCGCGGAACCGTTCATTGCCGTGGGATCCTTCACTCCCAATTCACTGAAGGGAATCCGGACTCAAAACGCATGGCAGATGAGCTTCAAGCTTGCGAATCCGACCCGTAGCACGGCACACCGAACGCCGCTTGACCTACAACTGCAAGAACTAGCTAAAGAGGAACCAATCGACATCGAAAGTCTCGGGCCAAGTGTACTCATTCCCGAAAATCGCCCTATCAGCGTAACCGGCGTCGAGGTCGCGCCGATGAACCCGCTCATTGGTAGTTCACCTGTGATCGCTACCATCGAAGAGGCCTATATGCCGTATGATCTTTCCGCACGGGATCTAGAACACTGGAATGCCTACCCGATCGCACCCCACCCGTTCAATGCAGAGGATCAGGTTACCGATGAGCAGACTGCCAGCCTGTGGGAAGACTTCGATCTGGCGATGGCGTTATCAAGATCTTCTGACCCTGTAGAGCTCAATGGCCTCGCCAACGCGAAACTGGCTCTGAACCCCTCGACAGTCAAATCACCTTCTTCGCCAAGCGACTTGGCAATGGCTCCCGAGACAACATCCGCTCCAGGCAAGTACCTAGCCTCTCAGCGGAGCGATGATGAAAAGGTGGATTCGCTTCCACTTCCCAACCAAGAACATTCCGCTATCACCTCTGATGAAGCCTTGGCGATCCTGACAAGGCCGGAAAGTCTTTCGCTATCACCTGCTCCAGAAAACACGTCCGGTTCGGAGTCACTCGAACCAGCACGCCGCGAAGCAGACGAACCACTGGCAGGGAACAAGGCCGGACCAGCTGACGTTGCTCTCGAGGCGATATTTGACAACCTTTTTAACGTCGAAGCATTCAAGTCAACGGCTGACGTGGAAAATGTCGGTACCGTCGCTGGCAGGCTGATCGGGTCTTACACTGGCAACGCTAGCCACTGGCTTAGCAAATGCGTCGCCGACATCGCATTGAATTGGCCAGTCACTGATCAGTCAAAACTGCCAAGCCGCATTGGGGCCAGGCTGCTGAGTCGAGCCAGTGTCCTCGAATCCGGAGTGATCGAGGAAAACACAATTGGCAGTTACATTCCAGTCGAACGATTGGATGGAATCGACTGCGGCGGCCAAGCAGCAATCGTCGTGGCTGACGCGAATGGGAACATCAAGGCGAGGTAATCCAACCCTGAGCGGTGCGACAAAAGTCCCACCACGAGGTCGCCCATAAGCCTCATTGACAACGGAACAAAAACAGGTGGTAATCAGGTCAACGCCAGGAGGGATGCTGGCGATGAAACAACCACCTGTCACCTGCTCTAACGTCAAACGGAAAAAGGCGATTCGGCAACTCGAACTGCGGTACAAGCTTCAAAGCCAAACGTCAGAACGATAGGCTGCCAATGATGCCAGGATGCAATTGAAACAAAGCCGACAAGTCCAGCAGTCCAAAAATCGAAGAGTCCTCGAGGATCAGCGAATCCACCTCTAAGGGGCTTCACTGACTCGCGGTGCTTCGGAACCCGCAGCAGCAGTCAGCTATCTAGCATCGATCGCATGTTCTTTCAACTGTTCGAGCGATGCGAACTCGAGTGTCGACATGTGACATGCTGCCAAATGAACGGGTGGAGCAACGCCTGCGTCGTATGCCTCTTTCCATCTCGCAGCACACAGGCACCATCGATCACCCGGCACCAATCCGGGAAACTGGTACATCGCATTCGCGGTCGTTAGGTCATTGCCGCGGCTCTTACTGAACTCGAGAAATTGAGCGGTGACCTCAACACAGACGACATGCAATCCGGCATCTTGTGCACCGGTATTACAGCAACCATCTCGATAGAACCCAGTCATCGGATCAGTACCACAAACGACTAATTCCGTTCCCAACACATTCTTACCTGGCATAACCAACCTTCGCTCGCATTCGCATCGACTTGAAGTGACTGAGTATCCCACGCCAGTGGTCGAATTGGCAATCGCCCCCGGCGATCTACAACAGGAACAGAACTATTTGATGGTTTGGGGAACTCCTACAACCCCACCCGGTAGAACTGGGCAAACCTTGTTCTTTTGCCACTGGTCTCCTTGGTTTTACGAACCAAGACGTGTTGGAAGGAATAGCCGTAGCATTACAATCCTCGGCAATCCGCTATATTGTTGGCCGAGCCGCTTTATTGGTGGCCGCGCCGCTATATTGACGCGACAAAAGTGAAATTCACGACCATGTACTGCAGGGACCGGCCGTCGACGGGTAATCCGCCTCAGGGTCTTCCACTGAGCAAATGCCTCGCTCTACAGATCAGATTCGGCAGGATTTCCGTGCCGAGCAATTCGAAGCTGAGATAATTAGCAACCAAAAGGACAATCCGAGACGCACGCAATGGATGCAATTTTCCGCGATTTGACCGCAGCGCAACGGGAAGCCGTCGGCCATTTGGATGGACCGATGCTAATTCTCGCTGGCCCAGGTTCTGGCAAAACGCGCGTCGTGACGCACCGGATCGCCAACATGCTGAACAATGGGGTGCGACCTTGGCAGATCGCGGCACTGACGTTCACGAACAAAGCCGCTGATGAGATGCGAACGCGAGTCGATGCCCTCGCACCGGGACAACCGGTCTGGATGGGAACGTTTCACCGCTTCTGTGCCCAGCTGCTTCGCCGACATGCAACCATGGTCGGTCTTTCTGAAAATTACTCGATTTACGACACGTCTGATTCCAAACAGGCGATGAAACGTGCGATTGCGGCTGCTGGCGTCTCCACGACCCATGCCTCGCCTGATCAAATCGCATCATCGATCAGTCATGCAAAAAATCGTCTCACAACCCCTGAGATGATGGAGGGGCATGCATTAAAGCCACGGGATGCGATTGCAGCACGGGTCTACCCTGTTTATCAGAAACAGCTGCTGACAGCCAACGCAGTCGATTTCGACGATTTGCTGTTACACATTGCAAGACTGCTTCGCGAGAATCCGGAAATTCGATCCGAACTTGACCACAAGTACAAATACATTCTGGTTGACGAGTACCAAGATACCAACCTAGCGCAGTACGCCATTGTGCGTGCCTTGTCGATTGACGCCCCCAATCTCGCTGTCACGGGTGATCCTGACCAATCTATCTATGGCTGGAGAGGCGCAGACCTGAACAACATTCTGGACTTCGAAAAGGATTACCCGAAAGTCAAAACGGTCCGTCTGGAACAGAACTACCGCAGCACGCCAAATGTTCTCCGAGTCGCAGATCAATTGATTCGGCACAACCGGCGGCGAAAACCAAAGAAGCTATTCACTGAGAACGACGAAGGTGCAGCCGTCATTCTCCGTTTCTATGAAGACGGCTATCAGGAAGCAGATTCCATCGTTGACGAAATTTCCAACGCTGTCATGACACAGGGATTGCGACCAAGCGATTTCGCAATTTTCTGCCGAATGAATGCGATGACGCGTTCACTGGAGCATGCATTTAGAAATCGCAGCATCCCCTATCAGATTGTTAACGGCCTGGAATTCTACCAACGCCGGGAAATCAAGGACTTACTGGCCTACCTGCACCTCATCAATAACCCGAATCACGATGTCGCATTGACGCGAATCATCAACGTGCCGACTCGAGGTATCGGCGCAAAAACCGTCGAACGCATCCGCGACCACGCCGATAAACATGGCATCACGATGCTGGAATCTGCCCGACAAGCAGACCACATCCAAGGGCTTGCAAAACGTTCGGCAACGATGGTGCGAAAGTTCATCAAAATTTATGACAACCTCAGTATCAAAGCGACGGCACCACTCGAAGACTTGCTGAGGTTTTTAGTAGAAGAAATCGGATTCGAACAACATCTCGAGAAAACGTCTGTTGATCAGCAAGACGGCAACTCACTGGCCAATGTTGATGAGCTGATTTCCGCTGCTGTTGAGTTTGATCGCCAGCACCCCGACGACGGATCTCTGGAAGCATTTCTTGAGCAAGTCGCTTTGGTCGCAGATAGCGATGCATTCGACGGTAGCAACGAGCGTGTCACCCTCATGACCCTGCACGCTGCCAAGGGCCTGGAATTTCCACACGTGTTCATCATTGGGGTCGAAGATGACATGCTGCCGCATAAACGATCCAAAGAAAACGAAGCTGAACTGGAAGAGGAACGAAGGCTACTGTTTGTGGGAATCACGCGAGCCAAGCAATGGCTGCAACTGAGTTGCTGTAAACGAAGAGCCATGCGTGGTGATGTGCGTCCCGTCATCCCTAGCCCATTCCTGAATGAATTGCCCCTTGAGGAAATGAAACGCGTCGAATCCTCAAGGGAACAGGACTGGTTTGACGAGGATCCGTACGCCAATGATGAGTCGTTTGACGAGAGTTATCCAGAGTCGTGGGACCTTCCCGATGAAACCTCACCGGAATCAGCTAAGAAGTCGAGTGTGGAGACTGCCCCCGAACCTCAGGAAGTGGCTCCTGACGAAACCACGCAACTCACCGAGGACGACCTTGCGGAAGCTGCTTCCCGGAAAAAGCCGCAGAGCGCAGCCGTCTCGATAGCGTCGAGCCTGAAGACGGCAGCTGACCTGCTTTCGAATCCCACCACCCCGCTGCGTGCGTACAGTGAGGGAATGGTGGTGAGGCATGCCGACCATGGCGATGGCACGATCGTGTCGATTACAGGCCGTGGTCCAAAACGTATCGCCCGTGTCCGTTTCGGCGATGAAGAACGCAGTTTTCGTCTCGCCTTTGCAGACCTGCAAGTTCTCAAAGACTAAGATCACAAGCGACTGTTACCGACATCATCGCCATGCAGGCGATCGCCACAGCCGTACAAAACCCCATTCCTTCCTCCAACACTGATCCCAAAAGTCATGGGTCGGCTCAAGGCTGGCCAAGAAGTCCGGTTGGTCATCTTCTCAAAACAGCCTGCTCACCTTACCATTTTCCACTCTAGCGACAGCGCACAACCCGCTCATGAGGCCACGATGTCCGGCACCGAATTCGAACCGACCAACGCCCGAGTCGGCGTGATTATGGGCAGTCGTAATGACTGGGAAACCATGAAGCATGCTGCTGATGTTCTTGACAGCTTGCAAATTCCGAACGAACGATTGGTCGTGTCAGCACACCGCACCCCTGCACGAATGTTTGCGTATGCTCAGAAAGCAGAAGAACGGGGGATCCAAGTCATCATTGCGGGGGCAGGCGGTGCAGCCCACCTGCCAGGCATGGTCGCCTCGGAAACAGTCCTTCCCGTTATCGGTGTTCCTGTACAAAGCCGAGCATTGCAGGGCCTTGATTCACTGCTTTCCATCGTTCAAATGCCCGGAGGCATCCCAGTTGCGACAATGTCAATTGGAAGCGCTGGAGCAAAAAATGCTGGGATCATGGCCGCACGTATCCTTTCGCTCTCTGACGGTGAACTCCAATCCAGACTTGAAAAAATGATCCAGCAGCAAACAGATGCAGTGCTGGCATCAGCCGAACTGTGAACCATGCATCATCGTCATCGAAATCCAAGCTGATAAATCACCGCAGCCAATGAATTCCAAGGCCCCCTTAATCTGCGATACACAACTCCCCGGCTCAACGATCGGGATGGTCGGTGGAGGTCAGCTAGGACGCATGTTTGCAGTCGCGGCCGCGGCCATGGGATACAGAGTCGTTATCTTTACCGACGCTGAAAACTCGCCCGCATCTCAAGTGGCTGACCAGACCGTTGTCGGCGATTTAAATGATCAGGCAGCCATCGACCAATTCGCTGAACAATGTGATGTGATCACGCTGGAATTTGAAAACATTCCCGCCACAACAATCGCGCGATGCCGAAAATTCGCACCCACCTATCCTTCTGCAGCGGTATTAGCAACGGCACAGGATCGTCTGATCGAAAAAACCACCTTTCACGATGCCGGACTGCCAGTCACACCGTTCCGAAAAGTACACGACAGTAACTCGCTGCAAACGGCTGCTAATGAACTAGGCTGGCCACTGATCATTAAAACTGCACGCAGTGGATATGACGGGAAAGGCCAACATCGCATTGAGTCTGCAGACGATATAAACCAGATCCAATGGTCAACGGCAACCGAATGGATTGCTGAAAAGTGCATCCACTTCGAAAAAGAAGTTTCCGTGATCGTCGCTCGCTCACCTGATGGACGTTGCGAAACCTTTCCGATTTTCGAAAACACGCACACCAACCATATCCTCGACATCTCAGTCGCGCCCGCCGACGTGCCCGACAACATTTCGCAAGAAGCCCGGAGAGTTGCCGTCGCCGCAGCAGAAATCATTGATGTGGTGGGGCTGTTATGCGTTGAATTGTTTGTGTCTGGTGCACAGGTCTTGATCAACGAAGTCGCTCCTCGCCCCCACAACTCTGGGCACCTTACGATTGAGGGCTGCGAGACGAGTCAATTTGAGCAGCACGTCCGTGCGGTTTGTAACCTACCGCTGGGAAGCACAGAGCAACGCACACCCGCTGCGGCGATGGCAAATTTGCTCGGTGATCTGTGGACCCCTGATGGACAAGCACCAGATTGGGTCGCCGCACTTGCCGATCCAAGTGTTAGCCTGCACTTGTACGGTAAAGCACAAGCCAAACCGTCACGAAAGATGGGACACCTGACGATGACGGGGCAGGACCGGGCAACAGTGGTGAGCCGTCTTTCCGAAGCACGGTCAAGGCTCCCCCGAGAGAACCGTACTTGAGCCTGATCCGAGAGCCTGATCCGAGAGCCTGATCCGAACAAACCGTCCGTGACATTGATGAGGGTCGAGGACGCGCGGTCTCAGCGGAAACGGGGATGCCTCAGGCGAGATTTTCTTCTGCGGATTGCTTATTGAAAGCCAGGTGGACGTACTTCGCTGCTACATAGATGGCAATCGCGGTCCATAACCCCGCGGCGTCGGCTACGAAATCGAAAACATCGGGATATCGGCCCGGAATGAAATTTTGCGTGATCTCATCGATAGCGGCGTAGGTCATTCCCACGACGCCAATGATCACAAAACGCTTAAGCCAACGCGGGGAATTTGTGACGTAGCACAATAGCCCACCAAGTAGGAAAAAGGCGGAAAAGTGCTTTACCTTATCATTCACTTCAAAACGCAAATCAACGATTTCTCCCATATTCGGCAAGTGAGTGCCTACGAATATGAATAACCAGTACGCAGCGAGCACGACGATGGCCAAACGGAACCCAAAAATGGTTATCTTGGTAACGGGACGCATGTCGGCTCGCTCCATCGAATAAGCAGGGAAAGCGGTCTGAAAAAAGACGTTTCTCATGAAGTATCGTTTCACGCTTCCGAGTTTCCGTCCCTGAACCTTACCTTTGATTTGCACCCTGTGCTGCTCCCAAAAAACGACAATCCCTCTCCACTCTTCACTGAAGGTATGCATCGTGATTCTCAAGCT
>Ga0315315_10001859_pt1 | contig 19356 bp, 18 predicted proteins | sample M140m3416metaG_FD_203699 | JGI IMG/M metagenome (GOLD analysis project Ga0315315, IMG submission 203699) | Ammonia-oxidizing marine archaeal communities from Monterey Bay, California, United States - M1 40m 3416 | ecosystem: Environmental > Aquatic > Marine > Intertidal zone | place: USA... | reverse complement strand
TCATCATCTACCCAATCGGTCAAGGTTCATTCTCTGATGGTATGCCTCTAGGTATCTCTGGTACTTTCAACTTCATGCTTGTATTCCAAGCTGAGCACAACATCCTAATGCACCCATTCCACATGCTTGGTGTTGCTGGTGTATTCGGTGGTTCATTATTCTCAGCTATGCACGGTTCTCTAGTAACTTCATCTCTAATCCGTGAGACTACTGAGAACGAATCTGCTAACTACGGTTACAAGTTCGGTCAAGAAGAAGAGACTTACAACATCGTTGCAGCTCACGGTTACTTCGGTCGTCTAATCTTCCAATACGCTTCATTCAACAACTCTCGTGCACTTCACTTCTTCTTAGGTGCATGGCCAGTAGTTGGTATCTGGTTCACTGCAATGGGTGTTGCTACTATGGCATTCAACCTAAACGGTTTCAACTTCAACCAATCTGTAGTTGATTCTCAAGGTCGTGTAATCAACACTTGGGCGGATATCCTTAACCGTTCAAACCTAGGTATGGAAGTAATGCACGAGCGTAACGCTCACAACTTCCCTCTAGACCTAGCAGCTGGTGAGTCTTTACCAGTAGCTCTAGTTGCTCCTGCAGTTGCAGCGTAATTAGCTATCTAGATCCTATAAAACTAAGGAGGTTTTTAACCTCCTTAGTTTTTTTTAATGTTAAAAATTTCTTTGCGACTTCAAATTTAGGTTCGTCAGCTTATAACTAAGGGATAAATCTAAAATCTCTTTCTTGAAAAACTCTTTACGAAGATTCACCTAAAAGTTTATTGGATCCTAATTTTCTATAAGATAGAAATGACTAATTAATTAAATTCGATAATTCTTTCTTTAGGTAGTTACTTCTTATATAAATGTATGATAATCTCTTAGTAATTTTGAATTAAATCCTTACACTATTAGATTTACAATGGGAACACGAAAACAAAAGGAATTAGAATTATATGAAGTATTAATTTTATTCGATCCAAACCTTATAGAAAATGAAGTTGCTAATAAAATTCAATTTTATCAAGAGTTTTTAGTAAATAAAGGTAGTAAAGTAATGGTACAAAACCAAGGACGCAGAGGATTAACTTATGCCATAAAAAAAGCTGAATCTGCTAGTTTTGTTCAAATTGTATTTTTAGGAAATGGTAAGCTTGTTGAACTTTTTAACAGTACTATTGGTCGCGATGAATCAGTTTTACGTAATGTTGTAACAAAATTAAGCAATCCTTACAGTTATAATATGTCTTCATAACTCGTACTCGTATTAATTCACTCTACGGGTTAGTTAATGCTCTCGTAGAGTTAAATGGCATATCAAAGCACATAGTTGTTATAGTTAACTTCCTTATTAAATAAGGAAGTAATCATCAAGAGGTTGCCAATTCTTTTTATTCTATACTATAATATTCCATGAGAGAATTAGTATTCGCGGGATAGAGCAGTTTGGTAGCTCGTCGGGCTCATAACCCGAAGGTCAATGGTTCAAATCCGTTTCCCGCTATTTATTCATACCAGTTATTAGCAGTCGTAAACTTAATAACGAAGTTATTAAAAACTTAAATAAAAGCATTAATACCACAATATATGCTATAATAATGACAAGTAGTTAAATACAAATACATAATAAGCAGTTAAATTACTAAGTTAATTAAAGAAGTTCATAATCCATGTCTCACTTCACTAAAATTAAAACTAAACTTTACAACCTAACTATTCTAAAAAAGAGTTTAGACGATCTTTCATTAGAAACAGAAACTGGAAGTAAAGAAATACGAGGCTATAATAACCAGACGCATGTTGCCGAGCTAGTTATTAAACAATCAAATAACCATGATATTGGGTTTGCATGGAATGGAAGTGAATACGAATTAGTAACAGATCTAATGTTTTGGTCACAACCTTACTCAATTGATAAGTTTTTAAATCAAATCAATCAACGTTACGCATATAATTCTATTGTACAAATGAGTGAACGCGAAGGTTTTCAGCTTGCACAATCTGAAAATCCACAAAATGGTTCAGTAAGATTACTACTACGAAAGTTCAATTAAAGAAATATTCTGTTCGTTAGCGTTTTGTTTTTATGGAGCAAATATTGTAAAAATAAAACGCTAACATTATATCAACGCCTACATTTATAAACATTTGCAAAAAAATGCTATTAGCAGACAACCTAAATCAGTTACTAGAGATAGTACCTGATTTTATACGAAGGCCTTTAGAAAGTCATCCTAAGAGGGAAATTTTAATTGAGATTGTATTAGACATTGGGCGTAGACCAGAAGCAAGATTTGCCGATAGTACCGAATATTTGTCGTATCGTACTATTGTATGGCAAGACTTAGACTATATCATAAAACGATTAGGAAAATTCAGTGACGATAATCGTGCAGGGATTGAAAAAACGTTACATCGTATAAGTTCTTTACGTAATCGTCAAGGTAATATCATTGGTTTAACGTGTAGAATTGGACGTGCTGTTTTTGGAACTGTTAGTATTATCCGCGATTTACTCGAAGATAAAAAGTCAATATTACTGCTAGGCAAACCAGGGGTAGGAAAGACGACTGCTATACGAGAAATTGCTCGTGTATTATCAGATGGGATGGAAAAACGAGTAATTATAATTGATACATCCAACGAAATTGCAGGTGATGGAGATCTACCACATCCATCTATCGGTAAGGCACGTCGTATGCAAGTTTCTAGTACCAAAAATCAACACGAAATTATGATTGAAGCAGTTGAAAATCATATGCCAGAAATTATAATAATTGACGAAATTGGTACTGAATTAGAAGCAACAGCAGCACGAACAATAGCTGAACGTGGTGTTCAACTAATTGGGACAGCACATGGAAATGCGTTGGAAAATTTAATTAAAAACCCAACTATTACAGATTTAATAGGTGGAATACAATATGTTACTTTAGGAGATGAAGAAGCAAAACGACGTGGATCAACAAAAAGTATTTTAGAACGAAAAGCTCCTCCTACATTTGATGTAGCAGTTGAAATTCACGATCCACAAACCTGGATTATTCACGATAATATTGAACATTCGGTTGACTTATTGCTCAGAGGCCAGAATCCCTTGTTACAGAAACGAAAACTAATAGACGAAAAAGATGTAAATATTCATTGTGAAATAAGCTATAACAAAAATGACTCTCCTAAAGCAAACTCTATTAAAAACATTGGAGCTGAGAAAAAACAAAAAAAGAATGTTTTATTAAACAAGGTTAATCCTTCGGATGAGTGGAAAGTCAAAAAACTAAATAAAAGTAACACAAACACTAATATATTAAAAAAAGAGATTAATTTATATACATATGGCATAAATACGCAAGAACTCACTGCTATAATTAGAACATTACGTTTACCAATAATTGTAACTAAAGAAATTCAGTATGCTGATGCGATTTTAGTTTTAGATAATTTAATTAAGAATAATCGCAGATTACGACAAATCTCATATTCGCGTAAAATAACAATCTACACAATTCAACGACATAGTTTGTTAGAAATTGCAAAAGCGTTACAGCAATTAGGTAAGAAAGATAATACATTCTCTGCGATTAAAAAACAAACAATTCGTAGAACCTCACGACTAGTAGATAAAGAATTGTTAACACCTTTAGAAGAAACAAGACTAGCAATTGAAGAAATTATTATACCAAATCATAAAGTACTTGATTTATTACCACGAGTAAATTCTGTTCGAAAATTGCAGCACGATCTAATAAAACATTATCAATTACACAGTACTAATGTTGGGAATGAATCAACCCGTCGTGTTCGAATTTATCCAAATTAAATTTTTGATAAATAGGTGAAATGTCTCTTAGATATACAATGGGAGAGCGAATATTTCAAAAACAATGTTATAATTAAAGCCGTAATATTAAAACTATACATGCAATGGCACTTAATTTACAAGAAGAGTATAACAAAACAGATATTCAAGGGGTCATTAATCAACTAGAAGAAGATCTTGTAGGTTTAGCCCCTGTAAAAGCACGCATCAAAGAAATTGCTGCATTACTATTAGTACAACGTCTTCGAAAAAATCTTGGATTAGGCTTAAACTCGACGTCTGTTGGTTTACATATGTCATTTACTGGTAGTCCTGGAACTGGAAAAACAGCGGTAGCAAACCGTATGGCGGATATCTTATATAAATTAGGTTATATTCGTAAAGGACATTTAATTACTGTTACTCGTGATGATTTAGTTGGACAATATATTGGACATACTGCACCAAAAACGAAAGAAGTTTTAAAACAAGCTATGGGTGGAGTTCTATTTATTGATGAAGCATATTATCTATATAAGCCAGATAATGAGCGAGATTATGGTGCTGAAGCAATTGAAATTTTACTTCAAGTCATGGAAAATCAACGTGAAGACTTAGTTGTAATCTTTGCTGGTTATAAAGATCGTATGGATAGTTTTTATGAATCAAATCCTGGTTTATCATCACGAGTAGCAAATCATATTGATTTTCCAGATTACACAGCAGAGGAATTATTACAAATTGCAAGATTACTACTCGAAGAGCAGCAATATCGTATGACACCTGACGCAGAAGATGCACTTTTAGAATACGTTAATAAGCGTCGAGAGTTACCATTATTTGCTAATGCAAGAACAGTAACCAATGCGATTGATAAAGCGCGTATGAGACATGCTAATCGTATGTTCGCTTCAGGAGATAAAATTCTTACAAAAGCAGACTTAGTAACAATCGAAGCAGACGATGTTCGTAACAGCAGTTTGTTTGATGAAGTATAAATAAAATTATTTAAACATATATAAAAAACTATGGTAGAAGTATTATTATCAGGGATTGTTTTAGGATTAGTACCAGTAACAATTGCAGGACTTTTTGTAGCTGCCTATTTACAATACCGACGTGGAAACCAATTTGGAGTTTAAATTGTAAAGAAAATTACAGTAATAATTAATAAGTTAATCCTCTAAAAATATTATCTTAGAGGATTAACTTATTACCACTTTCAATATCCTCAATTAAATAATTATCAAATAGTTTATTAATTATTTTTTATTCGCATATGCAGTTATTGTCTAAGAATTTAAGTTAATAATAATTCGTGATCGTAAAACAAAATAAACCACACGATGACGAATACGAGTTAACATAATAACAAAAAAGTTATAAGCTTCTTGTTTATACTCTGTTAATGGATCTTTTTGACCATAAGCACGCCAACCTACCGCATCTCGTAAAGAAGCAATCTTTTGTAAGTGCTCTTTCCAAGAAAAATCAATTTGTTGTAGTAAAAAGGAACGCTCTAATTCACGTAATAAACCAGGTTCAATTAATTTCATTTCAGCTTCTTTTAAATCGTAACTAATTTGAAATTGTTGCTTTAAGTCAGCGATCAAATTAATTTGCTCTCGATTATTCGAAGGTTCCAATTTAAATATAAATGGTGTTCCTAATAAATATTGTACTTTTTGTAAAATACTATTTTTAACTAATTCGTCTTGTGTTGCTTCAATAAGTAGAACAACATCATATAAACTTCGTTCAGCATATTCAACAATCCAATTTCGAAGACTTCCAATTTCTAAAATTCGACGGCGTTCAATATAAACACCGTTTCGTTGAGTATTTAACGCTTCATCATATTCGAATAATTTTTTACGAATATCGAAATAATAAGCTTCGACCTTTTTTTGTGCAGATTCTAAACTTTGATTCAGAAACGTAGATTGGATTGGTACTTCTTCTTGTAACCCAATACTTTGCATAAGAGATGAAATTTTATCACCACCAAAAATTCTAAGCAATTTATCTTCGAGACTTAGGAAAAATCTTGAGGAACCTGGATCACCTTGTCGTCCAGACCGACCGCGTAATTGATTATCAATACGTCTTGATTCATGACGCTCAGTACCAATTACATGTAATCCACCAAGTTGTTGAACTGTTAATTTACTAGATGTAGCAATTTCCTTTTTTTCTTCATAAATCTGATTATAATTAGTCTCTAAATCCTCAGATAAATCAGTTGAACAATCAGGATTCGTTTCAATATATTGCAGAGCCTGATCGTATGTCTTCACGTAATCGGGAAAACTTACTACAACAAATTGATTTTTCTTGGAAAGAATAACTAAAGATTTATTGCAACTTATGAATTTTTGAAATATTGAAAGCGTAAGTGATTTTGGATTACCCCCTAAAACAATATCAGTACCGCGTCCAGCCATATTAGTCGCAATTGTAATTGCATTTTTACAACCCGCTTGCGCAATAATTTCTGATTCACTTTCAATATTTTCAGGACGAGCATTTAAGAGTCGATACGGTAGTTGATATTCAGTAAGTAATGCTGCAAGTAATTCTGATTTTTCAATTGTAGTTGTACCAACTAAAACTGGACGACCGAGGTTATACATTTCAAGACATTCATTAGCAATTGCTTGCCATTTTAAATATTGATTTTTGTAAATTAAATCAGGAAAATCTTTACGTTTAATCGAACGATTTGTAGGTACTGGAATAACTTGTAAATTATAAATTTTTTCAAATTCAAGTTCTTCTGTTTTTGCCGTACCAGTCATTCCTGATAATTTGCTATACAAAAGAAATAAATTTTGATAAGTAATCGAGGCTAATGTTTGACTTTCATCTTGAATAGGTAATCCTTCTTTCGCTTCAACAGCTTGATGTAAACCGTCACTCCAACGCCTACCAATCATAGTTCGACCTGTAAATTCATCGACAATAATGATTTCATTCTCTTCGTTAACGATATAATGAGTATTTCGAACAAATAACTCTTTTGCTTTAATAGAATTCAATATGTACGGAATCCAAGGATCTTCAACATTATACAAATCAGATATACCTAATGCTTGTTCACAAAATGCTAATCCTTCTTCTAATAACGTTGCATTTTGATTTTTTTCATCCACAGAATAATGTATATCTTTTCGCAATGTATCAGCCAATTTCGTTGTACGGAAATACTTTTGAGTTGGTGCTTTACTTGGACCAGAAATTATTAATGGAGTACGAGCTTCATCGATTAAGATTGCATCTACTTCATCAACAACACAATAAAAGAATGGCCGTTGAACTATTTCATCTAATGTAAATGCCATATTATCTCGTAAATAATCAAAGCCTAACTCATTATTTGTCACATATATAACATCACAAGAATAATTTGCTTGACGCTCTGAAAATTCCATATTTTCTTGAATTAATCCAACACTTAAACCCAGAAAACGATGAACTTGACCAACATATTCAGCATCACGACGTGCAAGATAATCATTAACAGTAACAACATGTACACCTTGACCAGAAAGAGCATTTAAAAACGTTGGAAGTAATGCAACTAATGTTTTTCCTTCACCAGTTTTCATTTCAGCGATTTTGCCTTCATGTAAAATAAGACCACCAATTAATTGAACGTCAAAATGTCGAAGACCTAATACTCGTATAGTGGCTTCACGAACTAATGCAAATGATTCAATAATAATTTGATCTTCTGATTTTGTACCTTTACGTAAATCAACTTTTAATTGACTAGTATAATCCTGTAACTGAATATCAGTTAAAGTATTAAAATCTTTTTCTAATGCGTTTATTTGATTAACTATTTGGTCATACGTTGTTAGCGCTTGTTTTGTCGAATTTTGAAAAAATGTTTCAAACATAAATTCAATTTTTAGTTAATTTTTTAAAAATAAATAGAACTTAAAGAAATTCTTAATTAGTAACAACTGGTTCAGTATTTGGTTTGTAGTCTATGAGGATGGATTTTTTTTTGTTAATATTTTGGTTATTGCATAAATTATACTATAACTAAAACAGAAATACATCAAATAGAGTATATGTAAAAAGAAAACTATCGTAGAAACGTATTTATGTTATCTGATGTTTAACTTTTTAATATTGATATATAATAAACTTGGAATCAGTACGATAAGAAGAAAGTCTATTGCCTGAATATTTTGTCAAAAATCAGAAGGGATTCTTTAACGAATCGATTATAGATTCATTATTAAGCTTAGAATTTATATTTATTGGGTCACCTGGGACTCGAACCCAGAACTATTCGGTTAAAAGCCGAGTACTCTACCATTGAGTTAGTAACCCAAAAATTTATACAATGAGTATATACAGATTTTGTTTTCTTTCATAGGGGTTAATTTACTAATCAGGGTACCTTTTGGAAGAATACGCCTTAAATGATGGTTATTGGTTAAAACTTCATCAGTTTGCTGATTCAATAGAGATTTCTATTTTAAATAATTTATTGGGAGAACACCGTAAAGAATTAGAAACGTTCGACTAAACCACAAGCCTAGATCATCTACATTACTAGGCTACGCTTCGTATTGATTAAATTAAGTAAAATTATTCTTTAAATCTCAATCTTATCTCAATCTTGTGTGATGACGTAAATTTATACTGAACATCACAGCAAGTTAAAATTACTAATTAAAAAACAAATTTGCAAAAAGACGAAAGTTTTTGCTACAATATCTAATGTAAGGCTCAGTAGCTCAGTTGGTTAGAGCAGGGGACTCATAAGCCCAAGGTCGCAGGTTCAAGTCCAGCCTGAGCCAATTTACAGATAGGAAAAATTATATTAAAAGAGCAAATAACCTTATATCCTAACCAAAACATAAGCTTTATATGAAGTCAAAAACTATCTTATACCAAGAAGATGCGAGAAAAGCACTTGAACGAGGAATGGATACGCTTGCTGAAGCAGTATCAATTACATTAGGACCAAAAGGTAGAAATGTAGTTCTAGAAAAAAAGTTCGGAACACCACAAATTGTAAATGATGGTGTAACAATTGCAAAAGAAATTAATTTATTTGATAATTTAGAAAATACTGGAGTTTCATTAATTCGCCAAGCTGCCTCAAAAACTAATGACGTAGCAGGAGACGGAACAACAACAGCGACTGTATTAGCATACGCAATTATAAAACAAGGAATGCGTAATGTAGCAGCCGGTGCAAATCCAATCGTTTTAAAACGAGGGATAGAAAAAGCTACACAATATGTAGTATATCAAATAACAGAATATGCTCGACCGATCGAAAATATTGATGATATAACAAAAGTTGCGACTATATCAGCAGGTAATGACACAAGTGTTGGATCATTAATTGCTAACGCTATTAATAAAGTTGGGCGAGAAGGATTAATTTCACTCGAAGAAAGTAAATCAACTAGTACTGAGCTAGAAATTACCGAAGGTATGGGGTTTGATCGTGGTTTTATATCTGGTTACTTTGTTACAAATACCGAAAAAATGGAGATCGTACTTGAAAATCCATTAGTATTAATTACTGACAAAAGAATCCGATTAATTAAAACAGATTTATTACCTGTTCTTGAACTGGTCTCAAAAACTAATCAACCATTACTTATTATTAGTGATAATGTAGAAAAAGAAGCATTAGCAACACTTATTGTTAATAAATTAAGAGGAATTTTAAACGTAGTAGCAGTTCGTGCACCAGGTTTTGGTGATCGTCGAAAAGCTATGTTGGAAGATCTAGCAGTATTAACAGCTGGTCAAGTCGTTACAGAGGAGGCTGGTTTAAGTTTAGAAAAAGTTGATATTGAAACATTAGGAAAAGCAAGAAGAGTTATAGTAGGAAAAGAGTCTACTACTATAATTTCAGATGCAAATAAAGAAAAGGTTTTAGCACGATGTGAACAATTACGACGCCAACTGGAACAGAGCGACACAAGTTATGAACGAGAAAAACTTCAAGAACGTTTAGCAAAATTAAGTGGTGGTGTAGCTGTCATAAAAGTTGGAGCTGCTACAGAAACAGAAATGAAAGATCGTAAGCTAAGATTAGAAGATGCTGTGAATGCAACAAAAGCAGCAGTAGAAGAGGGAATAGTTCCTGGTGGAGGTTCTACATTAGTACATATTTCAACAAAATTACTAGACTGGGCTAAAAAAAGCTTAAAGGATGATGAACTATTAGGTGCATTAATAGTAGAAAAAGCATTAAGCGCACCTCTTCGACGTATTGCGACAAATGCTGGTCAAAATGGAGCAATTATTGCTGAAAAAATTAAAGATTCAGAATTTAAAATCGGCTATGACGCTGCAACAAATCAATTCTTAGACATGTATACACAAGGTATTATTGACCCAGCAAAAGTAACACGTTCAACCTTACAAAATGCTGCATCCATTGCTAGTATGGTGTTAACTACTGAATGTATTATCGTTGATAAAATGGATAAGACCTAAAAAGATTATTGTTGCTTCTGCACAAATGTAACCAGATTTTAAAAATAATTTATGACGATTTCTTATTAACAACTCTAATACGAATTAATATGTAATATGTTTGTAAACAATGACATTAACCAAACAAATTTAAATAAAATTCAAGATGATGAAATGGCATTATCTGAACATATTGAAGAATTTAGCCAAAGATTAATTTTTTGTTTAATTCTTTTAGTTCTATCGACATTAATATGTTTCGCAGATATTAAGCAAATTGTTCAAATATTTCAAATTCCTGCTGTTGGAATTAAATTTCTTCAATTTGCACCAGGAGAATATTTTTTTGCATCTGTAAAAATTGCTGCATTTTGTGGAATCTTACTTAGTAGCCCAATAACTATATATCAAATCTTTTTATACGTCGTACCGGGTATGACAAAAAAAGAACGAGACATTATACTTCCAATAACGTTTGGATCATGCATTTTATTCGCAATTGGTCTAATTTTTGCTTATTTCTTTTTAGTCCCGGCAGCACTCAAATTTTTTATCGCTTATGGAGCAGAAGTTGTTGAGCCTTTTTGGTCATTTAATCAATATTTTGACTTTGTGGCTGTTTTAATTTTTGCAACAGGATTAGCATTTCAAATTCCGATTATTCAAGTTGTACTTGGTTTATTCGGCATTGTATCTGGTCAAACTATGTTATCCGCTTGGAAATATATTATTGTTTTATCAACAATTATTGCTGCAATAATAACACCATCTACAGATCCACTAACACAAATTATTATGTCAGTTGCTTTATTAACCTTATATTTAGGTGGAGCAGGATTTGTAATCTTACTAAAGAAATAAATTTAAAAAAATTTTTAAACATAAGTAAAAAACATACTAATATCCAAAATATTAAGATATAATCATTGTGTATACTTTTGAACATTTCAAATAAAATGACAGACGTAATCAATAAATTTAGATCAGTATTCCTAGTTTTAGGGATCATATTAACTCTAGCATTACCAAAAGTTTCATATGCTTATCCTGTGTTTGCACAACAAGCATACGAAAGTCCAAGAGAAGCAACCGGTCGAATTGTTTGTGCAAACTGCCATTTAGCACAAAAACCAACAGAAATTGAAGTTCCTCAAGCAGTGTTACCAGATCAAGTTTTTGAAGCGGTTGTAAACATTCCTTACGATTTAAGCTCAAAACAAATTACAGCTAGTGGAACAAAAGGTCCATTAAACGTTGGTGCAGTTCTTGTTTTACCCGAAGGCTTTCAACTAGCTCCTAAAGATCGTATTTCAGACGAAATTAAACAAAAGACAAAGGGAGTTTTTGTTCAACCTTACAGTAAGACAAAACCAAATATTCTAGTAGTTGGTCCAATTTCAGGTGCTAAGCACCAAGAAGTTGTCTTTCCGGTGCTATCTCCAGATCCAGCACAAAATAAGGATGTACATTTCTTAACTTATCCAGTTTATGTTGGTGCTAATCGTGGTCGTGGACAAGTATATCCTAGTGGTGAAAAGAGTAATAACACTGCTTTCACTTCAACAGCAGCAGGTCAAATTGTATCTATTGAGCCGTTAGAAAAAGGTAAGACAAGTATTGTTATCCAAAAGACAGATGGTGATACAGTAACGCAAACAGTTCCTGCTGGATTAACACTAAGTGTTAAACCGAAGGATGTTGTAAAAGCGGATCAACCACTTACATTTGATCCAAATGTTGGTGGTTTCGGTCAAAATGAAACAGAAATTGTTTTACAAAACCCGAACCGTATTAAGGGAATGATTGTATTCTTCTTCACAGTAACTCTTACACAAATTCTTTTAGTACTAAAGAAGAAGCAATTCGAAAAAGTACAAGCAGCAGAAATGAACTTCTAATTTTATTCTATAAAATTTAAGTTTACGAAGAAAAAAGAAACTGGATCCACATGATCCAGTTTCTTTTTTATGATCGAACAATTTTATCTGAAGAACTAACGAATACTAATGCTGCTGAAATTGGAATAACAACGATTACCACCGCTAAAATCACACTACTTAAGAATGCGCTTAATGAAGGTGTCATACTAATATAACAATTTTAATTTTTTGAACTTAAATAAATTGTATCACAACTTAACTTAATCGCTTTAAAAAATCAACATAAAATTATGTCACAATATCGCTTTACAATTACGATACTTATTGATTGCAATTAACCAAAGTTAAACTTTGAAAACTCGTTAGCTTTTACCAATTACAAATGGTAATAATGAAGCTATACGGGCACGTTTTATTAATTTTTGTACCTTTTTTTGTTGTTTAGAAGTTAAATTTGTTGTACGACGCGGTAAAATCTTACCTTGATCACTAACAAAAGACATTAAGACAGTAGTATTTTTATAATCTAGTGAATCAAGAGTCTCATCACTAATCTCTACTACGGCTTTTTTTGAATTATTGTACATTGACTCTATTTAATCTCTTTAAAAACTTCATGCTTTTTTGTCACAGGCGAATATTTACGTAACTCAAGGCGTTCCGTCGTATTTCGTCTATTTTTTACTGTTGTATAACGATAAGTGCCTAATTCGCACTTATGTTCTAAAGTTACTTGGATACGTGCTCCCTTACCTTTAGCCATAAGAAATTCATTTTAAAAATAAGATATTCCAATTATAAACTTAACACTAAAGAAAAAACAAGACTAAATTTTTAAATTAAATTTTACACAATTTGCATTATTTGCTATTATCTATATTGAATCTAAATAAAGCAGCTGGTGTAGCTCAATTGGTAGAGCAACTGATTTGTAATCAGTAGGTTATGAGTTCAAGTCTCTTCACTAGCTATTAGAAAATATAGTTGAAATTCTAAATAATTAGATTTAAACGGCACTTTTATGGTATGCTTCTTATAGTCAGAAGATCTAAAATTATGTCATTTAATTATTTTTGCTTTTATGCTTACTTTTTTACCTATACAATTAAAGATAGCAATACAATTGTTAGCTAGTGGCGTTGCCTGTTTTCTCCAAATTTATACAGTGTTACTAACGTTTCGCCTTTATTGCAGCTGGTTCCCAAATATTAACATGTACCATCAACCATTCGCGACTATTGGGACAGCGACCGACTTTTATTTGAGATTTTGGCGTTCATGGATGCCTCCGCAACTTGTAATTGATACATCACCAATTTTTGCGTTTTGGGTGCTTGATTTTGTAACTGATTTTCTCAGTAAAATAGGCGAAGGTCGTTTTTTATATTAAAAAGATAAGGTACCAAAATAAAAAAATAAAATGGTTGAAAAAAAAATACCAAACTCTGAATCGGTTTTAAAAGATATAGTTGAAAGTCCTTATAAATATGGATTTAAAACTGAAATTGAAACTGAACAATTTCCAAAAGGATTAAGTAATGAAATTATAAGTAAAATATCAGATAAAAAAACTGAACCTGATTTTTTAAGACAGTTTCGACAAAAATCTTTCGCAATATGGGAAAAATTAGATCAGCCAGATTGGGGATATTTAAATATTGCAGAAACTGATTATCAAGGAATTCAATATTACTCACGACCAAAAACCAAGAGTAAAATTGGAAGTCTTGATGATGTTGATCCTGAACTACTACGAACGTTTGAAAAATTAGGTGTTTCACTAAACGAACAAAAAATGCTCGCTAATGTTGCTGTAGATGCAGTATTTGATAGTGTTTCAATTGGAACAACTTTTAAAAAGAAATTACACCAATCAGGAGTTATTTTCTGTTCGATTTCTGAAGCAATTGAACGATATCCAGCATTAATTAAAAAATATTTAGGGAGCGTCGTACCAATCGGAGATAATTTCTTTTCTGCATTAAATTCAGCAGTATTTAGTGATGGTTCATTTTGCTATATACCAAAAGATACAATTTGTCCGTTAGAATTATCTACGTACTTTCGAATTAATAACGAAGAATCAGGTCAATTTGAACGAACACTTATAATTGCAGAAGAAAGAAGCACGGTTAGCTATTTAGAAGGATGCACTGCACCACAATTTAGTAGTAATCAATTACATGCAGCGGTAGTTGAGTTAGTAGCCTTAGAGGATGCTTCAATTAAGTATTCAACAGTTCAAAATTGGTATTCTGGTGATGAAAATGGAATTGGTGGAGTTTATAACTTTGTTACAAAGCGAGGGCTTTGTGCAGGAAAAAACGCACGTATTTCATGGACTCAAGTTGAAACTGGATCAGCGATAACATGGAAGTATCCAAGCTGTATATTAGCTGGTAATTCTGCAGTTGGAGAATTTTATTCTGTAGCATTAACAAGTAATAAACAACAAGCTGATACAGGGACAAAAATGATTCATATTTCACCGAATACGAGAAGTCGAATCATATCAAAAGGAATCTCATCCGCACAATCTGATAATAGCTATCGAGGTCTTGTTAAAGTTGGGCCAAATGCAACTGGTTCACAAAATTATGCACAATGTGATTCATTATTAATTGGTAAAGATTCAAGTGCTAATACTTTTCCTTATATTGATGTACAAAATAGTAATACACGAATTGAACACGAAGCTTCAACATCTCGAATTGCGGAAGAACAATTGTTTTACTTATTGCAACGAGGTATTACAATGGAAGAAGCAGTCGCATTAATGGTTAATGGATTTTGTAAGGAAGTATTCAATGAATTACCCCTTGAATTTGCCTCTGAAGCCGATCGACTGTTAAGTCTCAAATTAGAGGGTTCAATCGGATAAAAAAATTTAACTTAACTTAAACATGAATTTTTTAAACGATTTTATTCTATTATTGAAAGCTCGATATCCTATTATATACATATCAACATACGAAGAAGAACGAATTGAATACATAATTCGACTTTGTTGTAAAAAATATATATCTCGAACATATTATTCATGGGATTTTATAAACGGCTATCAAGGTAATCCGAATGATTCTGGATTTGCATCAAAAAATCCATTAGAAGCATTAGAGTTAGTCGAAAAATTAACAGCTGAAACAGCGTCTGTTTTTGTACTTAAAGACTATGACAATTTTTTAAAAGATCTCTCGATAATTCGTAAGCTTAAAAATTTGAATCGCGAATTAAAGACACAACCCAAAAATTTAATTATTATTGCCCCCGAGATTAATATACCTGAAAGTTTAAGGGAACTAATTACAGTGGTTGAATTTCCATTACCAAATTATTTAGAAATTCAAGAAGAACTTAAACGGTTAGTTAACTCATTACAACAAGATATATTAACCGACCAACTTAACGAATTAACAATAGCGTGTCAAGGATTATCACTAGAACGAATTCGTCGTGTTTTATCAAAAATAATCACTAAATACGGTGAAATTAATGAATTAAGTCCAAATTTAATATTAGAAGAAAAAAAACAAATAATCCAACAAAGTGAGTTATTAGAATTTTGTATAAATGATAAATCATTATCTGATTTAGGAGGTTTAGATAACTTTAAATCATGGCTAAAACGGCGTGACGAAGCGTTTTCACAATCAGCATTAGATTATGGATTACCTTACCCAAAAGGTTTATTACTAGTTGGAGTTCAAGGCACTGGAAAATCAATTGCAGCTAAAATTATTGCAAATGAATGGAAATTACCGTTATTACGATTAGATTTTGGAAGGCTTTTTGCATCGCTTGTAGGACAATCGGAGTCACGAGTAAGAAAAATGATTCAAATTTCTGAAGCACTATCACCTTGTGTTCTTTGGGTTGACGAAATTGATAAGGCATTTGCCGGTACACAACAAGGAGGTGGAGATAGTGGAACAACAAATCGTGTTTTAGCAACTTTTATTACTTGGTTAGCAGAAAAAACAACACCTGTTTTTGTTGTAGCAACTGCTAATAATATCGAATGGATTCCGCCAGAAGTCTTACGAAAAGGACGATTTGACGAAATATTCTTCTTAGCGCTACCAACACGACAAGAACGTGAAGCAATATTTGAAGTTCATCTTAAAAAATCTAGACCAGAAAGTTTAAATAATTTCCAAATATCGTTATTAAGTGATTTGACTAAAGATTTCTCTGGTGCTGAAATTGAACAAGTAATTACTGAAGCAATGCGACTTGGATTTAGTAAGAAACGAGAATTTACAAATGAAGATATAATTATTTCAATTCAAAACTGTGTTCCACTTGCCAAAACAAAAAACAAAGAAATTAAGGCACTCCAAGAATGGTCAGAATCAGGAAATGTAATAAACGCATCGAAATTCTAATTCAAAAATATGGAACTAATTTATAGTTAATCAACTTTTATTACGTGTAACTTACAAAATGGGTGTGGAGTCATAGAACCCTTGACAAGCACAAAAAAACCCATTATTATCTGCAATACATTTGCAAAGTAATGTGCAATTTACTATATGATATAACTTCGTATTCTTAAGTATGCAACTTTTAGAAAACCATGAAATTTTTTACAAGAAAAAAAATTTGCCAGATTTGTACGTAGGTGACAAGTCAATTGTAACTATTTATCTTGAATTACCAAAAGAGACTACTGAATCTGAAAAAAAAGAGAAAGAACGAACGCAAGCATATGAAGGTGTAATTATTTCGAAGCATCGAAATACAAATCAACCAAATGCTACAATTACTGTAAGGAAAGTTTCACAAGAAGTTGGAATTGAGAAAGTTTTTCTAGTTAATTCACCTTGGATAAAAGATATTAAGATAATTAGTCGAGCGAAAGTTAGACGTGCAAAACTTTATTATTTACGTGAAAGAACAGGTAAATCGGCACGACTAAAACGTCGTTTTTAGTTTAATAAATAAGCTCTATTAATATATTTAAATAAAGCAGTTTTTCATGAAAAATTTTTTTGAAAATGTCTACGTCGAAAGAAGCATAGCAATTGCATCACTAGTTTTTCCATTTTTAGAAATAAATGCAGTTTTTGGTCCAAAGGTTTTAACTACTAGTGATAATATACATATGAACTATTGGTGTAGAGAACATTTTATTGCACCGATTGCTCAATTGTATTCAACCCAAGAAAATCACATCGGGGCATTCATCGTAATGGTATTAGTTTTTGATTGTGCTGTAAGAAAGACGTTACCACTGACCCTTTTTTGCCGCTTTAACATTATACAAGCTGTGTTAATAGATATAGTATGCTCTTTTCTTGGTGTAGCGTATACACAAACAGCTTATGCTGCACGTGAAAGTGCTTTAGGTGAAACGTTAACTATTACTATATACTTTGGCACGCTGTTCTTTATATTTTATTGCGCAGTATTGATTTCGTGTGGTCGATATCCTAAATGCCCAGTTATATCTGAAGGTGCGCGGTTAAATGTTCAACTTTTTAGATAAATTATTGTAAAAAAAACAGGTCTAGATAAGACCTGCTTTTTTTTATTCTTTAGGTTGCTATTCTAAATCCTTTCGGTTTGGGTTTCTTGATGGATCATTAGAAAGAAAACCAAAAGTAAAAAGTGAAATAAAAAAGATAACAACTGTATAAACTAATATTTTTAGTGTAAACATTTATCAAAATCTGTTGATTTAATTAAAGCTGGTTAAAATTAAAGTAAAATTTACTATTAACAAAAAGCCCACTATTTAATTTAAGATTATACTCTAAATACGAGCTCATCGCTACAAAATATTTAACAAGATTTTTAACCAGTGTTACTTTAAGTTAGTAATATAGAGAGTTTGCACTGTCTATTCACTTTTCGTTAGCCGATTCTAAGAAATAAATTGTTGTAGCTCATTAAAGGAATGAAATATCATTACTACGTTGTGTTTGTTGATAGTTTACTTCTTTTAATTTACGTAAAATTTGACCAAAATATTCTTGTAAATATTGTTCTAATGTTAAGAATTCAAAAGATTGAAATGCAACATCTTGAGTAAGATTTGAATTGGATTGTCCGTTTAAAACTTCAGAGAATTGCAGACGATCTGCGATATTCCATGTAAATTCAAAAAAACGGAAAAACTTTCGTAAAATACCGATTGCAATAAACGGTATATATGATACTTGTGCTGTTTCACCAGATAAACGCTCACATAATTCAATAATTTCCTTTGATGTCCAGGCTTTTGGACCAACGATGGAAAAACTTTTACAATCACTTTTTGATGTAACTAAACTACTAATAACTGCTTTTGCAGCATCTTGTGTATCTACATAAGCCACTGGTTTAGATTCCCCTAATAACCAAACTTTTTGTTTCTCAAGAATTGGAATTGCATATTGATTAATTAAACCTTGGAAAAATCCTGGGCAGCGAAAGATTGTATAGTTTAAACCAGATTCTTGTAAACGCTTTTCTACTTTCAGTTTTAAATCAAGTAGCGGGATAGTTTGGTTTTCGTTTGCATTTAAGACCGAAAAGAAGATGAATTTTTTGATATTAGCAAGTTTAGCTGCTTCTATTAATGCAATTTTACCCTGCCAATCTATCTTTTCTGCATTGTAATCGTCAGTAGGCCTAACTGTTGCAGCGTCTATAACTACATTTACGTCGTTAAAAGAGGATGGTAAAGTTTCTGGGATAGATAAGTCACCATAAACAAGTTCAGCACCCCAATCACGAAGAAAAGTTCCTCTTCGAAGGTTACGTACTAAACATTTGACCTGGTAACCTTCATCAAGGGCTTGCTTTACAATTTGACGCCCTAAAGTTCCAGTACCCCCAATAATAAGTAAACTCATTTTGCTAAAAAATATTTGCTAAAAAACTAATATTAATATTACCATAAACAAACTAATTTATTTTTATAGCATTGTTATTTAGGAGTTTTAAGATCTTTCTAAAAATATCTAGACATAATTCCAGGATCAAACTCTCCATGGTATTCTTTTTTACTTTAGATTAAAAACTAATAAATTATATGCCTTTTGTCGATTTTAGTGATATTTAAAAACACGCTTGACAAATTATGATAGTGGCTAGTACTATTAATTTAGGTTAAAAATTCAATTCAATCAATTCGAATACCATGGAGAGTTTGATCCTGGCTCAGGATGAACGCTGGCGGTATGCTTAACACATGCAAGTCGAACGAAAGCTTTATGCTTTAGTGGCGAACGGG
>Ga0315315_10001858_pt1 | contig 19359 bp, 8 predicted proteins | sample M140m3416metaG_FD_203699 | JGI IMG/M metagenome (GOLD analysis project Ga0315315, IMG submission 203699) | Ammonia-oxidizing marine archaeal communities from Monterey Bay, California, United States - M1 40m 3416 | ecosystem: Environmental > Aquatic > Marine > Intertidal zone | place: USA... | reverse complement strand
GATTTAGAAATTCGCGGTGCTGGCAGTCTTCTTGGCACCGAGCAATCTGGCATGGCCGCCAAGGTTGGTTTCGACTTGTACATGAGGATGCTTAAGAAGTCTGTGCGGCAGCTTCGGGTGTTGGACCTTCCCACGGTGCCACGAACCAATGTCGTCCTGCCAAAAGGAGAAGGTAGCATTGAGGTTGGAGATGGATCAGAGAAGTCTTATGCCTTCAAAATCCCGAAGACCTACATCAAGGATGCTGGCGAGCAAATGAAGCAGGAGTCAGTGGCACGCCTAGCTGAAAACACAGCGCAGCTTGTCACCCTCACCAATTCATGGAAGGAAAACTTTGGACCCCTGCCCCCTAGGCTGCAGACAAAGCTCAAGGCACTCCACCTGCACGCCTGCACTCGCATTTTGGGCATCGACCTTGTCGGAATGCAAAAGAGTCGCGATGGCAGCTCAGAATGCATATTACGATCCCCCGGTCTCCGTCCAAGACACTGGATAGAGGTTAGTAAACTTCTTCCCCGAGGAGTTCCTACTGCGGGAATCGATGTCGTGTTTCCGGCTCGATTAACTCCCGCTGGTGACGAGGACATTGAAATGCTTGGCAGTAAGAAAATTGTTATTCCCGAACTGTTGACGAGCCAAGATTACAGCGGTGATGATGACGATGATTGGGATGCTTTGGACCAAGAGGAAGTGGAGGCTATGAAAGAAATATCATCAGCTGTCAATGTAAAGTCACTTGAAGAGGTTGATATTGATCAGTATCCTCGCTTTGTCGTCAAAGATTTCGGAGCAGTGAAGCAAGGAAAGAGGGTAGATGCATTGCTCAAGGTACTGCTTCCGGCGTCCAAGGTGGTGTACGAGAAGCAAAAACGAGATCAGGAAAAGGCTAAGGTGGCGGCAGAGTTGCGTGACAAGAGAGAGCTGATGAAGAAGCAACATAAGCAACAAGAACTCCAGTCAAGGAGAAGACAATTTGGCTACACTGGAAACTAGATCCAAGGTAAATTTATAATAATATTATCATTATATATTACTTACGAGCTCGTACATGATATTACTAGCTAGTATAAAAATTAACTTATCCGGGGTATTTTAGCCCATAACCCCAAATACCCCAACCAAACCAGAAAGTATGTATCAGTTGTGATGCTAGCTACTACTACTGTAGTAGTAGGACTTTTTTTCATTTTTTTTTTTAACAAAAACAGCTGAAATTTCGCTACGCCACCATGGAGGAGGATACTGCCGCAGCAGACCTACGGCCTCTTGTTTTCCTCCTTGCATCAACTCGCCTAGATGCCTTGCCACCATCCTTAAGGAAAGAAGAGGTGAAAAGGGCAAGTGATCTCGTGGCGAAAGACCATCAGGCCAGGGTTTCATTATCGTCGGGACTTGGCGCCGAAGCTGGTAAGTCGCTTGCTTTTTCCTCTGCAGTCTGTCCGTCGGTGTTCGGTTTGCGTACTGATTCCAACGTAACTTCCACCTTACCCGGGTACTAAACAACAAGTATTCATCCATCATCGGATTTACTTTCTTTTTTCATTCCTCTCGTCCCTCTCGCCACGTGTTGACGACGACTCCTCGTCCCACTCGACGATTCTCGCCAATTTCTTCTTGCTGCTGCTCTGCTTCACAGCCCAGACTTGCCGATCCCATCACGCTTATCGTCGCGTATCATATGTCATCGCCAAGGCTCTTACGGCGCATACGAGTGTCATCACTGAAGGCCATGAAGAAACCTCCTCCGAAGCCGGGAAAAACTCCATCGAGGGTCTCTGTCGATGCCTCTGCCGATCTATTGGCAATTCCTCCCTCAACTCCATATTAGATGAGATAGGTTCAGTCGTCATAGAGGATCTCAGCTCGAAAGAAAACTGTGTCGGGTCACTCCGTGCTCTAGTCGGTCCCCTTCTGTCTGTGGCACGAGAAGGTGCCGCAGCCGCCAAGAGCGGAGGAGCGGACGCTGGGGACGTTGGCCCAGCGCTATCCCTTCTTGATAGTGTTCTATCTACTTTGATCTATGGGTCCTCGGCCACCTCTGATGAGGTCGGCCTCTGGCGGAATGAAATGGTCGATTTATTTGTCAAATCCACCCTCACTGGAGGACGCTTTGCTTCAGGGTCTGACGTTTCTCTTTTTGCAATATACCTCTCAAGCCTTAGCCAGGCAGAATTTGACGATTATGTTGCCCCTGCTATTGGGTTGAAGCTCCGTGCAAGTCCAGACGGTGCCCTTCCAACTGCAGAGGCCATTCTTTCCGCACTTGTTGGAGTCGGCTCGGCGATTGATGCTACGGGGCACATCGAGGGCGAGACGAAGCTTCTCGCTTCCGGTGTGAGACAGATCCGCTCGGAAAACCATGATATTAGGCTCGTGGCTTCATCGTTTCTTGTTCATCTTGCTATGCTCTCGAATGGATCTATCAAAGCGAGAGAACCTTCTTGTTCTGTGGTCAAAGCTATCTCCGAAGCGCTTTCTGGTAAGAATACCTCCTCGGCGTTGTCTCAGCCGGGTCAGCGTCTCTATGCTTATCAGGCATTGGAGCGTATCGGAATGTCTTATCTGTCAAGAATGAATGGGACCGGAGGTCCACTCGCTGATGAAGAGAAGGAGGTATTGGATGGGCTAGTGGATAACACCCTTGCTGTAATCTCGCAAGCCCTTTCCAAGGAGACGGATGATGCAGTCTCTTCTTCTGGTTTCGCCGCATTCCTTACGTATACGAGGCTCGCAAAGTGGCTGGGGTCAAAGTCCGAAGGGTACAATAGTGCACTCGCATACCTTGTGAAGCCCGCAATGAAGAATTTATCGCAAGCTGACTTTCGATCGCGCATGGGTGCTCTTTTTACCGCATCCGTGCTTGATGATTTCATCGAATCAATAGTTCTGGACTTGTTTCAGCATGAGCCGAAGCTTGAGTCGAAGCTCCTGTCCTTCATCGATATCGCTATGACGAAACATTCAACGGCAAAAAGTGTGCTCCAGATCGATGGTGTGATCGCAATTTTCTTGATGGTTATCAAGGCGTGTTCGACTTCGAGCAAATTGCCCCCTTCCGTTGCCGCGCTTTTAGCTACAGGCTCTTCCTTCAAGAAGAACAAGGTTTCCTTTCTTTACTCGGATGCCACAAACGTTGCTTTGTCATCAAATGTTGTCGTGGGATCTATTGTGCACCAAATCATTGCATTATATTGCAAACTGGCAGCGAAACTTATAGATGAAGAGGGTGGACAATCCCTCGAGAGTCTTGTTCGTCTCAGTGACAAAGGTGTACCTAGTGCAGCTGCACGTACGTTAGCCTTTTGTGCCGCAAACCCAACATTGTGTACTGGACATGCTTCGCCTGGTTTTCAGCTTACTGCAAATATCAAAAAGGTCCTTGCGTATTCAAGAACTGGTGCCAAGTCCTCCGATGCAATCCTTGTGGCTCTCTTCGACAACGTTAACATTGTGGCGGAAGAGTATGAGGCCAGCCACGCTGCTGTCTTCGAAAGTGTCCAAGCGAGAGATGGGCGATTTGATGCAGTCGATGACTCGAATGCAAATTTCCGGGTTGTGAAAGGGAAGTACAGCAGCAACGCGGCACACCGAGGCTTTGAACCGAATACAGTGAGGCGTGTCGCGACTATGCTTGCGAGCTCTGCCTATGAGGTTGACGCCTTGTGTAAGGCAGCTGTATTGACGCATGCTGGTACGACAATGAGAACGAGCGGAAGAAGGCAACGTGATGGGCTGGTGAATTCGACGGTTCGGCTCATCAGAGAACAAATTATCCCTGTCTACAAAGAACGATCCAATATGCTCGAGTCTCTGGCAGAATTTGTGACGCGCTGCTCATCCTCCCGAATATCTAGTGAAAGAAAAGAATCAAATTCGGAGAACAATCCAATGCCTGAGGCGGTGGGTATACCCTCCTCTAATGAAGGCCAGGTCCTGAGCCATGTGGTGCATGAATCTGCTCTTAGTTTGATTAGCACTCTTGGCATTATCGGTGGGAAATTTGACCCAGATTTTGATGACGAAGGCGAAGTCGACAATGAACCGTTTGCATTTGCCCGCAAGATTTGCGTGGATAATATTTCGCCTCGCCTAGCCTCTAATCTCTTCGCTACATTGAAAATGGTGGGCGCTCTGACCTCGAAAGATCTAGGTTTATACAAGAGCTCCGCAGGTGTCTTATACGTCGATGAATTGACGGCTCGTACATCACATGGAGAGGGAGCTAGTGGCAGAAGCGGATCGGCGAATGCAGACAGGAAAAGGCCGGTCAAGGGACGTAAAGGCAAGGGAGACTTTGGAGCTGGTTTTGAGGAAGAGGAGTGGGAACGGCAAATGAAGAGAGAACTTGCTGCGAAGAAGAAGGCCGAGGAAGCTTCTTTGAAAGGCAAGAAAACTGCCGTCTCTCTTACGGCGGAAGAAAAGAAGCTGCTTGTGGAGCAAGATGAGGAGAGGAATACTCTATTGAATCTTCTGGATGGTAACTTTCTCCGTACACTAGCGGCCATCCATTGCCTTTGCTCTTCTGAAATCGAGATAGGGAATGCCTGTCTTCCACATCTTTCTTCCAGTGTCATTTTGTCCGTCGTTCTGGAGTGTGACGCGTACGCGTGCGTCCAATGGCTTCCTAACAAAACGTTCGAGACTCTTTGTTCCCTGACAGGATGTGTTTATGAGATTGATGAAATCCATGCTGCTAAATTGGCTCGTGCCCTCGCTATGAGCTACGAACAGAAGGATTTGGATTTGACTTTAAAAGCCCTTCCTTCAGCTTGCCCCCCTGCTGCTTGTGTTGTGTTTGAAATAGACGATCTTGGCGATTGTCTCTCGGGCGCTTCTTTTCTATTCCTCTTTCCGGTGATCAGGGCTGCGTTGATGGGTCCAAGGACACCAATTGGATGTGAAGGGGCTCTGCGTATACTCTATAGGCACGCTTCCATGCTTGCTGGGAATGATATGGATCCAGTAGTCAAGCCGCTTCGGAAAGAAATGGCTAGTACGGTACTAGAGTTGCTGTCTCATGATCGATCGCAAAAATTCATTGATCCAACTCCATTTCAAGCTCTGATATGTATCTATGAGGCTGATGAGTGTGCCTCGGGTCCTTCACTGACAGCAGCAGAGCTCGCGCCTCTGCTCGGAGAATATGGCGCCCTTGGAAGTAAAAATTGTCGCATAGGATCAATGCTTGCGCTCGCGACCATTTCCTCTAGCCATCCCCGACTCGTCAAGAAGAACCCCTTGATCGAAAACCGCGTATGGTTGAACTGTTTTGATGAGAATGAGAAAAACCAAATAGAGGCCCGGAAAACTTGGAAAGTAATGAACATTACCAAAGATGATGAACTGTCGTCTCTGTCTCCGCCCTCCAAAATGTATGCTGTCGCCCTGATACCTCTTTTGCATCACAAGGATGAAAGTATTGCCAATGCGTCAGCAGCTGCTTTTGCTCACGCAATGGGTATGCATATTAGCACGATCGAAAAAAACTGTGAACGGATTTGTTCAATTTACGTCGAGGCTTATCCTACACAAACTGATGATCAAGAGACGTCAATTATTAGTAGCTCGATTTCACAGCAGGGTTTGCCGCGCGCTGCTCCCATAGCTGCGAAGCAGCCCAAGAAGCAAAAAAAAGTAATCGACACAGGTTTGCCGAAGAAGCCGAAGAAGAAGACCCCTGGGGGGAATCTTGGCAAACTCACGGCCGGAACTGGTGTGAAACCAAAGAAAAGGACAGGTCTCGCGGCTGGTAAAGGTCTATCAGCAAAGACTAAGTCGAAGATTCCGGAGGTGAAAGAAAGGATCATCGACAGGGCTTTGCTTGAGGATCAGTTCAAGACTGGATCGACGAACAACACGAAGGTTGAGAAGGACACGGAGGACAAGATTTCAGCAAGGTTGGGCATCCTCCGTGCGATTTCGTGTCTTTGCAGTCCCTCGGCAGGTGTTGTTCTTGATACTTCAACCCTTAGATTCGTTGTGGGTTTTCTGGTAGCGTACGGCCTTGCTGATGCCAACGAAGTTGTTCGGAACAAGGCCAGAAATGCTTCTCGTGATATCGTAGCTTCTCACGGCTCATCTGAAGATGCGATAGCTCTTTTGCTCCCGAACTTCGAGGCGGTACTCAAAACAGGCAAGCCCGACGAAGGGTCTTTAGGCGCTCTTGATAGAGAGAAAGTGCCGCACAATGTTTCGGCCTCCGATCGGAGAAAAGAAGGTATAGTTGTTGCCCTTGGGTCAGTGGCGCTGCACTTGAAGAATGATGATATCGAGGGAACAATTGATGAAACGATTGACATGCTTATCAATGCCCTTAAGACGCCAAGTGAAGATGTCCAGTCGAGCGTCGCCTTGTGTCTATCAAAGTTGATGAAGAAGGGTAAAACTCAAAGTCGTATCGATGCTATTCTCTCGGAACTTATCAAGGACTGTCTTGGAGGGGACAAGCTCGCTACACGCAGGGGTGCAGCATATGGTATATCCGCAGTCGTGAAAGGAAGCGGCATCGCAACTTTAAAGAAATATGAGGTCGTGAAACAATTGGAAGATGCGTGTTCTAATGGGTCATCGAACGAGAAGGAGGGAGCCCTTTTCGCCATAGAGCTTCTCAGTGGCCGCCTTGCTCTACTCTTTGAACCGTATGTCATTGTGCTTCTCCCTTCCTTGCTCAAGTCCTTTAGTGATAGCAGCGACTACGTGCGAGATGCTGCCTCTCATACTGCCGACCTCATAATGAGCAAGCTCTCGGCCCACGGCGTGAAGATGGTCATGCCTGCGGTTCTTAAGGCTTTCGATGACCCAGCTTGGAGAACGAAACAAGCGTCAATCCAAATGCTCGGATCCATGAGCCACTGCGCCCCGAAGCAACTTGCCAACTGTCTTCCTAAGGTTGTTCCCAAGCTGACTGAGGCATTCAGCGACACTCACCCAAAAGTGAAGATGAGTGCTGAAGGGGCTCTGGACGAAATCAGCAAGGTGATTAGGAATCCAGAGATTGCATCGATTAGCTCAATTCTTCTCGCGGCTTTAATTGATCCCGCAACAGGTACTCTCAAAGCGCTTGAGACCCTAATTGAAACTGAGTTCTTACATGCCATTGATGCTCCTAGTCTTGCCCTAATTGTCCCTGTCCTCCACCGTGGTTTGCGTGATCGAACTGCTACGACGAAGCGGTATGGTGCTCTAATTGCCGGCAACATATGTACCATGATCAATGATCCTCGAGACTTCGTGCCATACCTCTCTACGTTACTACCCGATCTGAAGAGTGTTTTGCTCGATCCTATTCCTGACGTTCGAAGTACTTCCGCAAAGGCACTCGGATCTCTCGCGCGGGCCCTTGGAGAGGACACCTTCCCCGGGCTTCGTCCCTGGTTTGTTGAGACGTTGCAGGCAGAGGGGGGAAGCTCCGTAGAAAGGAGCGGTGCTGCCCAGGGACTGACCGAAGTTCTTATTGCGGGTGGCGCGGGTCTTGTAGAAAATGTCATGTTCGAAGAAATATTGCCTCTCAAGAGCCATCCAAAATCCAGCACTAGAGAGGGTGTCTTGTGGGTGCTCACATTTCTTCCTTCGTCTTTGGGACAAGGATTTGCACCGCTCATTGATGCGTCATTGCCTGCGCTGATCAGTGGCTTGGCGGACGAATCAGAATCCGTGCGAGATGTTGCCTTACGAGCTGGTCGCGTCATGGTTCGTAGCCAGGGCAAGCCACACATCGATAAGATTTTGCCAAGCTTGGAGAATGGTCTCAGTGACGACGATTATCGCATTCGGGTTGCTTCGCTTACTCTTCTAGGTGACCTTCTCAGCATGCTCGGTGGGACAAAAGTTGCCAAAGGTGATGCTGATACACAAGATGATATCCGTGCAGCTGAACGCGCTCAGGCCCAGATCGCCCTCGTATTGGGCGCAGAGACAAGAAAAAGGCTGCTCAGCCGGCTTTATTTGGCTCGCTGCGACACTGCTTCTGTCGTCAGGCAGATTTCTCTCCAGGTGTGGAAGACGGTCGTCAGCGTTACTGTCCGAACCCTTCGTGAAATTCTGCACGTTCTCGTTGAGCATATTGTTGATGCTCTTGCCAGTGGCCATCCAGAACAAACAGAGGTCGCTGGTCGGTGTCTTGGCGATATTACTCAAAAACTAGGTGATGCTGTCTTGCCAGATATTATACCTGTCCTTCGTGACGCTCTTTATCGTGGAGACAGGCACACGCGGAGAGGTGTATGCGTCGGTCTCACAGACATTATAGGTTCCTCTAGCAGGGATCAAATCGCGAAATATCTTGACATTCTTGTCAAGGTTGTCCAGGATGCTTTGTGTGACGAAGACGACGGAGTTCGTTCAATGGCTGCTTCGTGTTTTCAAAGCCTTTATACAGTCGTTGGTAGTCGTGCCCTTGATGAGGTGGTACCAACATTGCTTTTTGCTATGGAGAGTGAAGATGATGATGCGAAGGTTCGGGCTGTCAATGGCCTGGTAGGAATTTTGAGCATTCGAAGCAAGGAGCTGTTACCGTATCTTATCCCGAGACTACTTACGAAACCTATCACCAAGAGCCATGCAGACGCCCTGACTAGTATTGCAAGTGTAACTGGAGCTACCCTGCATTTGCATTTTTCAACTATCATGCCTGGTTTGCTCACTGAGCTGGCATGTTTCTTCGGAGAGACTTTAGATGACGATAAGAAAGAGAGGGAAAGGGCCATTCGGGCATGTTCCAGAGCCATCTGCGGGAGTGTAGAAGAGATTGGAATCAACTGGCTAGTAGCAGAGATAGCCTCGAAGTGCTCTAACGACAAAGTGTCTCTCCGCAAAGAAAGCTGCGAGATGTTACAAGTTCTAGTCGAAGAGAGTGAGTGTTGAAAGATCATCCTTCAATTTTTATGCTCGAATGATTAAAACTCTCCAATATTCCTTATTAGGGCCGGACCGCTCGTGTTCTGTCCATGAGGGTGTTCTACTTATGAGATTTCTGCCTGACGAGCTTCTTCGCTTTATCATGATGTCGTCTTCATGTGAGTTGGCCGTAGTGCGTTCCGAACATGACTTCTCACCTTTCTCGCTTCTTCGTTCATCTTGCGACACCCAGGAAATGAGCAAGCTGACTTTTACGAACAGAATCCAATCATTCTTCGTGAGCTCCTTAATCGCCTGAACGACGAAAATACCAACGTTCTCAAGGCTGCACATCTAGCCCTGCGCGCGCTCTCTAAGCAAGTTCCCGCCGAAGAATTGGTGAAGCACATTGAATATATTCGGAACCTCGTAGCGAGTATGGTGAGCGACGCCAGGAGGCGTAAAGGCGGCGTGGGAGATGGCGAGTTCCTGCTTCCAGGCTTCAACATTCCTAAAGGTGAGTCCTCCTTTTGTTCGACCTGAATTAGTTCGTGCGTCGAAATGAGGAAAAAATACATTTTGATCCCGACATCCTTCCAAAGGTTTTTGGGGGCTTATGATTAGTCTTTCTGATTGACAAGACCTTGTGATGGAATCCTGTCAAAGAACCTTTTTATCGCGTGCATCTAAATACCTATTTACAAATGATATTCTTTCGTTTCGCCAATTCAGGTCTGGAGCCGCTTTTACCTATCTACCAACGAGGCATTCTGTATGGCAATGCAAATATCCGAGAAGCATCGGCAGCTGGTCTTGGCGAGCTCGTTGCTCTTACTTCCTCCAAATTCTTGGCTGGACCGCTAATTATCAAGATGACCGGTCCCCTTCTCCGCATTGTCGGCGACCGTAATCCTTCCGAAGTCAAGATAGCAATTATTCAGACGCTGGGTCTTATCCTGACTAAGGGAGGCCCCGCTTTGCGAGCTTTCGTGCCTCAATTTCAAACCACTTTCGTGAAAGCCTTGTCTGATCCTTCGCGCCGTGTCAGGGTAGAAGCCATCAAGGCACTTGGACTCCTAATGCCCATATCCACTCGCCTTGATCCCCTAATCAAGGAGCTAGTCTCCGGCTCACTTGGCAAGGGCGCATCTTCGTCTTCGGAAACTGCTGGCACCATAGCGGTTCAAACGGCGACATTAGAGGCACTCACCGTCGTGTTGAAGAAAGGTGGGGGTAAGGCAAAGCTGCCCGAGAGTATTCCTTCTGCTTTGAATGCCGGAAGAGAGCTTTTGGCGCACGAAGATGAAGGTATACGTGAGGGTGCAGCAAAGGTGGTTGGGGTATCCTGTGGTTTACTCGGTGTCGATGTGGCCTCAGAAATCGTGAACGATGTCGTTCTTGGTGGGTTCTTCGCTAAAGATCGCAGTGAAATGCGACACGGCCGCTCGTGCTGTGTTCAGCGTATCCTTAGCTCTCCTGTTGGAAGGGAGCTAGAGGAACCTCTGCACTCAAAGCTGACAGCCATGACAAAGAAATCGATGTTTGACGACAGTAATGCAGTGCGCGAGGCAGCATGTGTTGCAATTGGAGCTGTCCTTGGCAGTGCATTAGATACCAATGCATGCCTATCGGATGTTGCGTCCAGTATCATCAAATCGATGGACTTAAAAGAGCGGATCGAAGTACACCAATCAGTTGCGAAGGGTTTGTGTGTCGCCACCACGATGAAACCTGATGTCTTTGCTGGAAAGAAAGGCCTGTCCATTCTTGATGCTGCTTTAAAGCTAGCAATGAGCGGTGTTCAGCGCGTTCAGCTTGCGTTCAACGACTTCTTGTGGTTGGCGTTGGATGTTAAGGGCGGTGAGGACGGCTTAGAGGCGTACTTGGGTATTGCAAATTTCGAGAACTCTCGGTCGATGAAATCCCTTTTTAGCAAGGTACTGGTCCGAATCAAGTCGGTTGATGTTGACGAGCAATAAAAATCTTTGGTGTCATCATTCATCTTTTTAGAGTATTAATTCTTAGAAAAGTAGACCAGCAATGAAGGAATTCAAATGCGCATTCGCAAAAATAGTAAAATGATGTAATTTTTTTAACTTGACGGCGCTGAATACATGTCGCAGCAGATAAGTGCCTCTAGAAGGTAGATTCTAAATAAAGTAAATATCCCGCTCTATATGTATCTAGTTATACGTGAGAACGAGGTTCGGTGGATTTCTTTTTGCCCGCGTCCTTAATGGCCTCATCGAGTGAGCTGGGGCCAGGCTCGGATATTGAAGGCGAGGAACTGGGAGGCTTCGGATGAGTTAGAGACGTGCTACCTACTGCGGTGGGAAATTTAGATCCACGCAATGACTCCCCAAATGATGCGAATGGATCTGGTGGTGGTGGTTCCAAGGCGAAGGCGGGAGACGAGATGAAGGCAATCGTCGTGCTCGAGAACCCGCCGAGTAGGCTTCTCCTGGTGACCGTAAACGATTCATAGGATGAACAGCATGTGAACAGAATCCAGGAGAGAATCAGCTTCGGTGGCTGCATACTTCAGCTTAGACCTCAGCGAACGTATTGCGGACGTAGCTTAGGTACTGCGAGAGCCAGCTGGCGTCGTCGGTACCCGAGAGGTTGTGGATGGTGCGCCGGATCTACGCTTGATTTTAAAATCTCCTGCTCCGACGGATAAGTAATCGAGATAAAGGAAGTGTTAAATCCCTACTCTAGCTAGTATGATACGCACCGTCGGTATCGATGACCACTAGAAGTTTGAGCGAGTGACGTCATCCAACTTAAATTTTTATTAAAAAATAATATACTAAAAAAATATAAGTAATACGACTCGTAAATAAATAATCATGTTTTTTCTTGCACGTAGTACGTCTACGCTGGCGCCGCTTCCGTTTATTTTCTTGCTTTGATGGTCTTCGGGTCTTGCGTACATAAACGTGACTCAAACTAGGCCCTTCTTGTACTGTGAAACTTACTTACCGATTCCGGTGTATGCATATGCATAGAGACATCTACTACGCTCGCGTATGGATAATACTACTACGATCGTAGAGTATATACTACTCGTACTCTAGTAGGAGTACTATTAGGAGTACGTAGTCTTACTAGCTATTAGTACTAGCTCGTATGAATAGTATTGCAATGTACTCCCGGATGTGTACGGGCTCCTAATACCACTCTAGTAGTATGCATACTCTAGTACTAACAGTATCCATATGCATACTGTAGTACGACGAGTCGCAATACTCCTACTCTAGTGGTACTCTTCTCTAGTAGTACTAGCTACGAGTAGAGTAGTACTCTAGAGTATGCATACTAGCTAGAGTACTCGTACTACTAGCTAGTACTGGGGTACAGTATGCATATATTATTATTACTAGCTAGAGTATGCATACTACAATGCATATTAGCTAGTAGTATTACACTTGCTTGTGGGGTTTGTATGAGTCGCTGTTAGCTACGTAGTTAGGATTCCTACTATGCATAGTAGAACTACTCTACTAGTAGTACTTAGTATGCATACCTGGTAGCTTGGAATTCCTACCTACGAGCCATCGTACAGTAGCCGGCGAATGAAACATCCACGTCGTTCATGTCGCGCCAGCAAGAATAGAGTTGCATACGTATTATGTGCTTGTGTGGCAGTCCAGCCAAATCGAATCCCACTAACCCTGTTGCTTGCCATCGGCAAAGGATACCACCTGGCTTGGAGAAGAGAATTAGGATCGGCGCAGTATTAGGTAAGGAGACGAAACATGGCTGATAATCCTCGGCTTGTGTGTGAGCTTAGTCGCACTGGGAGATAAGCGGTTGCATCGTGGCTTTACGACTGCGTGTGTATATTATGTTTCATCCGAAGGTCTGGTCATAGGCATCAAAGCAGCTCGTACTCCATTGGTGTGGATGTCTCGATGCACACACAAGTGAACCCATGAGTCAATGTTCCCGCCATCGGCAGATGCTGCCGGCCGGCTCAATAATTCCGTCTGAAATAGTGCCGTTATTACTGCACTTGTGAAAGACACAAGAACCTTCTTCGGAATCCGTACCCTCAACGTATGTTGAACACGACGCGTGGAGTCTCAAATGTCAGCGTGTTCACGAACCGCCGCTTGAATGAAACCGTCTCGGTCTCTGAAAATGCTGCATGTTCTGTTTCGGCACTTTGGCCAGTGTGTTCAGAGCTTCCGCGGAGAGCGTGCCTGCACTCGTCGAGTCTGACTCCTTCTGCTGAAGTGTCTTCCCGCTGTCTCTGCTCACAAGTTACTCGTCCAGATGCTTCTCACACCTCGTGTCACTTACTATCTCCTTCTCCAAATTGACTCTATGCTGGTGTAATTCTGCTACCAACTAGTGAATGAACCGTAGTCAGTCGCTTTTATTCTCTGCCTGCTGGTGTATCCGACAGTCTTGCTTTTGCTAGTTCGATGCCCGAGGGCACATCGGTACGCTCTCTTCCTGGAGGAATGGCCATCGCCATCATGCCCGATGAAAATGAAGATTCGATCAAGAGGGGCAACGTTCGATATGAGTCGACATCTGATGGCGACGTCCGAATCATTGTTCAGCAAGATAGTCCCCAGTCCAATGGTAACGACGTTGGTTCGCACCCCCTAGAGAATGATTTGCGCGGAGTTGCTCCGACGAAGAAGTCAAAGGACAGGCCACCACGCGGTCACACACGTAACCTATCAGCCCATTTTCAGGATGCGACGAAGCTTTCAGAGGGCGGTCACGACTCTACCGTGGAAAACTTTCCTCTCCAGGAAGCTTCCAGTGGTCACCACCCACTGTCGACTTCCACCGAGAAAGAAGCATCAGGAAGAGGAGTGATTGCAGCTACACCATCTGCCAGGTACCAGTCTGGCATGTACCCTGCCCAGCAGGCTTCCCCGTCGGTTGGACAGAAGCATCGCAGGGTCTTTTCTGGTGGCGGTACAAACCCCAGCGTTGCTCATCGCCGAATCAATTCCGGTGGAAACACAGCAGTCGTCGGTAGGGCGGATTATCGTCAGAGTACGATAGTGTCCTCATCCTATCGCACGTCGCCCTCGACCTCGATGCAGAAGAGTGCAGGTGTCAGCGGTCATCGTCGAGAGAACTCTGCCGGTCTGGAAATGCTGTCGGCCGCTGCCAAATTCACTAAGGGCGAATTGGCAGAAGCAGCTGGAGTTCTCCCTCCCCAACTTCCTCCCCCCCAGCATCAACAACCTGGACGGAAGCAGTACAATATGTCCCCGACGTCGCATGTCTCTTCGATTGGATCGGATTCGCCATCCCAATACTATGCGCGAGTTGGGTGGGCCGATAAAAGAAACAGCACCCAATATCCCCCGCCATCGCATCACTATTATTACCAGCCTCCCCAGCCGCACTATCCAGATCCTCGTGTCTATCCTGTACAGTATCCTCATCATATGGGACCTTCCGTTCACAACGTACCCGGCTACCGGGGCAATCAAGCAGCTGGCCGTCGTGAGAACCATATTGATGGCATCCGTATGCCGTCGTCTCCCCCTCTCTCGTCCAGTATGGCTCGGCATCAGCCGCAACAGCCGCCGAGGCGGTATGGGTCTAGTGACTCAGCAGGGAAGGTGGACACCGATGAGAGACTCTTCGCTAACCAGCAACGGCAAATGCTGCCTTCAAGAGGTGTTGGAGCGACGGCTGCAAGCCAAACGTATGTCACCGCCATCAGTGTTGGGGACAGTAGTAGAGCAATGCGCCCGTCAGTCCGCTATCGCGAGCAGTCGGCTGGATCTGCGAGCACCCTAGCGGATTCAGGGCATCATCGAAAGATGTCATCGTTTTCCAACCTTTCTTTCCTCGACAACGATCCGCTTCATGTCCCCACTGGAATCGACCAAGGAGGCGTCAGCAGTGGCTCGTCTGCTCGTCAACCTCCAACACCAAACTTTCTTCGGCAGAGTCTCGACGATGGTGACAGGCTTTTACAGCAGCTCAGTGCACCAGCGCCTCCGCCGGGCCCGCCACTTCGGCCGCCGGCTGCGAGGGCTGATTCCCGTGTTGGCCAAGTTTCAGGGGGAAGCGTGTCAAATTCAGGTCCTCCCACCGCGGCAGCTGCCGTTAAGGCTTCTACGAAGAAGCACATGAGTGGTGGGACCAGTAAGCGGGTTCGGCGGAAGTGCACCATGGCTGGATGCACTAATCGAGTTGTCCAGGGTGGTCTGTGTATCGCACACGGAGCCAAACGCAAGCAGTGCGCTCACCCCGGATGCAACAAGAATGTGAAGAAGGCTGGCCTATGTAGTACGCACGGACCTGCGCGGAAGAGATGCGATGTTGACGGTTGCACGAAGGTAGCAGTCCAAGGTGGGAGATGTATTTCTCATGGAGCAAAGAAGAAGCTCTGTTCTCTTGAGAGCTGCGAGAAACAGGCGATCCTTGCAGGCATGTGTAAGAAGCATCACGACCAGCATAATGGTGTACCTCCAATCGCAACCGGTGGAAGGAAAGTATCTTCTGGGGGCACTAAGAAAGGAACCGGAAGTACTAATCAGTGTGTTGTGATTGATGAACAGCCGAGATCGCGGGAGCAGCGTCGCCGCACGAATCCTGGGCACCAGCGCGGACTCTCTATCTTCACCGATATGAGTGCAGTCGATACAATTATCCGAGGTGATGAAGATCTTGTCTCAGCTGAGCCCTCGGCGTCAGTTCCCTACATGGTGTCAATATCATCGGAAGACAGGGGCACAACCGACAGCTGCGAGGATCGGGTACAGGAGGAGCGCCAGCAAGGAATAAAGAAACCGACTCATCAGAGAGGACTTTCGCTGTTTACAGACGAGGCGGTCGCCGAGAGCATTATTCGCAATCCTGATATTACGGACACCTCGTTCTAGCTAGATGCTGTTGGTGGCCAGCGTATCTTATGTTAGATTGTTTCACCAATCCATTGTGCGAAAGAAGGGACTCCAACCCTCTCCGTGGCCCTGACCACCTATCTCACGTGATGAAGGGCTGCTATCGGACCGGAGACAAGGGCTTTCTTGTTGCTAGTCGCGAGCTAGTAATTGCTATGAGCTAGTAGTGGACACCGTCTAAGAAATAATATAGATTAGATACACATATCTCATACTTTTCAACTTACTACCTGTGAGCTAATTTACGAAGAATTTAGGAAGGTACTATGAACCACAATACTCTGCAAAAGTGGTGGCGAACCAGAATCCTCCCTTTTCTTCGAGCTGCGTTCTCCGCGCCTAGCTTCTCTGTGGAGAATTGCCATGCTAAGCAAGGCTCGACAAAAGTTTGATGCGCTTGTCTTTGATTTTGTAGCATCGCTCTGGTCGTGATTGCGAGTCGAAGACGCATTTGCTATACTTTTGTGTGAAAGAGAATCTATTTGGTTCTCTAGCGCCACTAGTTCTTCATCACGCAAATTCAGCAGTAATCGACCACTTTCTGCTGACGAACGAACCAGAGTCACGGGCAAATATTCGTGAGCACTAGCTTTGGCAACTTCCCGAATGACAAAAGAAGCTGGTTGAGGCGACTCTATTTCCTGAAAGGAGGCGCTGGTTAGCCTGTCTACGCAATAAGGCTCGCTTTGCTCCTGAAATTGGGGGCAAGTACAGGCCACCTCGCCGTCAGACTGCAGGACTTGCCGCTCTGGAGTAAAAAATTGGTGAATGCTGAGTATGGGCGAGTCTTCCCCCTTGTCCTCGCCAGAGCTTTTCTCTTTTGTACGAAGCAATTCCTTGCAATTCCGACAGTTGAAATCTGACGCCACCGACGCGACAGAGCTTGTCGAGCATGGGCTGTTCTCCACCACCATTCTAACCAAGTATCGGAGCGAAAGAAAGTCGTTACCACCTATATCAAGACTGAAGGACACGACATCGTTATCTCGTATGGCAACATCTTCATTTCTACAAATGCTGGGAGCATCTACTTCGGCAGCTTCCTCCCTGGCTGTGGGAAATGCTGCTATTCCATTGACCTGAACAGCAGCGGCATTCGGTCCAGAAGCGCGCAAGAAAAGGGTGTCGCATGCAACACTATCCTTCGCGTTGTTGCCACGAGAAGTGGAAGAAAGCTCCACCATTTCCTTAGATAGATATTTTGCGGCCAGGAGCACAGTCTGGCAATTCCTACAAGCTTGAACAAATCTCTTTTTCCTCTTTATCCCCTTTTTGTTCTCGGATTTCTCGGCAACCTCGTGGCAGTGGTTGCAAACAGACAGAGAAGATAGAACTATCTCGTTGCGGCCAAAAACTACCGGTGGGTGAAGCCGAAGGGGAGGGCCCTTCGCGATACAGCAAGCGGGAGCAGACCCTTGGATTGGCGCTGAAACGGGGAAGCCGGACTTTGTGGACAAGTCTTTATTGTGTCCTAGTGGCACTAATTCCCATGCCATTCTTTGAAGTCGCCGACTTCTTGGGTCATGCTCTCATGGTCGGTGAATGACCATGACCTCCCTTTCCTCCTCTGATCCTCTGGCCACTGACCTCGCCCAGTGCTACATGCATGCATGTGTATGTACTTAGTAAGTGCTCTCCATAACTCTAACGAGGCCTTGTACTACTACTATTACCCGACCACATAACACTATGCATACTCTAGCTAGAGTACTCCTACTCGTAGTAAATTACTCACTCGTGTAGAGTAGTAATACGATATCGTACACGTGTGTATACTCTAGCACGTGTAGTATGCATACTACGAGCTCGTTGTATGCATACTATGCATATATATATATATATATATATATTTATGATACATACATTATCATAATACGAGAGAGTAATAGTATACTGTAATATAATATACGAGCGTAGACATAAATATACTATATTATAATATATATATGTATGTATGTATGTATGTATAATACGAGTCGTATTATGCATACAATATCTACCTACGAGCTCGTAATATGCATATTATGCATAATACTAGAGTATTGATACAACGAGCTCGTAGAGTACTAAAAACGATGATGGAGCCAGCTCTTTGTTGACCTCGTACATTGTTTGTACGAGCTCTTATGTACGACTCGCATCTCGCATGTAGAAACCCTAAGGCCTCGCTCGCGCTGTCATGGTCATGCCGAGCCATCATGCCATGCCTGCCCTCCCTTCTCAATAGGAAATCACTGCACCAGGATTGCATGTAGATTGCATAGACTGTAGCCTGATATGAACTTTGTCGCTCGAGTAGAAGAGAACCTCAGAGATCTTGGCACTGAGGCAAGGCGGAAGCATCCTGGGGTGAAGGAGGCATCCGAGAGAGCAATTTTGAACCTGCGGCGTTCGCAGACAGAGTACGTGGCTGCGGTCCGTAAAGCAACCTCGGATGTGACGCAGTCCCACCCAACTACCGCGCTGTTTCGTTCGCAAGAAACTCTCCGCCCCTTCCTACTGGCAGCAAATTACCCCGGTGCGTCAGCAAGAACCATAGATATCGCCTTAGGTGGTATCGAACTGCTGCTCCATGGAGATGCCGTCTGTGAAGGTGACGAGATACATGTGATCCGTGTTTTGGGAATCCAAGCCGGGGTTTGCTCCGATGCGCTCTCCAGGGCGGAGACTTCTGCTGGACATAGCATGCATGGAATGGTGGGATCGGGAGTTGGAGCTGCGGGAAGTGCTGCAGCTGGAGCAGTTGGTGCCGTCATTGGAGGTGGGCTTGCTAGTTTGGGCATGTTTAGTGGCGAGAGGCGGCCAGCTACCGATACGGGAGTTTCCACAAGTGCTGACCCACAAACTCATGGGCTTGGCTCTCGTAGTGGGCCATCCACTCATTCTACCAGAACTACTCTAGAGGATGAGGCGGTTGCCGATCGAGTCTTGGGGATTTTGGTGTCTATTGTGAAGGCTCCTGGATTAGCCATGACGGAGGAAACCTTTACACAATGTGTGACAGTATGCCTAATTCTATTGTCATGTGGAAGTGCGGCTTATAATGGCAATACCCCGACTGAGGCTGCTATCGATAAAATTTTTGAGCAGTATCACAACCGCTTGCGTATGAATTCCAGGTCTGGACAGAGCGAGGTGGGGAACGGAGTCGGTGTTCGCGGATCTGCTCTGCAAATGGAAGGGTCAAAGGCTGCTTGTAGGGTAAGACGCAACGCAGCAGAAGCACTGAAAAATGTTATGTTGGCACTATTCAGACGCACATCTGCGGCGCTGGATCACTCTGCGGAGAGTACTTCTGTTCATATCAGCGAAGTATCGCCGGGAGCAATGAATGAGAACGTGATTCGCGAGAGCTCAGATTTGAATACAATTCGTTCGTTGGCAGCTCTTTCGTTTGGCGATATATGTTCTGTTGCATTGTTGGTATCTCCCAAGATTGGGAAATTATCTAAGCCATCAACTTTGGAAGCATCTCCGGGGCCGATCGCAAACGCCCTGGTCAATGGTGCAGCAGCAATGGGTCAACGACATGGGACAGTTCATCCACCTAGTAGGGCCACCTGCGTTTGGATTGTCGAAAATATTTTGTCTGAAGGAAAGGATCTGTTCGAAAGTGTTGACGACAGAAGCAGCG